>ERZ772867.3172-NODE-3172-length-14225-cov-7.185504_pt1 | contig 14225 bp, 16 predicted proteins | sample MGYA00511341_ERZ772867 | MGnify/ENA primary metagenome ERZ772867 (study PRJEB29015, sample SAMEA2737707) | human gut metagenome | biome: human gut; feature: human-associated habitat; material: faeces | place: China | collected 2012 ... | reverse complement strand
AAAAGGGGGTGAGATTTCGTGACAGAAAATAAAGCTAAAATAATAACGATATTCATATTCGGTATAATACTATGGGAGTTGACATATATGTTATCTATGGTATAATTAAGATGATGTTTTATACATCTCTCCTTATAATACAAAAAAGTAGCATGAAGAATGGGGCGTAACGGTTGTATGACCGCTACGCCCCATTCTTTTACCAGTTTTTAGACATAACTGTTATTGTTTTAAAGCAAGGCATTAAATATTCATAGAACGGTTTTACATCTCCAATTCGGTCAAATCGGTCACGGAGGAATGCAAGGTTATCATAATAGTTAATCCGTTTTTCGTGGACTTCCTCACTGAATTTATTTTCTGAGGTAGTATTTTGTGTACCTGTACTTTTGTTTGTCTGTGAGGATGTATTTTCCTGTTCACCCTGTTTAAATTCCGTGGTCTGGTCTCCAAGCTGCACAGCATCCGAAAAACCACTTGCCCAATTTCGGCCAAGCTCGCCGATGTCGTCGTTGGTTATTTCAGTATCGAATGCCTGCACGCCCTGGTTATATTGAATGTTTCTTGCCTTATCTGAGGTGTCAACTTTCGTGTTATCGGTTCTTAGTCCTATTGTATCATTACTATTTATATTAGTATCGGTTGTACCCGTAACGCCTACAGTACCTGTTATTGTCTGTGTTGTAGTACGGTCGTAACCGGCTTCAAACACATTTGGGTCAATGTTAGTTCCGTCCAAAGTACCCGTTACCAGTTCAAGCTCAGTTTTAAATTTCATCCACGCAGTAGACACTTCGCTAAGAAATTCATTAGTAAAAAATATCATATCCTGAATTTCAAAACAATTAAATTTTAAGTCCGCTTCTCTGGTAACAATATCATATATACTTTTATAATTCCCGTCCAGAGGCATTAGGATGCGCGGAGAGCCGTCTTTTCTGTACCACCGGTATAATCCATAGGTGTCAGCCCATTCACTGTATAGCATTATTTACGTCCTCCTGTTCACCGTATATGTTAGCTTCGTTACCTTCTTCCTTTATCATAGCGGCCAGATAGTTTTCCACCTGAATATCAGTACCATATAAGTCTGATAATCTTTCAGCTAACTTTTTTCGTGCTTTAAGTCTGTCAGCCCCTATATATCGGGACAATGACCGGTTGAGTTCCATTTCAGAAACGATAACTCGCTCTTTTTTGTTTTGCTGATTGTTTTCAAGTCCCAACATATCAAGAACAATACCCCATATATTCATAAAGTGCTGGTGATATTCAGCAATAGCCGATGCATTATTATTAAATAATACTTCAACTTCATTTGATATATCGCCTGTAATTACAATGTAGGGGTTATTATCGCTTCTTTTACTTAAAACACTTCGGAGCAGTTTAGCTGAGGATTGACTAGAGCACTGGAACACCATGCCTACTTTTCGCGTTTCGGCTGCTACCATTAACGCTTGATATGCATTATCCAGCATATAACACAGTGTATCGGTATATGAAATAATGGGGCGTATCATTTGCTGATTTACTGTAATGGCGTTAGTATCATAGCCGACTGTAAAATTATCTTGCGTGTCGGTTCGTACTATAGCACCGTTTCGGCCGGAACACGCCATAGACAACGGCTTACCGTAAAAGTCATAACGGGGGTTTACTCCTTCCATATTCCAGCGGCCTATGAATATACCATCGGGGGACTGAGTTTCGAGATTAAATTCAGACTTTACGGCAACCACACGGCCTTCATTTATTAAATGCCACTCTATAGCTTCAGCTTCACTGTCAGATAGTCCGTACCATTTGAAATTTGAAAAAAGAAGTCTGTATATACTGTCTTTAAATATGGGGAACATTTGGGATGTTCCGCACTGGGGCATATCTAAATTCCACTGGTAGCCTGCATATTCGGCTGTTTTATCCGGCATTGTGAGGGGCAGACCTTCACCCCTGCATCTCCTTCTTCCCATTTAATCACCTCTTTTAATCTTTATAGGGTCTAGCGGCTCCGTTTATTGTACTAAAATATCGGGTTTTCATTTCAACTTTATTATTGGATGTATTACCCTCAATTGTCTGTAAGCTGTTGCCGTTGTTTTTTACGCATATGCCTATATGACTTGAAATGCTCCAATCGTCTCCACCAAAATTAAAAAATATTAAATCGCCGGGACGTGCATTGTGTGGGTCTATATTCATATTACGCCGTTCGTAATACTTTCGGGCCTCGGTACAGCTTGCCTGTTTAGCACCGCCACAATACAACTTAGATAATCCAGCGTGGGCAAATACCCACCACACAAAGACAGCACACCATGCATATTGCGAGCCGTTAACTTCACGGCCGTAAAATTCGGTGTTATACTTTACGTTATTAATACCCGTTTCGGCAACTCCTTCTTCGGCTAATGCAGTATTGATAATACGCTGTGCGTTGGTAGATGGGTCGGGGAAAGGCTCAACCGGCGTAGGGTCAACCACATTAGGAATATCAGGCTCCCATACATCGGGGGCTATTGGAGTATATCCGGCTCTAATGGGGTTAGGAGTGCTGTAGTCATAGTCGGGTCGTTTCATCCAGATTCGCAGACCTGCCGAGAACCGGTCTTGTATATATTGTACAGCCTGATAGTCCATAATCTTCTGTAAAAGGTTAGGGCGTAATGTGTCAATAATTCTCACGTCGTCAGCCTGTATAAAAGTAAACCGTTCACGTGTCTTTAAGAAGTTGAACGATGACAGTAGATAGCTGTCTACGTTGTAACCGTAGGCAGTAAAGAAAGTATCGGCTCTAAGACGGTCAAATGAGCTTAGTGACGTTTCACGTATACAAAAATCATAGGCAGTACCATAATAGGCGGCTGCTTGAGCGTATTTGATTGCAGGAGGCTGAGCACTGTTAATATTACCCTGAAATGATAGCTTGTTCATTTGAAGCTGTTTCATAGCTTCGTTTTTCTGCATAGTAAGCAAGTATTCTTGTCCCGCATATTCATAAGCTGTACGCGGCCTTATATCTCCCGTAAGGAAATTTGTAAATGAACTAACCGCACCGCCTACATTGCCTGTGAACAGATTCCCCATAGTAGACAAGAAGCTATCAAGGCCATTAAGTAAAGTATTATTGTAGTAGTTGTCGGTAGCATACTGGTATGATAGATTAGCTCCGGCATTAGCCATATTTGTAGACGTGGTAATAACATCCTGAGCGGCCTTTAAATTAAAGTCGTTCATTAACTGTCCCGCGCCTACACCTGATTGCAACGAGACGGGGGCCCAACCGCAGGACCGTACAAGCCCCGTATTACCGTTTTCATCATCCATATATCCGTGAATACGTGCCATGAAACATCCTGTAATATAAGGGTTACATAATATATCCACCGATAATTTATTATACTGGGCTACATCGTAGTTTTGCACTGTAACGCTGTCCCCTGTAAATTCATTATAAAGTGTAAACATTAAGCCCATTTCACCGGCTTTGCGGTTATTATATCCGGTTTTCTCTAATACATGGTCGGTGTCATAATGGCCGACATTGCCGGTAATTGAATTATATCCGGCGCTTCCATCGGATGGATTATATGAAATTAAGGGGCTTAGTGGTAATGAATAACCAACACCGCCGATATCCATACCATATCCTATAGCGGCCGAGTAGTTACTTTTTACTATATCGTTATTCTTCCATACGAAATATTTTAGGCCGTCTTCAAATGAGTTTATAGATATATAGTTATCAATCAGACCAAACTCAGTCGGTGTAGTATTGCTAAATTTTGGGATAGCATAATTTTTTGCATCCAGCCCTTCACCTACGGGAAAATATGTTGTAACAGTTCCGTCAGCCGCCATATTATAGGGAAAACCTGTAATTGAGTTAAATTGTAACTGGTCGGCTATATGTCCTCGGAGACGTGTATAAGAGTACACATAATCACTAGCGCGGTTTATGGGTTCGGGGGTATTAATCCATAACAGGGGGTTATCATCGCCGACACTCCAACGCTTCATAAAGCCTGTTACACCTGTAATATCGGCTATGTTTAATGTTAGCAAAGGGTCATACTGCAATGTAAATTCCACGGTTTTATTAGACACCATTTTAAAGGCCAACACCTGATACCAATATTCAAATACGTCATCGTTTTTATTATCATAGATAACTATATATTGGGCCCCCTGTATGTCGGCATAGTTATCTATATTGACTTTTATACTAGATAGGTACTGGGTCTGCCAAACCATATAGCCGGTTGTATCTAATGTGTGTCCCGCTTCCTCATATATCATTTGAGATACTATAGGTACATTTATAATATCGTAAGGTGTATTACAGCAGATTGAAATATCTACACTGCCCGAAAAAGAGGGGTAGGGCATTACTCCCCACCCCTTCCGTCGGTTTTATTCTGTACGTCGGCTTTGTCTATGGACGCTTCTGTTACCGTATAAACGACTGTAGCGATTAGGGATGTGAGCACCCCAGCAATGCTTTCAATCGTTTCACTGTCAACGTCGAACGCCATACACAGACCCGCAATTATAACTGCTATAGCAGACAGAAATTTTCTGCTTGTTATCTTCGTAACAATATCGTTAAAGTTCATGTTTTACTTTTCCCCTTTCTTTTAGGTTTAGCTCTGTAGGCCATTAAAGCCGCCTGCCAACGCGGGATAAGCTGACAAGGATTATAGCCGTCTGTTATTCCGGCTTTTACGGCTTCTTCATATTCTTCTTTAACATCATCGGGGATTGATAACGAAGAAGTATACTTTTGTAATTCTTCATATATTTCCTTTCCGGTCATTATGTCATCTCCTTTGTATAAGGGACGGTAAGCTCCATGTACCAGCGTTATACTTCGGCGTTTAAGTGCGACACAACCGCCGTTATCCTGAGAGCCGGACGCGCCTGACGATGTGTTACCTTCAATTGTATACACAAATGTATTATCGGTATCGTACACAATACCTATATGGTCAGTGTAACTGCCTGTATTGGCAAAATCAAAAATAACACAGTCTCCGCGTTTATAGTTGGACGTTATCCACTGGTTATGATTTACCGCATACGTTTTGAGCTGGCCACAACTTGCAGTCTTACCCCCTCCGTAGAACAGAGGGGATAAATTAGACTGCCTAAAACACCACCATACAAACTGAACGCACCAAGGTACGCCATTAACGCCGTATGATTTACCATATTTTGTTTTATTTGAGCCTACGGGGCTTTCCGTGTAACCTACTTCGTCTTTGGCGCAATTAATTAAAATGTCAATGTCGTTCATTTTTTTCAAGCCTTTCAACTTTTGTTTCTATAATATTTTCACGGTCTTCCAGTTTGTACACACGGTCAATTAAGTTGTTATGTTTATTAACCTTATGTTCGAGCTGGTCAATACGGTACAATATTAGTTTTCTGGTGGAGTTATTGGAAAAGTAATTTGAAATAATAACGCCGATAACCGTTATAACGGCCACTATAATTTCAGCCATAAAATTAGTTCCAGATATTCGGCTTGTTGCAGGTTTCCCACCGCTGATAATGACATACCAGGTTAGCGACGCTTTTGCCGGTGAGGTCAATATTGCATTTTACGGATTTAGGATTGACTATTCCTACATTATCACTGCTCCAGCCGTCAAATATCCAGCCGTCACGATGTGGAGCCGTAATTGTAACCAGTCTTGCGGGGACTAACAGGCTGTAACTGTTATCGCCGTAGTCAACTGTAATATTACATGTTTCGGTGAATATATCCAGCTCAGTTGCGCTGTCTACCTGTATAACAAAGTCGCTTACATTCCAGCGTTTACCGTCTACTGAAATAACAGTATCGTCCGTAGCTTCAATGTGAACAGGAACGGGCGTGGGATTAGCAGATACATATACATCTTTTTCAATAAGTGATGTTGTTCCGCTTGTCTGCTTCTTACCGTCCATAAATAAATTAGTCCCGCCGTTATCATTCCACGTAATACCATATTCACGGGGCTGACTTCCTATGATATTAACAAAGTGATTTTCTTCACGTGCTGTTAGCTCAAGGTCAACCGAGCCGCTTTCGCCTACCGGTATATTATTTCCGTCAAGTGTAACAGTCTCGATGTAGTTGCCTGTGATGTGTATCTCACTGGGGTCATACCCCACAATATCAACTGTGGCTGTCATAGCTCTGTTACGTATTGTTGCCGGTAACTCATTCGGTTCATACTTAAGGCCGTTTATACGTATTTCCTTAATATCTTCGCCGGTAACGGTAAGAATATGGGTAGCATCAATGTTGATATAGGTATCCTGTGTAATGTCTATCATCTGGTGGAACGGCGTTGTACCGTCGGTAAGTGTAGCAACACCGTTTTTAATAACAGCACCGCCCTGAGATGTTAAGTCAACCTGATACACCTCGCCGGATACGGCTATATTAGCAGTGCCGCTAATATCCATTGACAACGGTAATTTCTGCGGTGTACCGTCTACGTTTATTTCGGCTATATTAGTTCCTACCATATTAATATGAGCATTACCTTCACCTGCGGCGGTTACATATACGTTGTTAACCTGTCCTGCTATCGGGGTAAAGGTGTACGGAAGCTCTGTAGACTGATGGGCCCCGCCGTTTACAGTGAACGACTTTATTCCACTGCCATTTATCTGAACTTCAGGTACCGTACTTGCACCGACAAAATCCATGTTGTGGTCACCTTTAGATAATGTAACCTTCTGCCCATTAGTAACCGGCTGACTGTCAAGCGTAACGCTTCCGGCATTGGTATATGTAACGGTAAGTGTGGTATCTGTCGGCGCTGTGCTTTCCATTGTTACCGTTGCATCAGTAGTTAACTGCGTAGTGCTCCCTGGAGTAACCTCGACTTCATTTATCTGAATTGTCAAGCCCTCAGGAAACGTATCAGGCCATTTTATTGAATAAGTCGAGCCGTTAACGGTTACTGTTTTATTACTGTCGGCATTAAATTTTATCTGGCCGCTAGCCATTTATTCACCTTCTTTTTAAGTAATTATAGGTTCATCTGTATTAGTGTAGTTAATTGTTATTTCGGGGGGGGCGGTCTCTGTATTTCTTGTGTACAGTTCTACACGGTCAGTAACAGGTAGGCTTACGTAATTAATTTCACCCGTAGTATCGATGTATGTAAGAACACCACTACCCCCAGATGACGGAATCCCCCCAAACGCTATTATATCACCATTCTGAATTGATATTGTTAATACATAAGTAATATCATCTGAAATTGTATCGCCAACCTCAACGTTAAATTTTACATTGCCTCTTTGGTCAGTTATAACCAATGGAGTAGTAACTTCTTCCAGTGTATAGGTAACATCTCGGCCTGACATCAAATTCAACTCGGCTACTTTTGTCATTGTTACATAGTCGTCGTAACGGTTACCGTCGGTTCATCGGTATCAGTGTACTTTACTGTTATTTCTTTTACGGGGTTAACTACGGTTAATACAGATGTTGCGGGGTCAAGCGTAATGTCTGCCGGTTTCGGATATGAGTTGCTTCCATATGTAACACTGTCATAATCGCCCTCAATTGCAAGCTGTTCCAGTCGGGGAGCTCCTTCAATTACCATTGTGTTACTACCTGCATTAAGGTCAAATGTGTGGGGAACAGTCTGAGCAGTTCCGTTGTTCACCTTAACGCTTTCTACAAGATTTCCGGTTACAGTGATTGAAGAGGGAGTAGATGCCGCTACCTCATCCCAATAACCTGTAACTGATAAAGGATATCCCCCTGTATTGGGGGCTAAAAAAGGTGTTCCGTCTGAGTCCATCCCATAAGCAAATGACTTTCCCCACTGACTGCCCCCTATGGGTATTGTCGAGTAAGCAACACCGCCTACTAGCTGACCTTCTACCATAAAACTGTATGCGACATCACCAGTAAAATTTCTATATTTTTGCGGGCCTAGTGTAGTAGTTGTAACACCGTCAAACGCCACAACCGTCAAATCATGATTAGTCATATTATTAGTAACCCGCTGACTATTAAATGTCCAACTTGCTATAATTCCCATTATGTTTTACTCCTTTCAAATTAATATTATTCGGCGCTTTTTGAAATTACAATGGATGGAAGTAAGTCGGTATAATATGCTTTAGTCCAGAAATGAGACCTTACCGGAGTAGCTAGCTTCTCTATATCCTTCGGGCCGAACAGTGTTTCAGAAAGATTATCTTCAAATCCCATTGCATCACGATGCATAATTACAGCCTGATAATCAGCATTAAACGGAATTGTAACATCAGCATCCTTATCATAATTAAGAAGGTTTGTTCCTACACTGTCCCACGTCGGAACAAGCGGAGTTGTAGCCGCTGTGGACTTCGCTACGTCAGCAGAACCCAGAGTGTCAATAAGTATAAGATTATCGGGGAGAATGTTCTGGAAGCTCTCCGGATTGTATGTATCGGGGAACGCTTTTCTGATTACATTCATGTAATACTCTCTGGGGATTACAACAACAAGGTCAGATTTTGGGGTCTGCATGTAGTAGTTGTTACCGTTGTACAGCGATGTACCTACCTGAAGAGTAAACAGAAGATTATCTATAGAATTAAGCCATTTCTTGGCGTTATCCGTGGTAAGGCCGTCAAAGTCGGAAATATCAATGCCCATATTAAACGGAGTAGCCGCATTCTGTATTAGCATTTTAAGCGTTTCTTTTCTGAGGTTATCCATAAAGAGATTGCGCGCGTTAATAGCGTTAATCATCTTCATTTCCGTCAGCTCTGCTATTGTAGTCCCATTACCGCCGCTAAAACGCCTCAGTTCTTCATCGTAGATTGTCCACGGGTACATCCAGCGAAGCTGTGAGCTATGGTATCTGACTTCAATTTCATCATCATAAATAGCATAGCTGTTAAGTGTGGTGGGACGAGTTTCGTTATCCATAGCGTAGTTCATACCTTTACGCTGTGCCATAACTATTTCTCTGAGTATACCAGGGTATGCGTTTTCAGGAGCGTTGCGGCCTAAATTAGTCCAATTCTGGGTATACCTCAACTTCCTGTACATTGTATAGCTTATCTGCTCTACAAGTTTATTATAAATCGGGTCATATTTAGTGACCATTGTTTTACTGTTCAGATTGCCGGCTGTCATTTCATTGTACGCCTGTTTATTGGCAACCTGAGACCAAGTGCTATTAGTTGCATTAAATGCCATTGTCTTTAATTCATCCTTTCATACTTTTCTAAAATTCGATGTGTTAATGAGTTGTCGCTATTTAGGTAGTCTTCTATTGGGTCGGTTTCCCCTGCATCCCCCCTTTCACTTTCGGTGAATTTTTTCGAAAGATATTCGCGTAATGATTTTATCTCTTCTCTTAACTGCTTAAGCTCTTCATCAGTCGGATTTACTTCGGCTTCTGGTGCTTCATCAGTTGGATTCAATTCGACTTCGGGGGCTTCAGCAACGGTTTCCTGTTCGTCCCGTGTTTCTTCTGTAGTCTCAATAATCTCAGTGCTCATTATAAAATACCTCCTATATTACTCTTGGCCTCGCCTGATAAATAATATATACGGTCAAGGTCATTATATCGCCGAACCGCTTTTAATACCGTACCCGTAAATAACGGTATATTTATATCGTGTTCCGGCGGTGTTACTGCGTATTTGTTTTTTGCTGTTTTGTCGTATCCCTTTTTAAAATATATATTATCATCGTCATCTATATAACACATATACCAGTCATTAAACCACAAACAGAACCAAACATACACTTTAGCAGGCAATTTCTTCACTATATGACGTTTACTGTCAAGTAATGCAGCGTTATCCAGTGCATAACTTCCGTAAGTTGTCCGCTCTAGTATTCTGCCGATTTTACTGTTCCTAATTTCTTCGGCTATTTCATCATTTTTGAATATCTCACAATATACACCGTCATTTTTAAAGCGGCCCAATCCTGTAGGCTCAATTCCAAAATAGGCAAAGTAAGGATTAAACAATGTAACAAGGTTAGCTATGCATATAACCTTTACTTCGTCACGTATTGGCCGATTAAAACCTCTTGCCACTGTCATATATAAATTTAACACCTGTTCCGGTTCATATGTCGGCCGCATCGGTTTAAGATATTGAAGATTATCGGGGAGAAATTCATCAAGTATTATTGTATTAGTATTATCGTGCGGTACTGATTTATATTTGTATGCTGTAGATAAACTGATAGCATTCCCCATAACCTCACCATCACAATAAAACGTATTATCAATTAATTCCAGCTTGTGAGGTAATAAATCGGGTTCTTTCCCTATATCCTTGAAATAACTGTCGACAACCAAATCTATATCAGTTTGGTAACGCCTGACATAAATAAATTGATTTCCGTTTCTGAGATAATCACGGACTGCGTACCGTTTCCAGTAATAAGATTTGCCAGTTGACCGGTTGCCGACACAGAAATTAATAGGCATTCCTGCATTAAGTACTCCGGCGCCGTTATAATATTTACTCAGTAAATTTACCCCCTTAAATGGAAGCTCCCCACACCGACAACAAGCGCGGCTAGCATACTCCGCAAGTGTCGGGCGGCTTTCGGCCGTGCTCCCCTGTATTCCACTTTATTCGCTGTCAATGTGGGGCTTACCTTAATTTTAATTATATAGTTTTTTTATGTTATGTCAACCCATTGTCAATTATATTATTATTGTGTATGTTCTCTAAAAATTTAATATAATCATTTTTTAGACTAAAATCATACCCGCTTTCTTTCAAATGTATAGAGGACAATTCATGAAAATATCCCTCATTACCCAAATAGTCGGTTATAATCCCCTCTGTCTCATCGTCAATATAAGTATGTATCATTTTTCCGCTTTTTCCTGCCGGTAAATTAAGAGTCTCATTAAAATTATCTTCCGGCTCTCCGCTTAATGTAAGTAAATACGGAATTGCGACAGCAGACCTAACACCCGATACCGTCATAAAATATGTTGTATCTTCTTTTTTCCATAAATACCGCTTTGCGCCCAATGTTTTAAACTTAGTGTAAACCCCTTCATAATCCCACACACCTAAATGACGTATACGCCCTTTTTTATCTGTAGGAGAAAATGTATCAAGGGGTAAATTATAATGGCGGCAAACCGATTGTGACAGCTCTACACACCTTTTATTATATGCATTTATGTAGTCAAGATGTTTTTCATAATTAAGACATTTAATACTGTCGGTATCCGAATACACATAATCGTCACCAAACTCCAAAATTCCGTAAAACAAATTACGACGTGCATAAGCAGTTACGTATACTCCCCACGGATAATATAAAGTCCGTAATGTTTTATTATTATATTTAGATAATACATCATCAAAATCGGGGTCTTTTTTAGTCCACTCAATATTATATTCGATTACATCGGGCGCGATGCTTGTAACCGTGCATCCGTATGTGCTGTTTAAATCGGCCTTGCCGTGCATATATTCAATTTCGCTCCCCTGTACTCCTTTAAGTTCGGTTTTAGCGCGGTACAGATATGAAAGCGTTTCAATGAACGGCTTAGGAAGATAACCGCGAATATATGTCCTTACATTGACAATATCCAGTTCAGACCATTTATAAAATTTTTCAAAAACTTCAAAATCTACCTCGGTTATTGATACAGTGAGCTTATCCGCTGACCATACACGACCGTTATTTAAATATGCATTTTCTACATTCCAACATTTACTGAATGATATAATATTCTCATTATAAAAGATAGGTTCAATGTTATAAAAAGTAATGTCAGCTATCGTACAATAATACTTACACAAATACCGATAATATTCCTCGGTGCACCGACGAAAATATTTTGCTTTGCTCATAGGATATTTATAGTGTACCATTACGGCAGGGTATGAGCTGGAGAAGTCAATACTAGAAACATTTTTAAGTGTTTTACCGCTGTAATAGCATCCTGCATGAGTAAAGCCACCCGCAAATGCCCTTATAAGTTGTTTATATTCATCAGCATCGCTGATTGTAAGACTGTGTATCAGCCTGTATGAGCTGTGCCACTGCCGTTTATCATTTTTAGGATAAAATGCATCGGTTAAACGCCGCCGTACATATGAGGTAGCTGTTAAGGGTATATGCGCTATATCACCGTTGCGCTCTATTTCCTCTTCAATTAGATACACTACAATTAAAACATCATTTTCAAGATACTGAAGTTCTGAATTTGATAAAGGTGTTTTACTGTGTCTGATTAGCCTATAATCTAAATCACCTTTTAATTTCCGGATATTATGACTATGCAGATTTTTAGCCACACTGGCAAGAGAATAATTAGTTAGAAAATATGAACATTTAAACTCTATGCCTAGTGTGGTAGCCGCTTTCATAGGCTTATACCGTTCCCGTGCAAATACATCAGTCCAACTGAAATACCGCCGTATAAATTGAAATTCATAGGCTAAATTATGTACATAGATAATCAAATGTTTGTCTTCAGTATCCAGAATATCATGTAAGGTATTAATTAATTCAACAAATTCCCACCATTCACGCCCATATATGCAAAGGCGGTTCAAACAAACCGCCCAAGCATACATACAAGCTCTTTCCTCATCATTAATATAAAATGACGATGTTTCAATATCAAATGAACAAGCACAATTATAATAATTTATCTTTTTATATTTTATAATATCTACATTTTTAAATTGTTGTTCTATCTCCCATACGGCTATATCTGAATACGGCCGCATAAGACATTAAAACGGAAAAACGGGTATATTTGTATTACTGAGTTCTACATAATCGGATTTTTTATTACTGGGTTGTACGTCACTAAAGTAAAATCTGTCAACAATAATATCGGTCTTTCTTACTTTGTTACCGTCTTTATTGGTGTAGTCTCGAACCGTCATACGACCGTGTACAATAATTTTAGTGCCCTTATCGCAGTTATTATAAATAATAGAAGCCAATTTACCGAACGCCACACAATCTACAAAATCACAGGGCTGGTCTTTTAAATCGCGATTAACGGCCATTGTCCATAACGTCACAGGGTCACCGTTCTGTGTTTTTCTTCCTTCCGGTTTAGCTGCTAATCTGCCCTCTAAAATTACTACATTTAACATTTTTATTCTCCTTTTTTTACATATTACTTTTATAATCAGCTTTTACGGCTGATAATAAATCATCAATTGATATATCTCCTGTTTTTATCTCCGATGCTATAAGTTTCTGCAATCGTTCACTTCCGTATTGAGCAAACCACGCATAATGACTATTTTTAAATTCATCATATTTTGAAAATAATTCTTTAAACTGCTCGTTATTAAGACTATACCCAAGTCGTTCTTCCACACCTTTTTTAAAAGCTCTTGCCCCTTTTACGGTAGAAGTTTCAGCCCTTAATATCCCTTGTGCTCTCATCAGCTCACGTATCATAGCACCCCGTGACTGTTTGCGGCCTGAAATTCGTCCCTGACCGCGTTTTCCTCCAGCCTTAACTAATCCATATTCCGGAGATATAACATCAAGCCCCGCTTTTTCAAGACGGCGTAAACGCTCGTTAGCGCGTTTCCTTGAATACTGTAATAAGTTATGTATTTCAACCGTACTCATACGGGATATTTCCCCAGGGGTTAACCCTGATACATAATCGATATTAACGCTCATTAATCAAGGCCCCAAAAATCCGGAGTAAGTGAAATCGGTTTAAGTGTTAATTTTTGTCCAGTTTTTTCAAAATCCCTAACATATTTATCTATATCGATTTTTCTATTAAAATAATAAACAGGTGAAACATTTTTATCAGTTTCCACATACACATATTTATAATTATAAATCAAATAATAATGACATAACAGCTTTTTTCTATCGTTAGTCTTTTCAAATTTAGTGAACCCTATGCCGTAATATCCTCGATATGGTTTAAAATCCGTATCTAATTTGGCATACGGTTTTACCGCCGTATGATGATATTTCATATTAGGAAAAAATCCTAGAATATCATCCCATTTATAATATTTATAATCTACCATTAAAATCCTCCTTTTGTTAAATGAACAATACAATTATTAAGTGAATTTATAATATCACACAATTCTATTTCGATTTGTGCTATTTCAGGTGTATTAAGCTCTTCTGAATATCGGTCACTAACACAAATCAACCATTCACGATAACCGTATAAATGTTTTTTAAGATTTTGTAATCTCTCCTTATTTACCATTTTATTACCTCC
>ERZ772867.3162-NODE-3162-length-14265-cov-7.883673_pt1 | contig 14265 bp, 10 predicted proteins | sample MGYA00511341_ERZ772867 | MGnify/ENA primary metagenome ERZ772867 (study PRJEB29015, sample SAMEA2737707) | human gut metagenome | biome: human gut; feature: human-associated habitat; material: faeces | place: China | collected 2012 ... | reverse complement strand
CGGGCGATGTTGCCCGTCAGCACGGCCAGTCCGCCGTCGCGGAAATAGGCGTGCTCCACGTCGCGGATGCAGCCCGCCGTGCGATCGGTGTCGGGTTCTTCGTAGTAGGAGTGCTGTGCGCCCAGCTCGCGGCTGTAATGGCCTGCCGGGGCGCTGAGCGCGCGGCGTCGCGCGGCGTCGGCGGCTGCCGGGTTGAGAATGTCGCAGGCCGGGATCGCTTCGCCCAGCGTGCGCCCGTCGACGCGCAGGACCGAGGTGTCGAGCAGTCCGGCACGGTCGAGTTCGCCCAGAATGGCGAAGATGCCTCCGGCGCGGTTGACGTCCTGGATGTGGTAGTGCGAGTTGGGGGCGACCTTGCAGAGCACCGGGACCCGGCGCGAAAGGCGGTCGATGTCCTGCATCGTGAAATCGACGCCGGCCTCGTGGGCCACGGCCAGCAGGTGCAGGACCGTGTTGGTCGAGCCGCCCATGGCGATGTCTAACGACATGGCGTTTTCGAAGGCGGCCTTCGTGGCGATCGAACGCGGAAGCACCCGCTCGTCGCCCTCGAAGTAGTAACGTTCGGCATTGCGGACGATGAGCGCCGCAGCGTCCTCGAACAGCCGGCGGCGATTGACGTGGGTGGCGACGATCGTGCCGTTGCCCGGCAGCGAGAGACCCAGCGCCTCGGTCAGACAGTTCATCGAGTTGGCCGTGAACATGCCCGAGCACGATCCGCAGCCGGGGCAGGCGCAACGCTCGATCTCGGCGATCTGCGCGTCGCTGCACGTCTCGTCGGCCCCCATCACCATGGCGTCGATCAGGTCGACGCCGCGGCCCTGAAATTTTCCGGCCTCCATCGGCCCGCCCGAGACGAAGACCGTCGGGATGTTGAGCCGCATGGCGGCCATCAGCATGCCGGGGGTGATCTTGTCGCAGTTCGAGATGCAGACCAGCGCGTCGATCTTGTGGGCGGAGGCCATGTACTCGACGCTGTCGGCGATGATCTCGCGCGAAGGCAGCGAGTAGAGCATGCCGTCGTGGCCCATGGCGATGCCGTCGTCGACGGCGATGGTGTTGAACTCCGCGGCGAAGCACCCGAGGGCTTCGATGCGCTGTTTGACATATTGTCCGATTTCGTGCAGGTGTACGTGCCCCGGCACGAGTTGGGTGAACGAATTGGCGATGCCGATGACCGGCCGGCCGAACTGTTCTTCGCGCATGCCGTTGGCGCGCCAGAGGCTTCTGGCTCCCGCCATCCGGCGGCCCGTCGTGGTGACGGCGCTTTTGAGTGTGTGTTTCATCTTTCCGTTTTCGTTTCAGTCTCCTGCCGGGTCCGGTCCTGTAACAAAAAAACCTTTCCCCGGTGGGAGAAAGGCTTTATTTTCAATCAACTATGCACGCCACCTTTCTCCCGTTATCTCCGAAGGACGACGAGCAGCAGGGTAATGACGTGAATATTCGAATGATTCAGGGCGTTCATAGCCGGTTTTCCGTGTTTGTTCGTTTTCTGCGACAGTGCATCCGCGTGCAGGCCGGGTCTCCCCGTTATGCCGGATGCTTTCTGTCTGACTATGGCAAAGATATGAATATTGAATCAGTTGAACAAATAATTTCCTAAAAAAATTTAATATTGTAACAGTCCGGAAGCATATTCTTTCCTGAAGTTCGCAACTGTGCGTGACGGCTCGTGTTTGCTTACAATTTGAAACCGGTATTTTGGCCTCCGGATGCGGTTCCCGGGCGTTTTCTTCCCGCGGTCCGGCGGGTGTGGGCCGAAAGGCTTTCATTTTTATTTTCGAAATCTCTGTTGCGGCCTTTTTGCGCTGCTCCTATATAAATAAAAGGCCGTCTGCGCAACGGCGGGCCGCTTACAAATTGTTACATGGATTTGGATTATTAAAATATTTGTTTTATATTTGCCGACGATGGTTACCAAACGGCATAACACGACGACAGGGCGAGGTTGCGGATTTATCGGCAATCCCGTAGGCTGTGTTTATACCGCTCTCTTCACGACCGCCACAACTGCCACGACGACTGCCACGACCCCCGTGGGGGTTCAGTAGTCAATATTCCGTCCGCATACCTGCGTGTGCACATCCCGGCCAAGGCTGCCGGAGCGGAAACAGAAAATCAGGCAAAGGTAGTTCAATTCATCAAAAAAATTGGTATGAAACATATTAAGGTTTTCGCGCCGGGAACGGTCGCGAATCTGGGGTGCGGTTTCGATGTGATGGGCCTTACGCTCGACGGCGTGGGCGACGTGCTGGAAGTGGGCGTTGCGGAAAATGCCGAAGGATTCGAAATCCGTAACCGCAGCGGGATGGAACTCCCCGGAAATGTCGAAGAAAACGTCATCACGCCCGCCGTACGGGCCTTGCTCGAAGCTTACGGCCGTCCGGTGCGGATCGAGGTGGAGATTCTCGAAAAGATCGCTCCCGGCAGCGGCATCGGGTCGAGCGCCGCCTCGTCGGCCGCCGCCGTCTACGGGGTCAACGAACTGCTGGGCCGCCCGTTCTCGGGCAAGCAGCTGGTGGAGTTCGCCATGATGGGCGAGGCGTTGCTGGGCGGCACGCCCCATGCCGACAATGTAGGTCCCGCGCTGTTGGGCGGCGTGGTGCTGGTCCGCGGCTACCGGCCGTTCGACATCGTGCGGCTGCCCGTGCCCGACAACTTTTTCTACGCCGTGGCGCATCCCGGCATCGTGGTCAGCACCCGGGAGGCGCGCGAGGCGCTTCCGAAGCGGATTCCTCTGTCGGATGCCGTTGCGCAGTGGGGCAACGTCGGCGGACTGGTCGCCGGGTTCGCGCTGCGCGACGTGGCGCTGATCGGCCGTTCGATGCACGACGTCGTGGCGGAGCCGTACCGCAAGGGATTCATCCCCGGGTACGACGCGCTGAAGGAGCAGGTGCTGGCCGGAGGCGCGCTGGCCATGAACATCGCCGGATCGGGCCCCTCGGTTTTCGCGCTGGCCTCCAATTACGAGGCTGCCGTGCGGATCTCCGGGGAGATGAAGCGGCATTTCGAAGGGTTGGGAATCGGTTGTAATAGCTATGCGGGCCGCGTGTCGAATGCCGGGGCGCGGGTTGTCGAATAACAAAAGCGAAGGACGATGAATTATTACAGTACGAGAGATCGGGAACGGGCGCACGGCTGTTCGCTGCGCGAGGCCGCGATGATGGGGCTGGCCCCCGACGGGGGGCTGTTCGTCCCCGAACGGATTCCGCAGGCCGACATGGCCCTTGCGGAGCGTCTGGCCGGCGAATCCTATGCCGCGTTGGCGGGTTATCTGACGGGGTTGTTCTTCGGCGGCGATTTCGATTCGCAGGCCGTGCAGCGTGAACTGGACGGCCTTTACGACTTCCCCGTGCCCCTGCGCGTGGTCGGCCGGGGACGCTATACGCTGGAACTGTTCCACGGTCCGACCTGCGCCTTCAAGGATTTCGGCGCCGGGTTCATGGGCCGGATGACAGGCCTGCTGGGCGCCGCCGATGAAAAACTGGTGATTCTCACGGCCACCTCGGGCGATACGGGCAGCGCCGTGGCGCACGGGTTTCACAATGTGCCGGGCGTCGAGGTCGTGGTGCTCTATCCCGAAGGGAAGATCAGCCGCCTGCAGGAGTGCCAGATGACCGCCCTGGGCGGCAACATCCATCCGCTGCGTGTCGCCGGAACGTTCGACGATTGCCAGCGGCTCGTGAAGGAGCTGTTCGCCGACGCCCCGTTCCGCAAGCGGCGGCGGGTGACGTCGGCCAATTCGATCAACCTGCTGCGCTGGATTCCGCAGGCGTTTTACTATTTCTACGGTTATTGCCAGTGGCGGCAGGCCACGGGCGGCGACCGTCCTGTCGTCGTCGTGCCGAGCGGCAATTACGGAAACCTCGCCGCCGGAATGCTGGCCCGGCGCATGGGACTGCCCCTCGGGGGCTTCGTCGCCGCCTCGAACGTCAACGATGTCGTGCCCGAGTTCATCCGCACGGGCGTCTACCGCCCGAGGCCGTCGGTGCGGACTCCGGCCAATGCGATGGATGTCGGCGCACCGAGCAATTTCGAACGGATGCTGTGGCTCTGCGACGGCGATCCGGAGATGCTGCGCGCCGAACTGGAGGGATTCCGCTGCGACGATGCCTCGATCCGCCGCACGATCGACGAGCTGTATGAGCGCCACGGCTATTTCTCCGATCCGCACAGCGCCGTCGGCTATGCGGCCTCGGCGGCCGTGGACAAGCCGGGTTTTTACCTCTCCACGGCGCATCCCGCCAAGTTCGGAGAGGTCATCGAATCGGTGACCGGATCGCGGGTGCCGCTTCCGGAGCGGCTCGAACGGCTGACGCGGCGGCCGCAATGCTCCGAACCGCTGGCGGTCGATCTTGCCGCCCTCGAAGAGTTCGTGGCGAACGTCTGAATGTGAAAATCCTCCGCCCGATCGGGCGGAGGATTCTTTCTTTTGTTGTGTTTTCGGTTGTGTTTTTGGTTGCTTTTGTTTATATTTGTTGCGGAAAAAGCAAATAAATCCGATACTAACGTAAAAAAACTTCCGATGAACCTCAAACGTCTGCTCCCTTTGCTGATCGTTCCGCTGCTGCTGACGGCCTGCCCGTCGGGCGCCAACCGGACGAAAAACGGTCCCGATCTGCGTAACCTGCCGCGCGAAATCCGCTCGGGCGAACAAGGTCCGTTCCACGTGCAGGGCATTGCCGTCGATCTCGAACGCGGCTACATCTATTTCTCCTTCACGACCAAACTGCTGAAGATGGACTTCGAAGGCAATCTGATAGGCAGCGTGGACGGCATGACGGGCCATCTGGGCTGCCTGACGATGAATCCTGCCGACGGCCGCGTTTACGGCTCGCTGGAATACAAGGACGATGCGATCGGCAAGGGCATCCGCCGGACGCTCGACGCCGGGCAGGTGGCGCCTGAAGACGAAAAGGACCGGACAGGATTCTACGTCGCCATTTTCGACGTGGACCGCATCACGCGCCCGGACATGGATGCCGAAAAGGATCGTGTGATGACCACGGTCTATATCAAGGAGGCCGTCGACGACTATTTCGCAACGGCGGAGAACGGCGGACGGACGGTCGAGCACCGGTTCGGCTGTTCGGGCATCGACGGCGTGACCTTCGCGCCCCGGTTCGGAGCGAAGGAGGGCGGCGATTATCTCTATGTGGCCTACGGCGTTTACGGCGACACCCTGCGCACGGACAACGATTACCAGGTGCTGCTCGCCTACGACACGAAGGACTGGAAGCGTTTCGAGCAGCCGCTCTCGCAGGGAAGTCTGCATAAAAGCGGCCCTGCGGCGCCCGATCACAAGTATTTCGTCCGCACGGGCAATACCTCGTGGGGAATTCAGAACCTGGCCTATGATCCCGCGTCGGGAAACTGCTATGCCGCGGTTTACAAAGGTAAAAAATCTCAATACCCCAATTATTCGCTCTTTGTGATCGACGGCGGTAAACCGGCTCGCAGGGAACTTTTGCAGGGATTCGATACGCCCACCGAGGGTGAGGTGATCTCGCTGGTTCCCGCCGGGAAATCGGCCGGCGGCATCTACGGCTGGGATTTCAAATGGGGAACGACGGGACTGTGTCCGCTCGGCGGCGGCTATTTCTACATTTCGCAGAACGCCCGTTCGAAGGAGACCAAACAGCAGAGCAGCACCGTTCGCCTCTATCGGTGGACCGGCGATGCGGATGCCCCCTTCCGGCCGGTCGAATAGCCCCTCTCCGGTTGTGCCATGCGCCCGGCCGCTCCTGCGAGCGGCCGGGCGTCTTCTTGTCGGCTGCATGAGGGGCAGCCAGCGAATGCTGCGGGGTAAGCCTGCATGTTGCCGGGTTATCCCCGGCTTTCCATGCTGTCGACCGACGGGTTGACCATCACCACGCCCTGTTCCAGCTGCCGTTCTGTGGGCGTCCCGTCCCCGGTTGCAGGTGTGATCGGACCTCCGTCGTTGAGAATGTCGTCGGGGGTGACTTGCGTTACGGTGATTTCCTGCGTCGGTTCCGGCTGCCGGGCGGCGGTTTGTTTCGCCCCTGTTCTATCGGTATGTTTCATGGCTCCCTTTTTGGACGGGAGCCTTGCAAAGGCCATACCGTTTCCGGTGATGGCGGGCGCCTTTACGGTTCCGGGTTCCCGAAGTCGAACCGCAGCTGCACGCACTCCGGGCAGGCCTCCGGCGAGTTGCCGACCGTAAGGCCGATCAGCCGGATTTTACGCCCGTGGAAATCCGCCGCGGCCAGCAGTTCTTCCGACACGCGCCGGAGGGTTTCTGCCGAATCGACGGGCGTGAATAGGGTTTTCGACCGGGTTATCTGCCGGAAGTTGTCGAACTTGAGCTTCAGGACGACGGTCTTGCCCCGAAATTCATGCCGCATCACCCGGTTCCAGACCTCCTCGCGCACGGCCGACAGTTCGAGCCGCAGCCGTTCCCGGTCGTCCGTGTCTTCGGCAAAGGTCGTTTCGGCTCCGAGCGACTTGCGGACCCGGTTCGGCGTGACCTTCCGTTCGTCGATGCCCCGGGCATAGCCGTAATAGCTGTGTCCGGCCTTCCCGAACTGCTGCACGAGTGCCGCTTCGTTCCAGAGCCGCAGGTCGGCTCCCGTACGGATGCCGAGGCGGTGCATCTTTTCGGCCGTCACTTCGCCGATGCCGAAAAAGCGTTCGACGGGCAGTCCGGCTACGAACTCCTCGATCCGCCCCGGCGGGATCGTGAACAGTCCGTCGGGTTTCCGATAGTCGGAGGCGATCTTTGCCAGCATCTTGTTGACCGAGATTCCGGCCGAGGCCGTCAGTCCGGTTTCGGCGAGGATGCGGGCTTTGATTTCGCGGGCGACCAGCGTCGCCGAACGGACGTGGCTCACGTCGAGAAACGCTTCGTCGAGCGAGAGAGGCTCCACGAGTTCGGTGTATTCGCCGAAGATGGCGCGGATCTGTCGGGAAACGGCTTTGTAGACATCGAACCGTGCCGGAACGAAGATCAGTTCCGGACACAGCCGCTTCGCCAGCACGGACGAGAGGGCCGAATGAACCCCATAGGGGCGGGCTTCGTAGCTTGCCGTGGCGACGACCCCGCGCGGTCCGTCATATCCGACGGCGATCGGACGGCCCCGGTATTCGGGACGGTCGCGCTGCTCTACGGATGCGTAAAAAGCATCCATGTCGATATGGATAATCTTGCGTTGGGACATCGGGCGTTTGTCGGACGGACGCAAAGATAATGCAAATTATTTCTTTTTTGCCGGTCGAATCCGGCGTTTCATACCGGCAGGTTGAGGCCCGGTTGGCTGCCGGCGCGTATTGGCGGTTGAAAATCTCTTCCGGATTGAGGGAATGCGAACGGATTGCGTATCTTTGTCCTTGTTTATATATCCGATGAAAAATGGCAGATGATTATTTAGGCCGAAAAATGGAAGAGTACCTGGCCCGTTCGGCATCCGGCCAGGCCAGTCGCCGGCCGCTGGTAACATTGAGCCGGCTGTTGCTGAAAAACCGCAGCCATCGCGGCTACGATCCCCGCTTCATCGTGCGCGAAGACCAGCTTCGCCGCATTATCGGGGTCAATACCCTCATCCCCTCGGCGCGGAATCAGCAGGTCCTGCGATTCCGGCCCGTCCTGGCGGACGAAGCGCCCGGGGTCTTGGCCGAAATCCGCCTCGGAGGGGCCTTGCCCGAGCTTCATTTACCGCTTCCGGGAACCGGGCCGAACGCTTTCATCATCGTCTGCTCGACGGTTCCGGAAGATCGTTATGTCGATATTGATTTGGGTATTTCGGTTCAGAGCATGCTGCTCCAGGCGGCTGAAATCGGACTGAACGGCATCTGTATCGGCGCGTTTGACAAAGAGCGGATCCGGCAGAAATTCCATCTGGAGTCCGAGCCGCTGCTGATCCTGGCCATCGGCAAAGGCATCGAGAAAATCGAATTGGTGGAGATTTCCGAAAACGACGATCACCGTTATTTCCGCAAGAACGGCATACACTATGTCCCTAAAGTCCGTGTGGAAGATCTGATTATCGGGTAAGTCGGATTTTACGCCGCCCGCTGCCCCCCCCCTCGGGGCGGCCCGCTGAACAGCGCAGGTTCCTTGTTGTGGGTGAACGGGGCGTTGGTTTCCGAGGACGGATAAACGCGCCGGAGACCTCCTCGGAGTCGTTTCCGCCGTGCTGTTAGTCTTTTTCTGCCGGGGTGCCGCGGCATCCGATGCCCGAATCTCCTGCGTCAGCCGAGCTCGGTAAGGATCTGCTGCACGACGCTCTCGTCGGCATCGGTCAGGGTGTATTCGGGAACGCCGGCGCACCCGCCCATCGAGACCTGCGGATTGCGGAAGCGCATGCCGCTTTCGCGTTCCCGGCGGGCGCTGAAATGCAGGGCGTCGACCCCTGTGGCGGCCAGCAGCCGGGCATTCGACGGACCGACGCCGCTTCCGGCCATGATTTCGATGCGCCCGGTAGCCTGTGCCGCCAGCGCACGCAGCGTTTCGATGCCTTCCTGCGCCGTGTTGCGGCCTCCGGAGGTGAGCACCCGGCGGCATCCGGTGCGGATGACCGCTTCGAGCGCCTGCCGGGAATCGCGCGTCATGTCGAACGCCCGGTGAAACGTCACCTCCATCCCCTCGGCCTCGCGGACAAGCTGCGCCGTGCGCGTCTCGTCCACCTCTCCGTCCGGTGTCAGCAGCCCGAAAACCACCCCGTCGGCTCCGTATTCGCGGGCGAGGCGGATCTCTTCGGCCATCAGCGCCACCTCGTCGTCGGTGTAGAGAAAATCTCCGCCCCGGGGGCGTATCATCACGCTCAGCCGCAGGCCCGGCAGGCTCCGGGCATAGCGGATCAGTCCGGCGGAAGGGGTCGTGCCGCCTTCGAGGGGAGCGGCGCAGAGTTCGATGCGCTCAACGCCCGTCCGCCGGGCGATGTCGCATGCATTGCGGGTATAGGTGCAGAGTTCAGTCGTCATCATCCGGTTATAATTGGTGTATGGTGTGCAGGAAACGGTCGCCCAGGCCGATCGTGTAACCGTGGGATTCGAACACGACGCGGTTGAACGTGTCGCCGACGATAAACACCGGAAGCGGAACGTTCCCCGGCAGATGCATCGCGTCGAGGATCTGTCTGCGGACGGAGCCGTCGCGGTCGATGCCGAACGTGACGGTTTGCGGCAGCGAGGCAGCGGGTGACGCCGCGTATTTCGCGTATGCCGTTTCATCGGGGAAGAGCAGGATGATCGAACGGCCCCATTGCTCCAGTTCGGCGGCCTTGGCGGCGATGTCCTTCAGCGCATGATCGGTGGGTTCCTGCCCGACGCCGACCAGTCCGACCACGAAATAGCCGCGTCCCGCGGTGAGCAGCACCGAGGTCTCCCGGCCGGTCCGGGCGTCGATGAATTTCGATTCGGAGTTGAAACTGCCGATCACGCGGACCGCTTCCGAGTTGTCGCGCATCGGTAGATCGGTTTCGGTCGTCCGGTTCGGCCCGATGTTGAGGAACGACACGTTTGCCAGCACGCTGCCGTCGGCCAGGCGGCTGCCCGTTGCGAGCATGTAGTAGCCGGTTTCCAGGTCGGTGGGTGTGTCGAAGCGCGCGCTCCATGGCTCGAAATCGGGGTAGTTCAGCAGCGCGAACGACTGCCCGTCGAAGCGCGAGAGCGTGAAGTGTCTGAAATATTCCGGATCGTCGAGACGCGGAATCGGCTCGTAGCGCAGTTTCAGCCGGCCGGTTTCCAGCTGCCGGTCGTTCGCCGACTCGAAATCGACGGGCACATCCTTTCCGGCGTGGCGGTAGAAGAGGTTCCCGGTCACGGGGTCGATCCACGCCGGAATGCCGAGCGAACGGGCTGCGGCAACGAAAAAGATCTTGCGCGAGGGTTTGTCGGCCGTCCGGCTGCGCCACACGCCTTCGGGCGAGATGGTCGTGGAGACGGTGCAGAGCTCCGGACGCAGCGTCAGGCTGTCGCGGCACCACGCCGCCAGACGCTGCGGGTCACGGCGGAATGCCGCGGCATCGGCCGCCGGGATTTCACGCTGGAGAAACGACCGGTAGGCGGTGAGCATCTCGTTGGCCGCACGCGGAGCCAGCACGGTCGCGGCGTCGGCATCCTTGTCCGTATTATAAAGATGGTCTGCGAGCACCGCCGACGGCGTGTCGCGCAGGTCTTTTTCCGACAGCGTGGCGAGCAGTTGCAGCGCCCGCCCGGTGCATCCTTTCCGGCTCGCTTCGCGCAGGAAATCCATGATCTCGCCGTGGTTGCCTCGCGATGCGGTTATGAACCGGGCGATCTGGCCGGGCTTCACTCCGATGGCGCGGGCGAACGAATCGACGGCCGGTTGTGCGGGGAACGTGGCGATATAGGCGTTGCGGATGGAGTCTTCGCGGTTGAAGCGGCGGTCGTTTTCCGCGCGCTGGGCGGCCGTCACCTCCGGCAAATTCGCGCTCTCGGCCGGGGGAACGATGTCGACGGGAAAGGAGAATTCGTCGCCGATCGCATGATCCAGCGCCACCGTCGCCTGCGGCTCCCGCCCGAAAGAGACCTTCCGGATGCCGAACCGCCCGTCGCGGACGGCCGTGACGAGCATGTCGCCCAGTCCTGCCGACAGCGACGCCTGTCCCCGGCCGTCGGTCGTTTTGCGCGACACGGTGAAGAACTCGGCGTAATTGTAAAGTTTGAACTCCACGGTCGCACCCTCCACGGGGCTGCCCGCCGTGTCGGTGACCGTCACGGTGAGCGGAGCGCATGCGGCATAGTTCGAAATCACATTGATTTCGGTGTAGTTGGCCGTGGTTTTCATCACCTCCTCCGGGCCGTCGTAATAACCGAAGACCTTGGTGTGCATCAGCATCCCGCGGCTGGCCGGGGCGTTGAACCACCCCAGGTCGAGCACCGGTTCCGGCTCGCAGGCCCCGAGGAAATGCCACCGTCCGTCGGCCCAGGCCTCGACCCAGGCGTGGTTGTCGTCGGTGTGCGCCCAGCGGGGCGTGTAGACCTGCCGGGCCGGGATGCCCACCGAGCGCAGCGCCGCGACGAGCAGCGTCGACTCCTCGCCGCAGCGGCCGTGGGCCGTGCGCACGGTGGCCAGCGGCGAACTGGTCCGCGCATCCGACGGCTGGTAGTTGGCCTTTTCGTGACACCAGTGGTTCACTTCGAGGATGGCGTCGTACATCGGCAACCCTTCGACGCGCGGCGCCAGCTGGTCGTGGAACACCCGGCGCGAATCGTCGAGGTTCTCGTTGTTCACCCGCACGGGCAGCACGAAATGCCGGAACAGTTCGTCGGAAACGATGTCTCCCCACGGCATTTCCCGGCGGGTGGCCAGCGCGCTGCGCACGTTTTCCAGATAAAAATCGCCCGGGTAGTCGGTCATGTCCCCCACGGGCATATAGGCATAAAGGAACATCATGGCCTCGCGCTCCTGCCGCGTCATCGGTTCGTCGAATATCCCGAACAGATCGCCCCGGGGAAGCAGTTCCTGTTTGTGACGGAAATCGGTCTCCACGCGCCGCATGAAACCCTCGTTGCCGGCCGGGGAGCACGCCGACAACACGCCCGTGAGCATAAGCAGACCGGCGAATAGCTGTGTCGTTTTTTTCATCGTAAAGTGAGTTCTATGATTCGGTCGGTATCCTCGGGAACATGCTCCAGATTCAGGACGATCCCTTTTCCCCGGAGCGTGTCGAACTTCACCCGCTCGCCGTTGTTCAGGCACCGGGCTTCCCCGACTTTTTCCGCAAGCGGCAGGTACAGCGCATCGTCCTGCAAATCGAGCACATGCACATAGAGTTTGTCGCCCTTGCGCGTCGTTACGCCCCAGTCGTGGGGCGGGATGTCGCCGCCGCGGGTCCCGTAGATGCTTTCGCCGTACCGGGCGAGCCATTCGCCCATCTCCCGCAGCCGTTCGACGGCCGTCGCAGGCAGTTTCCCGTCGGGTTGGGGACCGATGTTGAGCAGCAGGTTCCCGTTGCGGCCCGCAGCCCGCACGAGGTAGTGGATCAGCGTCTTCGTCGATTTGTAATCGAGGTCGGTGATCTTGTAGCCCCACATGCCGTTCATCGTCTGGCACGTTTCAAGCGGCAGGCGGCCGATCTCCTGCCCCGAAAGCCCGGCGGTGTTCTCGCCCGGAAGGTCGCGCTCGAAAATCTGGATGTCCTCGCCTTCGAACGGGACCAGGTGGTGGTTGTTACCCACCAGACAGGCCGGCCTGATGGCATGGATATGGTCGTACAGCCCGCGGAGTTTCCAGTCGAAATCCGGGTTCCGGTCCTGGTCCCACACCCCGTCGAACCAGATGGCGCCGACCGGGCCGTAGCCCGTCAGCAGCTCCGTGAGTTGGCGTTTCATAAAGTCGTAGTAACGCTCGTAGCTGATCGCCGTGCCGGGGCGGCCCGTTCCCAGCCCGGTCCTGCCGCGCGGGCAGTCGTCGCGGTACCAGTCGATCAGCGAATAATAGAGGTGCAGCCGGATGTCCTGGCGGGCGCACTCGTCGGAGAGCGCCTTTACAATATCCTGTTTATACGGCGTGGCGTCCACGATGTCGTAATCCGTCTGCGCGGTGTCCCACATCGAGAAGCCGTCGTGGTGGCGCGTCGTGAAGCAGACGTATCCTGCACCCGAGGATTTGATGGCCGAGACCCACTCCGCGGCATCGAAATCATGTGGATAAAACGCATTGGCCAGCTTGGCGTACTCCCGGTAGTTGATGTCCCGGTTGGTCATCGTCCATTCGCCCGAGCCGAGCATGGAGTAAAGTCCCCAGTGGAGGAAAATGCCGAATTTGGCGTCCTGAAACGCCGTCCGGGCTTGCAGGTTTTCAGGCGCCGGGGCATAGGGCGCAGTCGTCTGCGCGGAGGCCGTCCAGCAAACGGCGGCGCAGGCCGCAACGATCCAGCGGTTTTTCATCGTATTTGGTTCGGATTATATACTTTATTCAAAAGTAATACAAATTCGCGACAATCATGCCGCTTTTTCCCGTTTTTTCTTTTCGTTTGTTACAATCGGAGCTTTTTAACGTCGAAAAAGTTACTTTTTATTGCGATGTTCGGGCGCAACTGTCGGGCTTACGATCTTCCTTCCGCCCTTCGCTCCCCCGGAAGCAAAATCGCAGGCTCGGATCGCATGTTTCGAGAGAGGCCGCTCTGGGGCTTTCCTATGCGCTGGCCAAGGGCAAACACTTCACGCGCGAGGAGTTTGTTTCGATGCTGCTCACCTCGGTGAACGACATCGACTCGCGGTTTGAAGGGTCCAAAACCTCCGGCGGGACGATCAATCTCGAAAAATACCGCGGCAAAATGGGTACGGGTTTGACCGATGCCTACCAGTTGCTGATGCAGATCGAAGGAACGCCCTGTCTGAAAGTCAAGACCGGCAAACTGGAGCTTGTCACCCTTACGAAACATTTCGGAGGTTCGGCCAAGGATCTGACCTATATGGGTGTCGAAGTCTCGGCGGAAGATATGCAGAAACTCGGCATGGCCGTGGAACCAAAGATGTACAACGGTCAGTTGATGATCAAATGTACGAAGCCGGGAGTTGCGCACATCACCGTGAAGGCGGTGGGCGGCGGCAACAGGCCCGGAACAGGATCGGTTATGGGCGGCATCGAAATTACCAAGACGTTTGCCGTCATTGCCCGCGAAACGGGTGCTGAAAACGGAGGCTGGTTATAAACGATAGAGTTAAAATACAATGAAAAAATATATTTATTCCCTGTTTGCGGCTGTTTTGTTCCTGTTTTCAGCCGGTTGTTCGAAGGATGACGACGGCTCGAAAAACATTGATTCGGGCGTTGTGGGCGAGTGGCACCAGACGAAGTGGAGCAACGAGGCATATGCGGATTTCGATGTCTACGTCGAGTTCCTGTCCGACGGGACGTTCAACATCTTCCAGAAGGTGGAAACTCCGACCTTTGTGTGTTATTCCGGCGATTTTGCGGTCAACGGTGCGCAGCTTTCGGGCCGTTACCGCGACGGTGAGCCTTGGGGCGCCAGCTACGCCTTTGAGTTGAGCGGAGACGGAAAAACGCTGACGATGATCAGCCAGACCGATAAGGCCGAGGAGAGCGTCTATACGAGAACTGCCATTCCCGAAGAGGTGCGGAACGCTCCCGAAGTGCGCTCCGCGCTTTCCGGTGCGTTGCTGCGGATTTTCTAATACGACGACGTTGAAGTCCAAAAGCAGCCTGACCATATGGTCAGGCTGCTTTTGCGTTGATTCTGATGGGGTCCGAAAAAGAGGACACAGGCCTCCATGACAACGAATATACAAACATTGCAAAATGGCGTATTGGGTGGCTAT
>ERZ772867.3155-NODE-3155-length-14291-cov-3.542428_pt1 | contig 14291 bp, 7 predicted proteins | sample MGYA00511341_ERZ772867 | MGnify/ENA primary metagenome ERZ772867 (study PRJEB29015, sample SAMEA2737707) | human gut metagenome | biome: human gut; feature: human-associated habitat; material: faeces | place: China | collected 2012 ... | reverse complement strand
ACGATCATCCTTAAACAAACGAGGTTCAATAATGAACACACCTTCTATAGCTGTTTTAATAACTTCCACTGTAATTATTTTGAAAATTAAGTATTAAGTTTATTTCTGTGTTAACTCATCAATTACCTTTAACAAATATTGTCCATACTGATTCTTTAGCATAGGCTGGGCCAGTTCGCGCATTTTATCAGTAGTAATCCATCCATGACGTAAGGCAATACCTTCCAAGCATGCTACCTTCAACCCTTGACGTTTCTCAATAACTTCAATAAAAGTACTGGCTTCAGATAAAGAATCATGAGTTCCTGTATCCAGCCAAGCGAATCCACGACCTAGCAGCTGCACTTTAAGTTCCTGATCATTCAGGAATTGCTGATTCACTGTCGTAATCTCTAATTCACCACGCAATGACGGCGTGATATTTTTAGCTACTTCCACCACTTTATTCGGATAGAAATAAAGACCGACTACTGCATAATTAGATTTTGGCTGAACAGGTTTTTCTTCTATACTCAGAACATTCCCTATTTTATCAAATTCAGCAACACCATATCGTTCTGGATCAGCAACCCAATATCCGAAAACAGTAGCTTTATTTTCTTCTTCTGCAGTACGAACAGCCTCTTTAAGCATACGGGTGAAACTTTGTCCATAGAAAATATTATCACCGAGCACTAAACAAGCAGAATCGTTACCGATAAATTCTTCTCCGATAATAAAAGCCTGGGCCAATCCATCCGGAGAAGGCTGCTCCGCATATTCGAAACGCACACCATAATCTGAACCATCTCCCAAAAGGCGTTTAAAGCCTGGAAGATCATAAGGAGTAGAAATTATTAAAATCTCACGGATACCAGCCAACATCAGCACTGAAATAGGGTAATAAATCATTGGCTTATCAAAGATAGGGAGCAGTTGTTTGCTCACTCCTTTTGTGATCGGATACAAACGAGTACCTGAACCACCGGCTAAAACGATTCCTTTCATTGATTTGTTATGAGTACTCAAAATTAGAATAGCAGGATATATCCTTCTACTCAAAAACTGAATATTTTATTAAATAAATAGATTATCTTCTGAATTTGAAAAATAGTTCTACAAGCCAGACATAAGTTGTCCGACGACAAGGTGTCGACCAGATGATCGTAATGTTATGATTAGTTGATTTTTTCGCAATACCACTTTGGAATGTGCAGCATGACGCCGATAGTAGCCAACGTAACAACTACGTAATAGCTCTTCTTGTATTGCGTAAGTTTGCCTTCGAGTCCGGCAAACGGGCCACGGATCACCCGAACTGCTTGTCCGGGACGGGCTTCTGCTGTAACTGTATCGACATAAAGAGTTCCTTTATAATTAGGATCGCATACGGCACGGAATTCCAACATCTCATGGTCTGGAATTTCATAACACCGCCGTGTACTCCGGTCACGAACAAGCAGAAAAGGTATAGTACAATCCTTTACCCTCTCTAATAGTTCCTTTTCCGTAAATTCTTTCTCGATAAACAGCAGATTGTGTACAGCTGGAGTCAGCTTCCGATGCTTTTTACCATCGAGTGTCTCATACTCTACAAAACGCATCGGAATAAAATAATTTACCCCTTTTTCCTCCAAATATTTCCCCAAATGCTCTTCTTTACAATAGAAGGTTTGTATGGCATACCATGCCTTACTTCCCTCTGTTTGTCGTTCTTTGTCCAAATCATTCATTATCACCCATTACCCCTTGTTTTTATTTCATCACTTACTTAAAAGACAAAAGCGCCCTGACTTCCACAAATGAAATCCATTTATGAAGCAGTAGCGCATCTCTTAAGGATTTAGCCTTTTTATCTTATCTCCATATAAGAACCAAGGTTCATAGAGAAACGGATACAGTACTAAAACGATGCAAAAGTAATACAATTTAATAAAAGAACATACTTTTACAGCTTTTATTTTGCCTGCAAAGATGTTAAACTCCTGCCTGCTTAAACAAAAATTCCTCTAAGTGTATCGCAATGAAACACTTAGAGGAATTACACATATTACAACGATATTTCTTACTTCTTAGCTTCCTAGCGGCTTTCAATGATCAAGACTCCCTTTTTTAAGCCCTTACCCGTAGCTTCAAGGGTTATTTTTCCCGATTGTTCTGTTGAAGACACAATAGCAGTCATCATGCCACTAAAGACTTTCATCCTCGGACGCTGGAAAGATTCCAAAGAAGCTGCATTCCCATTAGCTCCTGCACGATAAGTGCCTGCTCCTTTCACTTTGAAACTAATCTCATGGGAGGCATCTGGACACAGATTACCATCTTTGTCTACTACACGTACTGTCACAAAAGAGAGATCTTTCCCGTCTGCCTTAATAACATCACGATCAGCTACCAATTCAATATGGTCGGGAGTACCGGCTGTATGAAGTTCTTTTTCAGCTACAGCTTTACCATTTGCATCATAAGCCACAACTTTCACCGTACCCGGCTCATATTTTGTATCCATCCACATCAGACGATAACGACTCTGACGCTTCAAGTTCATTATTGAAACAGAGTCGGCACTATTATTGATGGTTACAGAAAGGTCTTTGGTACGTTTTCCCTGACTCTTTCCATTGATAAATAATTCAGCTGAAGGATAGTTAGTATAGACAAAGACAGGAGTTATCTCTCCTTCACGTCCCGCCCAGTTCCAATGAGGAAGAATATGCAGTGTTTCCTCTTCTTTATTCCAGTGACTGCGATAGAGATAGTAGCGATCTTTCGGCAAACCTGCTAAATCGATAATACCAAACAGGGAAGAATGACTAGGCCAATCTGTATAATAGGGAGTCGGTTCGCCCAGATAATCGAATCCTGTCCAAACAAACTCTCCTATACAATAAGGCAGATCTTCATGCTGGATAAAGTCATCTTCGGGAAGATTGGACCAGGAGCAAGACTCTACATCATAAGAAGAAGACTGATGATCGTCATACTTCTTCATCCATTGACGGGTAACGGGGAATTTGTATACTCCACGAGAGCTAACTGTAGAAGCAGTCTCACTCCCCAAAACAATCTGCTGGGGAAGCTTTTTATAATTTTCCTGATATTTATGCGGTCTATAGTTAAATCCGGCAACATCCATTACTGCAGCCATATTATTATTGACAACGGCATCCGGTGCATCCATCCCCTGTGTGACAGGACGGGTCAGGTCTTCACGATGACAGATTTCTTGCAGGAAATAAGACATTTTAGGTCCTTTATTCCCATCCCACTGTTCGGGAACCTCATTTCCGATACACCACATCACCACACTCGGATTATTACGATAATGGCGTATTAAGTTCGTCAAATCCTTCACTGCCCATTCGTCAAAAACATGGCGATAGCCGTTCCTTACCTTCATAGCTTTCCATTCATCAAACGATTCTGCCATCACCATAATTCCCATCTCATCACAAGCTCTGATCAATTCAGGAGCAGGCATATTATGAGAAGTACGGATCGCATTACAGCCCATATCTTTCAGGATACGAATCTGATGACGGATGGCGGCATCATTTACGGCACCTCCCAAAGGACCGAGATCATGATGATTGCATACACCTTTGAATGGAGTTCTCTTCCCATTCAGGAAAAATCCTTTGTTGGGAATGACTTCAATAGTACGGATACCGAATGATGTTACATATTCATCTTTCAATGTATTGCCTTCATAGACTTTAGAGACGGCTTGATACAGGACAGGAGTTTCCGGACTCCATAAAGCCGGATGAGTAACAACAAGTTCCTGACTAAAGACATTATCATCAAAACGAGTACCTTGTTTTTCATTGGTAGTTACTACCTTTCCATTTTTATCTTTTAGTTCAGTCACAATACGATAAGCATCAAATTGTTTTCCGGAAGGTACAACCAAAGTAGTCTTTATATTAACTTTCGCATAGTCGTCCTTTACTACCGGAGTAGTTAACTGTGTACCCCATGTCGGAATATGTGCATCTTCCGTCACTACCAAATGCACATTCCTGTAAAGTCCGGCTCCCGGATACCAGCGGGAGGATTCCGTTTCATTCTCCAGACGAACAGCCAAAGTATTCATCATCCCCTCTTTCAGATAAGGGGTTACATCCAGATAGAAAGTATTGTATCCATAGGGCCAATAGCCAGCCTCCTGACCGTTGACATATACACGTGCATGGCTCATAGCTCCATCAAAAATCAATGTTGCCTTTTTACCCTTAGCAAAAGAAGGAGCATCAAAATTCAGCCGATACCAGCCTACCCCCACAAAAGGAAGCCCCCCCGTACGTCCGGCATGCTCCATTGCCTCTTTCTGCCCGTCTTGGGCAATGGCGGTCAACTGCTTATCATTATCTATACCAAAAGGTCCATAAATAGCCCAGTCATGAGGTACTACTACCGATTGCCACTTGACGTCATTATAGTCAGGCTGAATAAAATCGGCATTATCTTCACGCGTAAACTTCCATCCTTTCTCAAAAGTGTATGAGGTACGTACTTGCGCACTGATCACAGAGAAAGAAAAAAGCACGGCTATTCCTAATAAATTCTTAATATTTAAAGTCATAAATATACATCTAATTATTTCACAACTATTTCATCCGTAAATATCCATCCGCCAAATTCTTCTCCGGCGCAAGCTTGATAGCGTATATACCGACCTTTAGCATTGCCTTCCCATGAAACACTAATAAATTTAATAGCTTCCTCTTTATTAACCTTAGAAGTGTATTGTTTCAACTCTGTGAAGCTGGTCCCATCATCGGAAACAGAAATAAGGACGGACTCAGGCAGAAAGACTTCTGCTCCTACTACTTGCATAAAATCGGCAGAAACCGAATGGATGGAAGTCCTTGCCCCCATATCAATTATAACGTCCAAACGTTTTTTATCGATAAATCCTTGCCAAGATCCATCTCCATAGGTCCAGTCGCCACGAATACCATCAGTCAGAGCTGTATTTCCCTGAGCCGGATAATGAGGACTATAGGGAGCATTATAAATAACCTTCTTCCCTACAGCCAGATGGTTGATCGGTTTTAAAGACTCCGGACGACTTCCAATCTCATTTTTAAGATCAAAGGTATGATATCCCTTTGCTTGCAAATCATCAACCGCTTTTAAAGCACGATTATGGAAATCGGGCCATGATTTACGTTCAGGAGCTGACCACGCCACTTCTGCCAAAGCCAAGATACGAGGATATATCATATACTCCATATGTTCCGGTGTAGGAATATACTCAGCCCAGAGATTACCCTGCGCACCATAAACAAGTTCTGCCTGTTCTACGGTTAAAGAATCTGAGACTGGATTGTACGAATAAACTTTCTCCAATGGCAGATACCCTCCGATAGCTTCCGGCTGAGAATATGGAGCGTCCTGGTAACTATCCAAATAGCAATATTTACCGGGTGTCATTATTGCCTGATGACCAGAACGTACAGCAGCAATGCCTCCTTCTTCGCCACGCCATGACATTACAGTAGCATTAGGAGCCAAACCACCTTGGAGGATTTCATCCCATCCCAATAACTTACGTCCGTGAGCATTCAGGAACAGTTCTACACGATGAATCAGATAACTCTGCAGTTCGTCTACATTAGAAAGATGTTCATCCTGCATCCTTTTCTGACATTTCGGACAAGTCTTCCATGCCCCCTTACCAGCTTCATCACCGCCTATATGTATATATTCCGATGGAAAAAGTTCCATTACCTCAGTTAATACATTTTCCAGGAAAGTAAATGTCTCTTCATTCCCCACGCAGAAATCAGCATTCTTGTATGATTCGCCCGAACAGGATAATTGCGGATAGGCAGCCAATACTTCTTCCGAGTGAGAAGGCATCTCTATTTCAGGAATGATTGTGATATAATGTTGTCGTGCATATGCAATAATCTCCTTCATATCATCTTGAGTATAGTAACCACCGGAAGCACCGGGTTCATCATAACGAAGATATTTCCGTCCGCCGTTCCACCACTTCTTCCAGTTAGCATCTGTACGCCAAGCTGCAAATTCCGTCAACAAAGGATATTGCTTTATTTCAAGTCGCCATCCTGCTGCATCTGTCAGATGCAAATGCAATCGGTTTATTTTATAAAATGCCAGTGCATCTATCTGTTTTTTCACAAATTCTTTAGAGAGGAAGTGACGGGAAACATCCAGCATCATTCCACGATAGGCAAAACGAGGGGTATCCTGCACATCAACAGAAGTTATAGAATAATCTGTACCCGAAGGTTGAGACAGCTGCAACAATGTCTGAATTCCATAAAATAGTCCTGCCCCAGAAGAAGCTTTGATTAAAATATGCTCAGGAGTAACAGACAGTATATAACTTTCCGGTAACACCAGCAGAGGATTCTTTTCTGATATTAGTAAAGACAAGACATTCTGTTTATCTTTCTTCTTTCCTTCCTTAAATTGTAGTGATAAGGCAGTTTTCAAATAGTCGCCAAGAAGAGCAGCTTCTTCTCCTTGTAAGTTTGTATAAAGCTTAGTTTTTTCAGAAAGTAAAAAAGAGCCCGTACCCTGCTCCATCTTTAAGGGAACAGGTATTACGGACTGTGCTTTTATGGGATGTGCACAAAAGCACATCCCGATTACCCATAAGAAAAGACAAACTTTAGTGTATCTCTTTCTTATATCCATTAATTAACAGTAATTTCGTCTACAAATAAAAAACCTGGATAATTCTTCCCACCATGCCATTCCGGAATACTTTTCTCGGGCGAAGCTATCACTTTCACATATTGTGCTGTTACAGGTGTAAATGTTAGTTTATGGTCATAGATGCCATTTTTATCAGTTTCCTTCATTGCAGGATAGTTTTCGGATGCCACTTTCTTGAAGTTCGTGCCATCATCTGATACCTCCACAGAAAATTCTCTTGCATCAAATACCCAGTCTCCCTTCTCTACACATGTAGAAATGGCAACACTTGAAATCTCGGTAGGCTGTTTGAAATCAATGGTCACATCCATATCATTACCTCTAAATGCAATCCAACGTCCGGTTTTATAGTTACCATTTCCCTTCAGGCCATCGACCAAAGTAGTCACACCTTTAAACTCATATTGTTTATTCACAGGCTGATTAGCAACAATCGGCTTCATGCTTGATTTACTGAAATTGATTTTCTCTGAAACGACACGACTATTTCCTGTGGGACGAATGGCAATAGCTGAGAAATCTACATTCTCCTTGACTTTCAAGACACCGTCATAAACTGGAGAAGCGCTAGTCGGCTCAGTACCATCCAAAGTGTAATGGACAGGTGCATTGTCGATTGTAGAAAGTATAATGTCTAAAGTACCATCAGCCGGATTCGGATTAAATTCAGCTTTCACATCAAATACGTGCTTTGCATAATTGTATCCTTCTGCATCATACCATTTAATCAGTCGTGGAAGACGAGATAAGAAATCTTCATAGTTCTTCTTATCAGGTGTTGACCACTGTACTTCACACAAAGCTGCCCAACGAGGCAATACCATATATTGAGCATGAGAGAAAGTAGCAATATACTCTGTCCAAAGATTAGCTTGTACACCTTTTATATATTGCTGTTCTTCCGGAGTAAGAGAGGCCGGCATGGGCTCGTAGCTGTAAACTCTTTCGATTGGCAAATAACCTCCGATACCAAAAGGTTCGTTTTCAGTATCTTTAGCTTGATAATAATCAAAATACAGATAAGTGTTCGGTGTCATGATAACATCGTGTTTCTGCTTGGCAGCTTCAATGCCACCACTTTCACCACGCCATGACATAACAGTTGCATTAGGAGCAAGTCCGCCTTCCAGAATCTCATCCCAACCGATAATCTGACGTCCGTGATCATTCAGGAATTTTTCGATATGATTGATAACGAAGCTCTGTAAACGTTCCTCTTTACTATGGTTCTTATCCGATTTCAATCCCAATGCTTTGATACGTGCCTGACATTTCGGACATTTTTCCCATCTAACTTTCGGACATTCGTCACCACCAACATGGATATATTCCGACGGGAAGATATCTATCAATTCACTATATACATCTTCTATAAATTTCAAGACTTGATCATTTCCAGCACAAAGCACATCATCGGCTACTCCCCATTGTCTCCATACTTCATACGGGCCACCGGTACATCCTAATTCTGGATAAGCAGTAAGTGCAGCCAACATATGTCCCGGAAGGTCAATTTCCGGAATAACGGTAATATAACGTTCAGCAGCATAGTCAACGATTTCCTTTGCCTGTTCCTGCGTATAGAATCCACCATAAGGCGTATTATCATATTCGCCTGAGTTACGTCCGATTACAGTTCCTGATCTTTGAGAACCGATCTCTGTCAACTTCGGATATTTTTTGATTTCCAGACGCCATCCTTGGTCATCAGTGATATGCCAGTGCAGACGATTCATATTGTGCAAGGTCAGCATGTCAATATAAGTCTTCACTTCATCTATTGTGAAGAAATGACGGCTGACATCGAAATGTGCACCACGATAACCGAAGCGGGGGGCATCTTTAATTTCTACAGCAGGCAGTGCTACGTCAGCTCCCTGTGCAATAGGCAATGACTTACGCAACGTTTGAATACCATAAAAAACTCCAGCTTCTGTAGGGGCAGTAATCGTAACACCTTGGTCGGTGACTTTCAACTGATAAGCTTCAGGGTTTTCTACTTCCGATCCCAATGCCAGCACTATTGCATTTTTTCCTTCTGTTCCGGCTTCAATCGAGAAATCTCTGCCGGTTGCAGTCTTCAGGTATTCAGCAAGGAATTTCGCATTACGTTGCATCTTCTCATTTCCTTCCGGATAGAGGATTTTCACACCGCTTTTCAGAATAAAGGGGTTTACTTGCGTTGTGACAATTTCTTGTGGTAACGGGATAATCTGATAATTGGCTTCTTCTTGTACTGAACCGCAAGAACTCATTAGCCCTGCCAGTGCCAGACATCCGGTTAGTTTTAGGAGTTGTTTCATAAAATAAAAATTAGGTGTTAGTAGTTAATAAATTAGTTTTATTTATAGGTTTCACGAATGTGCTTGATATTTACAGAGAACTCCTCCCCTTTTTTTATCTGAGGAGAAGTAATAATCACTTTTTTACGTTCTCCAGGCAGAAGGTCAAAGAAGTTGTCACTGTAACGGGCTCCTTGCAATGGAGTCTCAATAAAAATATCTTTTGCCAACATTGATGAAAAGAGAGTCAATTCACATTTACCATCTGTCTGTTTCATTTTATATGATACTGATGCCGGAGGAAGCTGCAAATCTTTCGTTTTTTTAAAGAAATGAACGGCCTCTGCAACCGGATGCCCTGATTTATCTTTAAGTATCAATTGTAAAAAGCAGCGTTGACACTCCTCGGGAGTCAGCCAACCATCAATATTGATGCGATAAACACATTGGGAAGTATTAGCCGGAACTTTCAACGAATGTATCTGCACCTTCTTGCCTAATGTTTTTCCATCAAAATCTACCACTTTCATTTCCAATGCCATTTGCTCCATCGCATCCAGCCAATCTGAAATCAGATAGACACATAAACTGTCATTCTGCTGTATAGGATTAATCAAGATGGGAGCAAAAGCACGTTTTGCCTGATAATGCAACGCCTTCCAGTTTCCATAATAATCAATACTTGACCAGGATACCACAGGCCAACTGTCGTTCAACTGCCAATACAATGTCCCCATACAATAAGGACGATTGCGTCTGTGAGCTTCCAGTCCATGTCGCATCCCCTGCCCTTGCAAGACTAATCCGACATAGACAAAATCTTCAAAACTTTCAGGAATGATATAATCGCGTTCCATATAAGTACGAATCAATGAATTTCCAATACTACTCTTCTGATGGGCATTCATCACTTTCGATTCAATCTGATAATCTTCGGGGGCAGCAAAAGTTGCAATAGTTTTCATTTCCGGGAATGACTGGAAACCAAATTCACTCATAAAACGCGGCAAATCGGTATCCAAAGACTCAAAAGGTTTCTTACCATACCAAACTCCCCAGTTATGACTATCTCCTGTCCCCCACGATTCCGGACGTCCCCAATTGGCAAGGTAAGGAGAACTATGCACATAGAAACGATCTGCATCAAATTCTTTGACCATTGAAGGCAGTAATTCATGAAAGAGTTTATCATAGCCATGCAATAATCCCTGATAAACTTCCGGAGTAAACTTCTTCTCAAAGCCCCAATATTTCAATGCTTCCAATATTTCATTATTGCCACACCACATAGCTAAAGAGGCGTGATTCCGAAGACGACGAATGTTATAAACAGCCTCTGCCTCTACCCGCTTCAAGAAAGCAGGATCCGAAGGATAAGGAGTACACGCAAACATAAAGTCCTGCCAGACGAGTATACCATTCTCATCAGCAAGGTCATAGAAAAGATTATTCTCATATGTCCCGCCACCCCATACACGAACCATATTCATATTGGCTTCCTTCATATCACGGAACAAGGTCTGATATCGTTCAGCAGTAACATTAGGCAGCAATGCATCCTGAGGAATATAATTGGCTCCTTTGGCAAACATCGGTATGCCATTGACCTCAAAATAAAAAGACTCTCCATTCTTATCTTTTTCATTCACAACACGAATCGTTCGCAAACCGATCCGGTGAGATTGCTCTGCAACAATCCGTTCTCCACAAGCTATCTGAACAGAGAAGTCATACAAAGTCGGAGTTCCCCAACCATTAGGCATCCATCGTACAGGATTCGTCACCTCAGAAGGAAGAGTTATATGATTTATTCCGGGCTGCAATTTCACCTGCTGTTTGACTTCTGCAACAGCAGTACCATCCAAAGAAACACGAACTCTTACTTCAGCCGGAACTTCCTGAGAAAGGATCTGGTTTACAATGAGTTCATTAGATAAGCGTGCCGTTTCATCCGTCAGCGATACTTGTCTGACATGATAATCGGATATGGTAGCCACATCGTAAAAACGAAGTGTGACCGGACGCCAGACTCCACTTGTCACCATTCGGATTCCCCAATCCCAACCGTAACTATACGGAGCTTTACGAGTAAACACACTAAGATGTTTCTCATGATGATCATTATCCGCAGGATAATTAAAACCATTAGAGGCGTATTGTGGCAATGTTTGCCGGATAGGTGAATGGAAATAAATATATAAGTGATTCTCGCCCTTTCGCAATACAGATTTCACAGGAACCGTATAACCGACAAACATGTTATCTGCCTTAAGCAATAATGAACCATTCAGATATACGTCTGCATAAGTATCAAGACCCTCAAATATAAGCTGGATTCCGTCACGATTCAATTGTTCTTCGGAAACTATAAAAGAGGTTCTGTATTCCCAGTCCTCATTCTCCACCCATTGAATTTTCTCTTCATTCATTCCATAAAAGGGATTCGGCAGTAATTCATGATTGATCAGATCCTGATGGACCGTACCGGGAACCGTAGCTGACATCCACTTTTCTGTTCCTGATTGAGAAAATTCCCAACCGGTATCCAGTAGCATGACTTCCGAAGTGTCATTTCCCTGAGCATAAACCATACTACAGCAACATAGCAATCCACATGCTATCGGAGCTATCTTTTCTGTCAAATTTAAGATCATAGTGGGGGCATTAGATATTAACGGAGTAAAGATATTACTTTTTTGTCAAATATTTCCTATTGAAGCCACAAAATATCTCATTTCACCGCAAATTCAGCACGAAACGTCGAAGCAGGAAGTCCCGCACGATTAACCAGATTAGCCCGCGTGAAAGGTTGCCAGCCATACCGTACATAACGAGGATTCCGTACTTCTTTACTGTATACCTTCACTTGTTCTCCTACCACCTCAGCCGTTGCCGGATAATAGATACCCTCAAATTCCGCAACCTCAAAGCATCGCAAAGACTTTCCATCAGAGCTTCGCATCCCTTGTCCATAATCAAAAGACAAATAAACCTTCTCACCCCGAACATCTGCACCACGGAATAAGGGACCTGAAGGAACAATGTCTTTCAGATATGTCTTATTCAAAGCCCATCGTGCCAGACGTTCTCCCACTGGTTGTTTACAAGTAGGATGTACATCCAAAGAATCACCATGATCACTGGACACAGCCATTCCGATGTCAGAGATTTCATTCAGCATTCTGCGCTGACTATCACGAAACCAAGGCCAGGACGGACGATCTAGACTGGATAATTGCACATAATAAAAAGGTAAGCAATCATCATTCCAGTTCTTTCGCCAAGCATTCACCAGTAGTTTAAATAACGCCTCATGGGCTTCCCAATTATGAGCATTCGATTCTCCCTGATACCAGATTATCCCTCGTATCGGATACTGTTCTAAAGGACGAATACCCGACTCATATAAATAACAGGGCTCATACGGATGTCTCTGCCGATTGTTCACTGACTTTTTTATATTCAATGCAGCCCGTCCACGTACCCATTCCTGAATAAAATCATTTTGGGTCCAATCCTTTAAAATGGCAGGGAAATGATATTCCAGACTAGTTCTATCTATCCAAGCTTCTGTGGGAGAACCACCAACAGCATTACAAATCAATCCAACCGGAACTTTCAGACTGTCTCTTAACATCTTACCAAAATAGTATGCAATTGCCGAAAAATCAGAAACGGTTTCCGGAGCGCATTCTTTCCACTCTGTATCCTTATAATATTGGAGATGATTCAATGAATCAAGTACAGTCGTTTCCCATTCGACAGCATTTGTGCGCCAACGCGCTTTCATATCATACAGACGAAGCTCCTGATCTGCGGCACGTGGAATATCAAGCCGGGCAGTCGAAGCCTGTTTCAGCATAAATTCCATATTGGACTGACCGGAGCAAAGCCAGACTTCACCCGCTAATACGTTATGATATTGAAGTACCTTCTGATTGGTTGAAATCTTCAGGGTATAAGGCTCCCCTGCCTTTAAAGGAGGCAGCGTTACCGACCATTTTCCATTCGGGCCTACCTTTGTTTTCATTTGTCGGTCAGCTATACTTACAGTCACTTGATCTCCCGCATTGGCAGTTCCCTGAATCGTTAATGGAACCTCCCGTTGCAATACCATATTATCTGTATAAAGCAACGGCATTTTTAGTCCGCCATAATCTCCGGTGATGGCTGAATATACTGTCTGAGCCAAAACAAATGCTCCTTCGGGATCAGGATGTACAGCGTCCGTCAACATAAAAGGATAAGGGTACAACGGCTTATGAAAATCAATCAACTGCACCCCGGCATAGCGGGCCACATTTTCAATCGCCAGTTGTATTTCTCCATGCCAGTCACGTGTTCCTGACAGGAAACGAGGATGACGGTCGGCAATAGGTGTGAGTCTGGCAATCATAATCCGGGCTTCGGGATTGGCAACCCGAAAAGAGTCAATCAGTGCAATGTAATCTTTCACAAAGAAATCACGGTAATCGGGCCAGTCACGAGGATCAGTATCATTGATGCCCAGGTGAATGACCACAATATCTCCGGCAAAGTCAATAGCCCTGTGGTATTCATCTTGCTGCATATAAGGCCGGTGCCCCTTATTCAACAGCGTAGCACCGGACTTACCGAAGTTTTCAACTTGATAGGACTCTCCCAGCATTTTCTGTAATTGCACCGGATATGACTGTGTAACCCGGTCGGGCAATCCATAACCATAGGTTATACTATTACCTATGCAAGCGACTTTTATACGATGTTGCTGCGCATAGAGTACTACACTCAAAGTCAGAAACAAATAAATAATAAAAGACTTCTTCATTTTTCTTGTTAACGTAAGCTTTTACAATTTCTTCTCCGGAGAATAGATCAGTCCTTCCACAGCCTTTTCTCCGTCAAGAGTAACAAATACCGTAGTAAACATCCATTTCACCAATCGTACTTCATTCATCGAGAATTTACCGACAGGCAGTTTCAGCAATACCTTATTCCAGCCCTTATTCAAATGAACCTGTAGCGGCGGACGAGCCACACAATTTTCATTTCCTAAAGCTGTCTCCGAATTTTTCACCCGATGAGTAGCAGACCATACCGGAGGAAATATCTCCTGATTATTAATCCAAATACGGCTTTCTTTATAATCCCATTTCCCCGGTAATGGAGGCAGATCATTCTCCGAACGTCCATAGTTCTGAAATTCTGCCCATAGACCTACCTCCTGTGCTTTAGGAGAATAAACATACGTATAGGCATAAGCTGTATGATTTTCCTGCGGATCTTTATAAAAAGCCGGTACTATTTTGCCCCAGACATGTCGAAGATAAATACCAGCTCCTATGGCAGGACGTA
>ERZ772867.3140-NODE-3140-length-14376-cov-4.549124_pt1 | contig 14376 bp, 11 predicted proteins | sample MGYA00511341_ERZ772867 | MGnify/ENA primary metagenome ERZ772867 (study PRJEB29015, sample SAMEA2737707) | human gut metagenome | biome: human gut; feature: human-associated habitat; material: faeces | place: China | collected 2012 ... | reverse complement strand
CCGCTTTTCTGTGCATGCAGAAGGATGGAGGCGCGGAGGAATGCCTCAGTTGGCAGAGCCTTCTTTTTTGTGCCGGTCTATGGCCTGATAGAGGGCGGCCAGAGCGTCCTTTAAAGTACCTACCCGATCCATCAGCCCAAGTGCGACCGCCTCGTCGCCATAAAGGACACTGCCCACATCGTTGGCCATCTCATCGGTACGCAGCATCAGCTCGCGGAAGGTTTCGGCACGAATCTGAGAATGGGCGGAGACAAAGCGCACGATGCTCTCCTGCAGCTTATCAAAATAACGGTAGGTCTGGGGAGAGGCAATCATGGTGCCGCTCATGCGCACGGGATGCACGGTCATGGAGGCTGAGGGAGCCATCATGGTGGTCTGGCCGGACACGGCCAACGGGATGCCGATGGAGTGGCCGCCGCCCAGCACCAGAGTGACGGTGGGCTTGGTCATGCCGGCAATCATTTCCGCCATGGACAGACCTGCCTCTACATCGCCGCCGACGGTGTTCAGCAGAATCAGCACGCCGTCTACATCATCGGATTCCTCCAGCGAAGCAAGCAGAGGAAGCATGTGCTCATACTTGGTGGTTTTGGCGGAGGTGGGGGCCAGCGTGTGGCCCTCAATCTGGCCGATGATGGTGAGACAGTGGATGGTGCCGTGGCGATTGGTGACCACGGAGGAGCCAAGCTCCACAATTTTTTCCGTGGTGAGATCCTGCGGGGACTGCTGGGAAGGCTGCGGATTTTCCTGGTTCATGGAACCCCTCCTTTTCGCCTGATAGAATGCCCATATTTTGAAAAATCATGCATCGGGCCCTTTATGCAGGCGAAAAGAAGGAAGACGGTTTATTCGTTGCCGGGGAATTTGGGGATGGAGTCAAAGCCCTTTTGCAGCTCTGCATCGGTGGGGATATGATCGCCCATCTGGCCGTCGTTATACTTGCCGTAGGCGACCATATCAAAGTAGCCGGTGCCGGTGAGGCCGAAGACGATGGTCTTCTCCTCGCCGGTTTCCCGGCAGCGGACGGCCTCGTCTATAGCTGCGCGGATGGCGTGGCTGCTCTCGGGGGCGGGAAGAATCCCCTCGCAGCGGGCAAACTCCTCGGCGGCCCGGAAGACAGCAGTTTGCTCCACACTGCGGGCGGAAAGATAGCCGTCTTCATACAGCTGGGAGACGATGCTGCTCATGCCGTGATAGCGCAGGCCGCCGGCGTGGTTGGCGGAGGGGATGAAGCCGCTGCCCAGCGTATACATTTTGGCAAGCGGGCAAATCATGCCGGTGTCGCAGAAGTCATAGCGGTATTTGCCGCGGGTCAGGCTGGGGCAGGAGGCGGGCTCCACGGCGATGATGTCATAGCTTGCCTCGCCCCGGAGCATCTCACCCACGAAGGGGGAAATCAGACCGCCCAGATTGGAGCCGCCGCCGGCACAGCCGATGATCATGTCGGGCTTGATGCCGTATTTATCCAGAGCGATTTTGGTTTCCATGCCGATGACGCTCTGGTGCAGCAGCACCTGATTCAGCACACTGCCCAACACATAGCGATAGCCTTCGCGGCTGGTGGCGCACTCCACGGCTTCGCTGATGGCGCAGCCCAGAGAGCCGGTGGTATCCGGGAACTGGCTGAGAATTTTGCGGCCTACCTCAGTGGTGGCGGAAGGGGAGGGCGTGACATTGGCACCGTAGGTGCGCATGACCTCGCGGCGGAAGGGCTTTTGCTCATAGGAGCACTTGACCATGAACACCCGGCAGTCAAGACCCAGATAGGCGCAGGCCATGCTGAGAGCCGTGCCCCACTGACCGGCGCCGGTTTCGGTGGTGACGCCCTTCAGGCCCTGCTTCCTGGCGTAATAGGCCTGCGCGATGGCGGAGTTCAGCTTGTGGGAGCCGGAGGTGTTGTTGCCCTCGAACTTGTAGTAGATTTTGGCGGGGGTTTTCAGCTTTTCCTCCAGACAATAGGCACGAACCAGCGGGGAGGGACGGTACATTTTGTAGAAGCTGCGGATTTCCTCGGGAATCTCGATATAGGCGTTGGTATTATCCAGCTCCTGCTGCACCAGCTCGTCACAGAAGACGCCGCCCAATTCCTGCGCGGTCATAGGCTGGAGGGTGGCGGGATTGAGAAGGGGGGCGGGCTTGTTTTTCATGTCGGCCCGGACATTGTACCAATAACGGGGCATTTCCTCCTCGGAAAGGTAAATTTTATAGGGAATTTTCTGCTCTTTCATGGTTATATCTCCTGTTCTGTTATCACATTGTGGGAAGGGATGAGGCCGGTTGAGGGCCGGAAAAGGGATAGCCCGCGCCATCGCCGCTCGATTCGTTTAAGATGCATATCTGATTCTCCTTTGCGTGGGAAAATAAAAAACCTGTCCCACGGAAATTCTTCCGTGGGACAGGTTGAAAAAACAAATACCTGCGGTACCACCCACATTGGCGCAAACGCGCCCGCTTTGCACGCACCATCATGCGCTCCGCCGGGGTAACGGCTGCGGATGCCGTCGGGTATTACTTGCCGGAATGGCTTTCTCCCCGCCCTCGTAAGTCCATTCGCTGCATATTCCCCTGCCGCCATCACACCACCGGCGACTCTCTTGAAGGTTCCTTTGCAGGTACTCCTCTTACTCATAGGTTTTTAAGATGTTGGACACACTTTACCATCCGGAGGGGGGATTTGTCAAGCCCTTTTTTGAGTTCTGGGAAAATATCGGGGCGGCGTTACAGGGCACGCATGGACTCACTGCGCAGGCCATGGCCGGCAAGCCCCTGCTGCACCCGGGCCAGAAGGGCCTCGCGGTCCCGATTCAGGGTGCCGCGGAGGGTGAGGTAGTTGGAGGCATGGTTCATACGGAACACGCTGCCCTCGCTGTCGATATGCTGCAGGAACAGCTCGGTTTCCTGTAGAATTTCCGGGGCGGTGAGCACATGGAAGCTTCCCTCCTGCACCCAGGAGGCCAGAGGCGTGCCGGGCTCTACCATCAGGGTCAGCAGGCCGATATATTCGGGCTTCATGGCGCTGAGGGCCTGGGCGGTGCCGACAGCGTGCTCCCGCCAGAGCTGACGGCTGCCAAGGCCAGAGATGGCTGTGACAGACAATTGAAGGCCGCAGCGGCGGGCCTTCTGCCCGGCGGCGATGATGGAAGCGGCCGTGTGACCCTTGTTCATGCGCAGGAGCACCTCGTCACAGCCGGATTCCAGCCCCATATAGACCATTTTCAGGCCGCGGGAGCAGAGCAGGCGCAGGTCCTCCTCGGATTTGATTTGCAGGCTTGTGGGGGAGGCGTAGCAGGTAACCCGCTGACACTCGGGAAACAGACCGTATATCAGGCCCAGAATTTCCAGCAGATCGCTTGTTTTCCGCATGAGCGCATCACCATCGGCCAGAAAGACACGCTCTATCCGGGAATAGACCCGGCGGGCCATCTCGAAATCCTCGCGGATTTCGTCCATGGGGCGCATGGAGAAATGCTTGTCGTCATACATGTCGCAAAAGGCGCAGCCGTTGTGACTGCAGCCATAGGTGACCTGAACGATGAGGCTGTAGGCCTCGCTGGGGGGACGATAAACCTTGCCAAGATAGCGCATGACAGAAACTCCTTTTCAGCCGGCGGAGCCGGGAAATGATTGCTGATGGTATTATAGCGGATTTTCCGGCGGTTGAAAAGGGGGAAAAGGAACAAGACGCTGCATATCCGGCGGCAGGGGAGCGGTGAGGTCCAGAAGCAGGCCGGTGACGGGATGGCGCAGATGGAGCCGGTAGGAATGGAGGGCGGGGCGGGAGATCAGGGAGTGATCCTCTGTGCCATAGAGCCAGTCCCCGGCAAGGGGACAGCCGATGGCGGCCATGTGCACCCGCAGCTGGTGCGTGCGGCCTGTGGCGGGCAGCAGACGCAGCAGCGAAAAAGAGCCGGAGGTGGCCAGCGTCTCGTAGTCAGTGTGGGCGGGCAGCCCATCCGGACGGGGGCAGCGCTTGACAAGAGAAGCCTCTGCCCGGCCGATGGGCAGGTCGATGGAACCCGCAGAAGGAGAGGGCGCACCCACGCAGACAGCCAGATACTCCCGGTAAAAAGCGCCGGTGTGCAGCAGTTCCATGCAGCGGGCGTGGATATAGCCGGACTTGGCAGCCACCAGCAGGCCGGTGGTGCCGCGATCCAGACGGTTGACCCCGTGGAAGGCATCGGCATGGAGGTAATAAGCGACGGCCCCGGCCACGGTGACCGGATCGTGGGTGAGGGAGGCGCAGTGGACGGTAAGCCCGGCGGGCTTATTGAGCACCAGCAGGTCCTCGTCCTCCCAGACGATGTCCAGCGGGTAGGGAACCGGGTGGAGGTTGGGGTTGTGGCAGGGAGGGTCTGACACATCGGCACACAGCCTGTCGCCGGAACGGCAGCGGGCGGAGACGGGAACGGTCTGGCCATTGAGGGTGATGCCGCCGGGGCGCCACTTGATGGCCTTGAGCAGAGAGGAGGAAAGACAGAAATGCCGGCGCAGCAGGCTGCCGGCAGTGCGCCCGTCTTCATCGGGGGTGACAATATGGGTGAGGATTCTCATAAAAATACTCCAGACAGCGAAAAATGGGATGGAAAAGGGGAAATAGATATGATAAAATAAAAAAATACAAAAAAGAATGAGAGGGCTATTTATGGCATCGAAGGTTTATTGGGCAGATCTGCGGGCGGATTATCACGAAAATTTGCAGCAGAAGCTGACGCGGCTGATGAAGACTGCCGGGATGGGCGACATTGACTTTGACAAAAAGTATGTGGCCATCAAAATGCATTTCGGGGAGCCGGGCAATCTGGCCTTCCTGCGGCCCAACTGGGCAAAGACCGTGGCCGACTTTGTGAAGGAGCGGGGCGGAAAGCCCTTTCTGACCGACTGCAACACCCTGTATGTGGGCGGGCGGAAAAACGGGCTGGATCATCTGGACACCGCATGTCTGAACGGGTTTAACCCCATGACCACCGGGTGCCATGTGATTATTGCCGACGGAATCAAGGGCAACGACGAGGTGCTGGTGCCGGTGGAAGGCGGCGAATATGTGAAGGAAGCCAAAATCGGCCGGGCGGTGATGGATGCGGATGTGTTTATCTCCCTGACCCACTTTAAGGGCCATGAATCGGCAGGCTTTGGCGGCGCGGTGAAGAACATCGGCATGGGATGCGGCAGCCGGGCAGGCAAAATGGAGCAGCACAACGCAGGCAAGCCCCATGTGGCCCAGAAGCACTGCGTGGGATGCAAAATGTGCACGAAAATCTGCGCCCACAGCGCCATCTCCGTGGAGGAAAAGAAGGCATCCATCGACCAGAGCCGGTGCGTGGGGTGCGGGCGCTGTATCGCCATCTGTCCCCGCAATGCCATTGCCGTGAATTTTGACGAGTCGGTGACGAACCTGAACCGGAAAATGGCGGAATACACCAAGGCGGTGGTGGACGGACGGCCCTGCTTCCACATCTCACTGGTGATTGATGTATCCCCTAACTGCGATTGCCACGCGGAAAATGACGCGGCCATTGTGCCGAATGTGGGAATGTTTGCCTCCTTTGACCCGGTGGCGCTGGATATGGCCTGCGCAGATGCGGTGAACGCACAGCCGGCGATGCGCGGCTCGGCCGCCGATGAGGGGGACTGCCATGACCACGACCATTTCCACCGCATCCATCCGGACACGGACTGGATGAGCTGCCTGGAGCATGGGGAAAAGCTCGGCATTGGAACAAGAGAGTATGAACTGATTAAAATCTGACCAGAGAAACTGCAAAAAACCGGTGGGAGACTGTGTGCTCCCACCGGTTTTAGCACATTCAGGGCCTGCTGAGGTACTCGTCACACTTGCGCTGGGCGGAAAGAGCGGTTTGCTCCTCGTCGATGGTGGTGAGGCGGCCGTTGCGGACGGCGACCTTCCCGGCCACTACGGTATAGTCCACGGGGCCGCGGACGCCTACGGTGCCCAGAACGGACTTTGGGTCATAGCAGGCGCCTACCAGCTCCAGACGGCGGCTGTCAATCATGAACAGGTCAGCGCACTTGCCAACGGACAGCTGGCCAATGTCATCCCGGCCCAGCAGCCGGGCACTGCCTCGGGTGGCCATTTTCAGCAGGTCATAGCCGGTGGGGGCCTGACGACTGGAATGGAGACGGTGCAGCAGGAAGGCGACCCGCAGCTCCTCCAGCAGGCTGGAGCCGTCGTTAGAGGCGCTGCCGTCCACGGCAAGGCCCACAGGAACGCCCAGATTGAGCATGTCCGGGATGCGGGCCACGCCGGAGGAAAGCTTCATATTGCTGATGGGACAGTGGGCCACGCCTGTGCCGGTTTTGGCCAGAACACGCAATTCCTCATCATTGAAGTGGATGCCGTGGGCAAACCAGACATCGCTGCCCGTCCAGCCCAGACGCTCCATATACTCCAGCGGGCGGACGCCCTCGCGCTGGAGCATGAAATCCTCCTCGTCCTTCGTTTCACACAGGTGCGTGTGCAGGCGGACGCCATACTGCCGGGCCAGCAGAGCGCTTTGCCGCAAAAGCTCCGCCGAGACGGAGAAGGGAGAGCAGGGAGCCAGCGCCACCCGGTGCATGGAGCCATAGGAGGGGTCGTGGTAGCGCTCGATGACGCGGGCAGAGTCCTGCATGATTTCATCAACGGTCTGGACAACGCTGTCGGGCGGAAGACCGCCGTCTTTGACGCTGAGATCCATGCTGCCGCGGGAGGCATACATGCGGATGCCCAACTCGTCGGCTGCGGCAAACTGGGCGCCCAGCAGGTCGCCTGCGTGGGCGGGAAAAACATAGTGATGGTCAAAGCAGGTGGTGCAGCCGTGCTTCATCAGCTCCCCCATGCCGGTGAGAGAAGAAAGGCGGATCACATCCTCGTCCAGATTTTTCCAGATTTCATACAGGGTTTTCAGCCAGTCAAACAGCTCCATGTTCTGAACCTTGGCCAGATTGCGGGAAAAGACCTGATAGAGATGGTGATGGGTGTTGACCAGCCCGGGATAGCAGAGCATATGGGAGCCGTCAATGGTTTCGCGGGCGGAGAAATTCAACTCCGGCCCGATGGCACGGATGAAGCCATCCTCGCAATACAGGTCGGTATGCTCCAGCAGCTGATCCTGATCGTTGCAGGTGACAAGATAGCGCACATTGCGAATGAGCAGGGTATCCATACATGTTCCTCCTTTACAGATTCCGCCATGGGTTGGGATAAAAATTCTCCGCCTTGGGGGCCAAGGCGGAGAATTTGGAAAACGGGGGAAGCCGCCTTAGCGTTCTTCTCGGAAATAGCTGAGGCCCAGCGCGGCCGGAGGCTGATTTTCCCGCTTTTTGCGCATGGAGACGATAATCAGCACCACCAGCGTGACCACATAGGGAAGCATCTTATACAGCTCCTTTACCGACAGGTTGGTGCCGGTGGGAATGTACAGGTACAGAATGTAGAAGCCGCCGAAAAGAATGGAGGCCAGCACGCTGACATTGGGGCGCCAGATGGTGAAGATGACCAGGGCGATGGCCAGCCAGCCGCGGTCGCCGAAGGCGTTGTTGGACCAGACGCCGCAGGCATAGTCCATGACATAGTACAGTCCGCCAAGACCGGCGATCATGCTGCCCACACAGGTGGCCAGATACTTGTACTTTGTAACATTGATACCGGCTGCGTCAGCGGTGCCGGTGCTTTCGCCAACGGCACGCAGGTGCAGGCCGGGACGGGTATGCTTGAGGAAATAAGAGCTGAGCAGGGCCAGAACGATGGCCAGATACGCCAGAAAGCCATAGGACAGGAAGACCTGACCGAACCAGCCCAGATTGGCCGCAAAGGGCAGAGATTTGCTGAAGTAGCCGCTGGTGGCGGACAGAGCAATGGAGGGAACCTCGCTGCCGGAAAGCTTAATCAGAGATCCGCCGAAGAAGTTGCCCACGCCCACACCGAAGGTGGTGAGGGCCAGACCGGTCACATTCTGGTTGGCACGGAGGGTAACAGTCAGCAGGCAGTAGATCAGGCCCATAAGCAGAGAGCCCAGCAAAGAGCACAGGGTGGGGATGAGAATGGCAAGGAAGCCGTTCATCCCGGCACCGCCGCCGCAGGACTGCTCGTAGAAGAAAGCGCCGATAACGCCGCAGATACCGCCCACATACATGACGCCGGGGATGCCCAGATTCAGGTTGCCGGATTTTTCCGTCAGAATTTCGCCGGTACTGCCGTACAGCAGGGGAATGCCCTGCATCACCGCGCGGGGGATAAAAGATGCAAAATCAAAAAACATCGGTTAAGCCTCCTTTTTGCCGGATTTACGCAAGTTGACCTTGTAGGTGGTGAAGAACTCGCAACCGATGATGAAGAACAGGATGATACCGGTGAGGATGTCGGAGAAGGACTGGTTCAGACCAAAGGAACTGGAGATTTCGCCGGCACCTCGCTCCAGCACCACCAAAAGCAGGCTGGTGAAGATCATGGTGATGGGGTTGAACTTGGCCATCCAGGACACCATGACCGCCGTGAAGCCACGGCCACCGACGATGGTGGTGGTGAGCGTATGGTCAGACCCGGAGGTGAGCAGCATGCCGATCAGGCCGCACAGAGCACCCGAGAGCACCATGGTGCGGATGATGACCCGATCCACCTTAATGCCGGCATAGCTGGCGGTGCGCTGGCTTTCACCCACCACGGCAATCTCGTAGCCATGCTTGCTGTAGTTCAGATAGATATACATGGCGCCGGTCATTACGGCGACCAGCAGAATGGGCAGCAGATACTTGTTGCCGGCAATGTAGGGCAGCCAGCCAGCCTCAGTGCTCTGGTTGATGATGCCGATTTTACCGGAGCCCTTCGGCACCTCCCAGACGATGATGTAATAAGCTGCCAGCTGCGTGGCCACATAGTTCATCATCAGGGTGAACAGCGTTTCGTTGGTGTTCCACTTGGCCTTGAAAAAGGCGGGCAGGAAGCCCCACAGGGCACCAGCCAGCAGAGCGGCCACCAGCGTGATGAGAATCAGGAGAGCATCGGGAATCTTATTACCCAGACAGATCATGCAGGCGGCGCTGGCCAGACAGCCAATCAGCACCTGACCTTCTGCACCGATGTTCCAGAAGCGCATCTTGAAGGCGGGGGTCACGGCCAGAGAAATGCCCAGCAGAATGGCTACATTCTGCATAGTGACCCAGGTTTTACGGGCGGTTCCGAAGGCGCCCTTGAAGATGGTTCCATAGACCGCGATGGGGTTTTCGCCGGTGAGGAGCATGGTGACAAGGGCGCAGACAACCAGCGCCAGCAGAATGGCACCGCCCCGGATGGCAATGGATTGCGGCAGAGGCAACGCATCACGCTTGGCGATATGGAACAGGGACTGCTTTTTCTTATTCATCCGCGTTTCCTCCCCTCATGCGGGTCATCAGGGCGCCCACCTCGCGCTTATCGGTGGTGCGGGCGTCCAGCACGCCGGAAACCTGACCGCCGCAGAGCACCACGATCCGGTCGCACAGTTCCAGCAGCACATCCAGATCCTCGCCCACGAAGACCACGGCCACGCCCTTCATCTTCTGCTCGGTGAGCAGATTGTAAATGGTGTAAGAGGTATTGATGTCCAGACCGCGAACGGCGTAGGCCGTCATCAAAACGGCGGGGGACTGGGCAATCTCACGGCCGACCAGCACCTTCTGCACATTGCCGCCGGACATGCGCCGCACGGGGAAGTTGGTGCTGGGAGTGACGACCTCCAGCTCCTTCCAGATACGGTTGGCCAGCTCCTCAGGGTCCTTACGGTTGAGGAAAACGCCCTTGCCCTTGCGCCAGGAGCGGAGCATCATATTGCCCGTCATGCCCATGGTGCCCACAAGGCCCATGCCCAGACGGTCCTCGGGGACGAAGGACATGGCAATGCCGTTTTTGCGAATCGTCATGGGATCCATTCCCACAAGGTTGACATCCTTCTCCGTGTCGGGATTATGGTAGGTGATGGTGCCCTCGGAGACGGGATAAAGACCGGCAATGGACTCCAGCAGCTCACGCTGGCCGGAGCCGGCCACGCCGGCAATGCCCAGAATCTCGCCTCCATTGACGGTGAAGGAAACATGATCCAGCTTTTTTACGCCCAGCTCGTCGTAGGCGGTGACGCCGTTCAGCTCCAGCCGGGGCGTGACATTTTCGGGAATGGGCCGGTTGATGTTCAGCGTGACGGAGTGACCCACCATCATGTCCGTAAGGGACTGCTGGTCGGCGTCCTTGGTGGCTACATCGCCTATGTACTCGCCCTTGCGCAGGACGGCCACCCGGTCGGACACATCCAGCACCTCGTGGAGTTTATGCGTGATGATGATAAGAGACTTGCCGTCGGCCTTCATGTTGCGCATGACGGCGAAAAGCTTGTCTGTCTCCTGCGGGGTCAGCACGGCGGTGGGCTCATCCAGAATGAGGATGTCGGCGCCGCGGTAGAGAACCTTGACGATCTCCACCGTCTGCTTCTGGGAGACGGACATGTCGTAAATCTTCTGGTCGGGGTCAATGTCGAATCCGTATTTATCACAGATTTCCTTGACCCGCTTACTGGCGTTTGCAATGTCCAGTTTGCCCTCCAGACCGAGGATGATATTCTCGGTGGCGGTGAACAGATCTACCAGCTTGAAATGCTGGTGGATCATGCCAATGCCCAGATCGAAGGCGTCCTTCGGGGAGGCAATGGTCACAGGCTTGCCGTGGACATATATTTGTCCCTCGTCGGGGAAGTAGATGCCGGAGAGCATGTTCATGAGCGTGGTTTTGCCGCTGCCGTTTTCACCCAGCAGAGACAAAATCTCCCCCTCGTGCAGTTCCAGATTCACGGATTGATTGGCCGTGACCTTTCCAAACCGCTTTGTTACATTCTCCATTTTGACTGCGCATTCAGATCCCAAGGCGGTCACCCTTTCTTTGCGGGAGCGACTGAGAAAGCCGCTCTGTTTATTTGTTCCATGTACAATATGTTACCACAACATCCGGTTTTTGTAAATCAAAAACAACAAAAATTTTTAGCCTGGAAAGAAAAAAATTATGGAAACTGAGGAAGATGAGAATCAGGCCCCTATAAAAAGCATTGGGCTGTCCGGCGGACAGCCCAATGCAGTTTACAGAAGGAATCAGCTGCCGAAGTTGGTATCCAGCAGGGAGATACCGTCGATGAACAGATCGAAGTAAGGAGCGGAACGGCCGCTGGACTCAGCGAAGTAGCCGTCCTTGATGGCTTCGGTATCGGGGGTGTAGGCAGCGTCGGAATCCACATCGGCCAGATAGGAGGTCACATGACCAGCGCCATCGACCTTCATGGAATCCTTGACGTTGGCGCCGCTGACGGTGAAGTTGGCGCAGTCGAAGACATGAATCTCGCCCTTCTCCAGCTTGGCCTTGGCCTCGTCAATAGCGGCCTGAGTGCCATCGGCAGCAACATTGGTGTTCAGGTCGGTCAGAACCACGGAGTTGGTGGCCAGAGTGCCGGTCCAGTCGGTATCAATGGCCTTGCCGTCCATGCAGGCCTTGATGGCATACTCATAGTAGGGCTCCCAGTCGATGCGGGAGGAAATGATGTAGGTGTTGGGGCCAACGGACTGAGTGGAGCCGTTGTAGGAGACATTGGGAACGCCGGCGGTCTCGCAGGCAGTGGGAGCGCCCATGGAGTCAGCGTGCTGGCTGATGAGGACGCAGCCGTTCTGGATCAGCTTCTGAGCGCCTTCCTTCTCGGCGGTCTCGTCATACCAGCTGCCGGTGAAGGTTACTTCCATGGTGGCAGAGGGGCAGACGGAACGAGCGCCCAGGAAGAAAGAGGTATAACCGGAAATCACTTCGGCGTAGGTGAAGGCACCCACATAGCCCATCTTGGCCTGATCGGCGGTGATTTTGCCATCGGTGATCATCTGGTTCAGCTTCATACCGGCAGCAACACCGGCCAGATAACGGCCCTCATAGATGGAAGCGAAGGCGTTGTGATAGTTGTCCAGCTTCTCGGTATGAGCGCGGGTGCCGGTGGAGTGGCAGAACTGAACATTCTTGAACTCCTGAGCGGCCTGAATCATGTAGTCCTCGTGACCGAAGCTGTCAGCGAAGATGATGTTGCAGCCGGCATCGGCCAGCTCGGCAGCAGCCTCATAGGCCTTCTCGGTTTCGGGAACATTCTTCTTGATGGTGTACTTTACGCCCAGCTTCTCGCAGGCTGCCTTGGCAGCATTGATGAAGTTGAGGTCGTAGGTGGAGTTTTCATCGTGCAGGCAGATGAAACCAACCTGAAAGTCGGAATTCTTGTCATCTCCACCTTCGGAGTCCTTGCCGCCGCCGCAGGCGACCAGGGACAGGGCCATGACCAGAGCCAGAACCATTGCCAGGAACTTTTTCATTCAATCTTCCTCCTTTAAAATATGTGACAGACGGGCTGAAAGAAGAAATAAATTTGCCCGGCTGCCTGAATAACGGGTTTCCCCGGAATTCACGCCGTGTCACGAAAACAACACTGGAATGAAACTATTATAACCTGTACTTAGAACAATTTCAAGAAGTATTTCAAAATTGACCAAATTGATTTCTTATGGCAGGCATTAAATTGTTGATATTCGACATTCTATACGAAATAAACAGAGATAAAGCGGGAAAAAAGAGAAAAAAGCGGGAAGAAATTGGTAAAATTTCGAAAATGATAAAAAATGCCGCCGGAATACGGCGTGGGAGAGCGTCGTGTTCCGGCGGCGGGCAAAGGGAGAAAAAAACTTCGCCGCTTATTGCGTGATGAGAGTTCCGGTTTTTCCGGCGATGCCTTCCCGGGCCTTTTCCAGCAGGGTGATGACTGCCTTGCGGCCGGGCTTGGAGCGGGCAAAGGCCATGGCGGCCTGCACCTTGGGCAGCATGGAGCCGGCAGCAAACTGGTTTTCATCAATATAGCGCTGGGCCTCGTCCGGCGTCAGCCGATCCAGACCCTGCTGATTGGGCTTGCCGTAGTTGATGGCCACCTTTTCCACGGCGGTAAGAATGATGAGCAGGTCGGCCTCCAGCCGCTCGGCCAGCAGCTCGGAAGCAAAATCCTTGTCAATCACGGCGGCTGCACCGCGCAGATGGTTGCCCTCGGCAAAGACGGGAATGCCGCCGCCGCCGGCGCAGACCACCACGGCCCCTGCATCGTACAGATATTTGATGCAGGGCCACTCCACGATGTCAACCGGCTTGGGGGAGGCAACATACCGCCTCCAGCCGCGGCCGGCGTCCTCTTTCATCAGGTAACCGGTCTTCTCCGCCACCTCGCGGGCCTCCTCCTCGGAGAGGAATTTGCCGATGGGCTTGGTGGGGTTGAGAAAGGCGGGGTCATCCCGGGAAACGATGGTCTGGGTGATGACATTGCAGACGGGCTTGTGCATGCCGCGGTTGAGAAGCTCCTCCCGCAGGGCGACATCCAGGTCATAGCCGATATAGGCCTGACTCATAGCGCCGCAGACGGACAGAGGAGTGAAGCCCTGAGAGTGGTCTTCGTGGGTGAGAGCGGACATGGCATTGTTGATGATGCCGACCTGAGGGCCGTTGCCGTGGGCCACCACGACCTCGTTGCCCTCCTCGATGAGATCGACGATGGCGCGGGCGGTGTTTTTTACGGCGCTGGCCTGCTCGGGCAGGGTGGTGCCCAGCGCATTGCCGCCCAATGCGATGACGATTTTGCTCATTTCAATTTACCTCTTCCTTTTTTCCTTCTGATTGCCTCAAAACAGGGGAGAAATAGCGGGAGCGTCGCAAGGGGCACTCCCGCTATGTAGGGACGATTAGTGGAGCTTGCGATGGCTGTCCGCAGCGTCCAGAGCCATCAGGGTCTTGACGGGGTCCTTTACCTGCGACATGAAGATCATGGCCGCAATGATATAGGGCTTGTAGGAGGCCTGCTTGTACAGGGGGACGATATAACGGTCGAACACGGAGTTATCCACCTCGCCCTGCTCGCAGCTCAGGCCGGAGATGTCGGCGGGCAGGCAGTGCATGTACAGGGCCTTGCCGTCCCGGGTGAGCTTCATCATTTCCTCGGTGCAGGCCCAGTCCTTATGCTCGGCATTCTGGGCAAGCAGACGCTTTTCCAGCGCGTCGATGCCGGCCTGATCGCCCTTGTCATAGAGCTTGGTGCGCTCCTCCATGGCGGCGAAGGGAGCCCAGGACTTGGGATACACGATGTCGGCATCCTTGAAGGCTTCGGCCATGCTGTTGGTCTTGTGGAACTTGGAGCCGTATTTCTCGCAGTTCTGACGGGCAATCTCCTCCACCTGGGGCATGACATCGTAGCCCTCGGGATGGGCCAGTGTTACATCCATGCCGAAACGGGTGAACAGACCGATGACACCCTGAGGAACGGACAGGGGCTTGCCGTAGCTGGGGGAGTAGGCCCAGGTCAT
>ERZ772867.3127-NODE-3127-length-14447-cov-3.470678_pt1 | contig 14447 bp, 7 predicted proteins | sample MGYA00511341_ERZ772867 | MGnify/ENA primary metagenome ERZ772867 (study PRJEB29015, sample SAMEA2737707) | human gut metagenome | biome: human gut; feature: human-associated habitat; material: faeces | place: China | collected 2012 ... | reverse complement strand
CTGGGAAAAATATTCCTGCGGGGACGGGCACAGCCTGCGGCGCGAGCCGGCGGTGCCGTTTGCGCTCTCCTTTGAGCGGATTGCCAAAGCCCATGTGCTTTTAAATGTCTCACCGATTTTTAACCGGGGAATGCACGACCGGGTTCCTGCCGGAATGGCGAATCATGCGGTGGTGTTAACCGATGAAAATCCGTAATTAAGAAGAACGTTTACAGGCGGGAAGGAGCTGCTTTTTTATTCGCTGGAAAAACCGGACACGCTGTGTGAGCAGGCGGAGAGAGCACTTACAGACGTAAGACTTCGTGAGAAGATTGCGGCTTCTGCCTATGAGACCTTTGAGCGGGAATATACATGGAAGCGCCGTGCGGAGCAGATCCTCGCATTTGCAGAGGAGGTGGAAGCATGAGAGCACAGAAGAATTATCAGAAAATGCTGGAGGCGACGATCGCTGGATTAAAGGAGCAGAACCGTGTGCCGACGCTGCTGCTGCACAGCTGCTGCGCGCCGTGCAGCTCGTACTGCCTCGAGTATCTGTCGCAGTATTTTCATATCACCGTGGATTATTACAACCCCAATATTTATCCGGAAGAAGAGTATCATATGCGGGTGCAGGAGCAGCAGCGGCTGATTCGGGAACTTCCGGCAAAATATCCGATCGCATTCCGGGAGGGCGCCTATGATAAGGAACGTTTTTATGAGATGGCGCGCGGACTGGAGGAGGAAAAGGAGGGCGGTGAACGCTGCTTCCGGTGCTATGAGCTGCGCTTGAGAGAGGCGGCGGAGACGGCAAAAAGCCTTGGCATGGATTACTTCACCACGACGCTGTCCATCAGTCCACTCAAGAATGCGGAAAAATTAAATGAGATCGGGGATGCGCTGGCGGAGGAATACGGCGTGGCATATTTGAATTCTGACTTCAAAAAGAAAAATGGCTACAAGCGCTCGGTAGAGCTTTCCGAACAATACGGAATGTACCGGCAGTATTATTGCGGGTGCGTTTTTTCCAAGCGGGAGCGCGATGCCCAGATTGCTGCAAAAGCGGCGGCACAGGGAATTTGATGCGGTAAAGCATGAAAGGACTTGCGGGAAGCGCGAACTTCATGTAGAATGATAGGAAATGTAGTGAAAGCGAGGTTTTTAAAATGGCTCAGTTATGGGGAGGACGTTTTACCAAACAGACCGACAAGCTGGTCTATAATTTTAATGCGTCTATTTCGTTTGACCAGAAATTCTATAAACAGGACATTGAGGGAAGTATTGCACATGTGCGGATGCTCGGGAAACAGGGAATCTTAACCGGGGAGGAGATGCAGGCGATCGTTGCGTGCCTAAAGGAGATCCTTGCGGATGTGGAAGCCGGACGTCTTGTCATAACGGATGAATATGAGGATATTCACAGCTTTGTGGAGGCGAATCTGATCGACCGTCTGGGAGACACCGGAAAGAAGCTGCATACCGGGCGCAGCCGCAATGACCAGGTGGCGCTCGATATGCGTCTCTACACCAGAGAGGAATTGCTCCACGTGGATGCGCTCTTAAAGGAACTGCTCGGCACGATATTACATATCATGGAGCAGAATACGGAGACGATTATGCCGGGTTTCACCCATCTTCAGAAGGCACAGCCGATCACGCTCGCGCATCACATGGGGGCTTATTTTGAGATGTTTAAGAGAGACCGCCTGCGCCTGCATGACATCTACGAGCGGATGAATTACTGTCCGCTTGGTTCTGGAGCGCTCGCAGGCACTACTTATCCGCTTGACCGTGCATACACGGCAGAGCTGCTCGGTTTTTACGGACCGACTTTAAACAGCATGGACGGCGTGTCTGACCGCGATTATCTGATCGAATTTTTGTCTGCCTGCGCCACGATCATGATGCATCTGTCACGCTTTTCGGAGGAGGTCATTATCTGGAATTCCAACGAGTACCAGTTTGTGGAGATTGATGATGCGTACAGTACCGGAAGCAGCATCATGCCGCAGAAAAAGAACCCGGACATCGCAGAATTAGTCAGAGGAAAGACAGGACGCGTCTACGGCGCGCTGATGTCGCTTCTCACGACGATGAAGGGAATCCCGCTTGCGTACAATAAGGATATGCAGGAGGACAAGGAGCTTTCCTTTGACGCGATGGACACGGTCAAAGGCTGTATCGCGCTGTTTAACGGCATGCTCGCCACGATGAAGTTCAACAAGGAGCGCATGCGTGCTTCAGCGAACGGAGGCTTTACCAACGCGACGGATGCCGCCGACTATCTGGTGAACCACGGGGTGCCGTTCCGCGATGCACATGGAATTGTGGGACAGATCGTGCTTTACTGCATCGAAAAGGGAATTGCGATCGATGATATGAGCCTGGAGGAGTTAAAGGCAATCAGTCCGGTGTTTGAGGATGATGTCTATGAGGCGATCTCCATGGAAACCTGTGTGAACAAGCGTCTGACGGTCGGAGCACCGGGAAAAGAGGCGATGGAACAGGTGATCGCAGCGGAGAAGAAGTACCTGGAGGAAGAGTGGAAGCCTCTTGAAACTTCAATACAGTAACGTGATATTGTGAGAAATGTACAAGAACTGTCAAAAAAAACCGGGAAGTTTTACGAAAAAAGCATTGCTTTTTGACGGGAAATGGCATAATATATTCACTATGACGACACTTGTTCGCCACTGACGGACACGAACAGTGCAAAAAGCAGGTACGTGTAATGATCCGGCAGAGGCAATGAGAGGCGGAGTCGTATGCCACAGCGGGTGTCATAAGAAAAAGATGAGGAGATTAGAAGAGTCATGAGTGAAAAGTTGAGAGTTGGTATTCTGGGTGGTACAGGTATGGTTGGTCAGAGATTTATTTCTCTGCTGGAGAATCATCCGTGGTTTGAAGTGACAACGATCGCAGCGAGCCCGAGAAGTGCCGGCAAGACTTATGAGGAGGCAGTCGGAGACCGCTGGAAGATGGACACACCGATGCCGGAAGCAGTGAAAAAGATTGTCGTTATGAATGTCAATGAAGTGGAGAAGGTTGCGGCAGAGGTCGATTTCGTATTTTCCGCAGTGGACATGACAAAGGAAGAGATTAAGAAGATCGAGGAGGAGTATGCGAAGACAGAAACTCCGGTCGTTTCCAATAACAGCGCGCACCGCTGGACACCGGATGTGCCGATGGTGGTTCCGGAGGTCAACCCGGAGCATATGGAGGTCATCAAATACCAGAAGGAGCGTCTTGGCACAAAGCGCGGTTTCGTGGCTGTAAAGCCGAACTGCTCCATTCAGTCTTACGCGCCGGTACTTACTGCGTGGAAGGAATTTGAGCCGTATGAGGTGGTGGCAACAACCTATCAGGCCATTTCCGGAGCCGGCAAGACCTTTAAGGACTGGCCGGAGATGGTTGGCAATATCATTCCGTATATCGGCGGTGAGGAGGAGAAATCCGAGAAGGAGCCGCTTCGTATCTGGGGACATGTGGATCCGGAGAAGAAGGCGATCGTTCGGGCCAAATCCCCGGCCATCACCTGCCAGTGCATCCGTGTGCCGGTGTTAAACGGTCACACTGCGGCGGTGTTCGTAAAGTTTAAGAAGAACCCGACAAAAGAGCAGCTGATCGAGGCACTTCGCAATTTCAGCGGTGTTCCGCAGGAGTTAAAGCTTCCGAGCGCACCGGAGCATTTTATCCAGTATCTCGAGGAGGATAACCGCCCGCAGATCGCTCTGGATGTCAACTATGAGAACGGTATGGGTATCTCGGTAGGACGTCTGAGAGAGGACACGGTCTATGACTGGAAGTTCGTGGGACTGTCCCACAATACCGTGCGCGGCGCCGCGGGCGGTGCAGTGCTCTGCGCAGAGCTTTTGAAAGCACAGGGATACATTACAGCGAAATAAAGAATAAAAAAGAATCCTGCTTGCAGGATTCTTTTTTATTTCATAGGAAATAGCGTGATACGTTAATGTGTGAAAGTAGAACTTCCCTATGAAAATAAAAAACGCTCCGCGAGGATGCGCAGCTCGCGGTAAGGAAAATATCGCTTTGCGAACCGCTTGCGCGCGGAGAATTTCGCAAGCGAGATTCTTTTTTATTGCCCGGGAAATTAAAAAATGATATAATTTCCGCAGAATATATGGACAGATAGAATGTGCCGGATATGGGATGCGGTGTGGCTTTTCGTGCCCGGCAGGAAAGTGCAGAGGAGAAGAGATGGTCGTAAAATCGTCGGTGTTAAAGGAACTGGAAGAGTGCTACCGGGAATCTGGCAATCAGCTGGTTGTGCTGTACGGGCGGACGGACTCGGAGAAAGAGCGGCTGCTCGGCGCATTTGTGCAGAACAAGAAGCATTTTTATTACCGTGCAAGACAGGTGGCGGAGCGAGAGCAGCGCGCGCAGATGGGGCGTGAACTGACGGCGCGGTTTGAGGTGATGCTGCAGAAGTATACCTATGAGGAATATTTTAACCGGGTAAAGAGCGGTGATCCCACGAAGCTGGTAGTCGTGATCGATGAATTTCAGTATATTGCCAAAAAGGATCCTACTTTTATGGAGGCGGTGCTGAAACTGAAAGTGCACAGGCTTTATCCGGGACCTGTGATGATTCTGCTCTGCAGCTCGGCGGTGTCATGGGCAGAGCGGGAACTGGCGGAGTGTATCGGTGAGGCGGCATGCCGCAAAATAGACCGGAAAATCAAATTTACGAATCTGAATTTTCTGGAAGTGGTGCGGGCGCTGCCCGAGTATCCGGTGGCGGAATGTATCAAGACTTACGGCATCATCGGCGGTGTGCCGGGATACATCAACCGCTGGAACGCAAAAGCGGATGTAAAGACCAATATCTGTAGACTGATTCTTTCGCCGGGCGGCTATCTGTATCATGCGGCGGAAGATCTGATCGGGGAGAGCCTGCGGGAATTGTCTGTCTATGAGACCATCCTGGCGCAGATTGCGGCCGGGCAGGACAAGCTGAATGATCTGTACCGGACGACCGGATTCTCGCGCGCCAAGATCAGCGTCTATATGAAGAATCTGGCGGCATTTGATATCATCCAGAAGGTGGTATCGTTTGAGACGGGCGGCTGGGAGAACACGAAGAAAGGTGTGTACCGGATCCGCGACAATTATGTGAATTTCTGGTTTCACTTTATCTATCCGCATCTGTCGGATCTGTATATGATCCGCCCGGAAGAATTCTACGACAGATATATCGCGCCCAGACTGGATGCGTACCTCTCCCGGTATTTTGTGGAGGTATGCATGGAATATCTGGGACTTCTCGGCGTGGTAGGAAAGCTTCCGCTTAAGATTGCACGCATGGGAACCTGGGTCGGCAAAGAGGGGAATATCGACATCATTGCACAGAATGAGATTCGACAGAATATGGTCGGACTGTGCAACTGGCAGGAACCCGAGCTTACGATGGAAATGTGCGAGGCGCTGTTCCTTAACATGAAGCGGGCAAAAATCGGCGCAGAATATTATTTCCTCTTTTCCGCACAGGGATTTGCACCGGAGGTTACCGCCATGGCGGAGCGGGATAAGCGGTTCGTGCTCGTGGATATGAATGAACTGTAAGTTGCCCGATGTCGAGAAAAATGCTATAATTTGCTTCATGCGAAAGTAATTGGAGGAACAGATTGTGGCAAAATCTTTGATCATCACAGAGAAACCGAGTGTTGCGCAGGAGTTCGCGCGGATTCTCGGCGTATCCGGAAGAAATGACGGTTATATAGAGAACGACGGGTATGTCATCACCTGGTGCGTGGGGCATCTGGTGGAGATGGTGTACCCGGAGGAGTATGATGAGCGGTATAAAAAATGGCGGCTGGAAGACCTGCCGTTTCTGCCGCGGGATTACAAATATAATGTGATCCCGTCTGTGAGCAGGCAGTATGATGTGGTACATAAAATGCTGCACCGCGAGGATATTGACACGGTCTACTGGGCAGGAGATGCTGGAAAAGAAGGACAGACGATCGAGGAGAATATCCGGAAGTTCGGCGGCGTGCGTGAGGGCATGAAGGAGCTCCGTGTCTGGATCGATTCGCAGACCGAGGAGGAGATTCTGCGCGGTATCCGCGAGGCAAAAGACATGTCGGAGTATGATAACCTTGCAAAGTCGGGCGTGATGCGGACGATCGAGGATTATGCGATGGGAATCAATTTTTCCAGAGCCATGTCGGTAAAGTACGGAAAGCTTCTGAATGATGCGGCAGGAACATCGAGCTATACGGCGATTGCGGTCGGGCGCGTCATGACCTGCGTTCTTGGCATGGTTGTGATCCGGGAGCGCGAGATCCGCAATTTTACAGAGACGCCGTTTTACCGTGTCGTGGGAACCTTTCATCCTGCAGGAGAGGAAGAATGCCGGATCACGGCGGAGTGGAAGGCAATAGAAGGCTCTAAATATTTTGAGTCGCCGCTTTTATATAAGGAAAACGGTTTTAAAAAGGAAGAGAGCGCGCAGACGCTGATTGCGGAGTTAAAGGGACAGGAAGCGCTCATTGATTCCGTGGAGACAGGGACGCAGAAAAAGCGTGCGCCGCTGCTTTTCAATCTTGCGGAGCTGCAGGCGGAGTGTTCCAAACGTTTTAAGATCAGTCCGGATGAGACGCTGCAGGTGGCGCAGGATCTGTATGAGAAGAAGCTTACCACCTATCCGAGAACGGATGCGCGCGTGCTCTCCTCGGCGGTGGCAAAAGAGATTACAAAAAATATCAGCAGACTGAAAAATTTTGCGCCGGTGGCTCCTTATGTGGAGCGCATCATGAAGGAAGGGCGCTACCGGAACATTGGGAACACGCAGTATACGGATGATTCCAAGATTACCGACCACTACGCGATCATTCCGACCGGACAGCTCACAGAGCTGGAATCTTTAAACAGTCTCCAGAGAAGCGTCTATGAGATGATTGTGCGCCGTTTCTTAAGCATTTTCTATCCGCCGGCGGAGTATCAGACGGTAAAACTCGTCGTGGCGGCAGGCGGTGAGAAGCTTTATACTTCCGCGAAGCAGTTAAAGGTTCCGGGCTATCTGGAGATTGCAGGCGTTCCGAAGACGGCGAAGGAGCGGAATGCGGCGAAGACGGACGGAGAGGAACAGACACAAGGCAGTGATGCTGAGGCTGCGCGGGAGGAAGAGGAGAACGCCGGGCTTTTAGCGTATGCCGGCAGGCTTCAAAAGGGAGAGGTACTTTTTGCGGATGGCTATGCCATCCGCGAGGGAAAGACCTCCCCGCCGAAGCGCTACACGTCTGGATCGATGGTGCTCGCCATGGAGAATGCCGGACAGCTCATCGAGGAGGAAGAATTAAGAGAGCAGATCAAGGGTTCCGGAATCGGTACATCTGCCACGCGGGCAGAGATCATCAAAAAGCTGGTTCGGGTCGGCTATCTGAATCTGAACAAAAAGACGCAGGTTCTCACGCCGGAGCGGCTGGGGGAAATGATCTTTGAGGTGGTTTCGATGACGGTTCCGGCACTGCTCAATCCCAAGATGACAGCTTCCTGGGAAAAGGGACTGGACGGAATCACGCGGGGAACGGTCGTGATGGAGGATTACCGCTCAAAACTGGAGGATTTTATCCGCAGGGAGACGGTCGCCATGATCGAGCAGGATCTGACCGGCCAGATTGCCACGCGAATCCACCCGCTCGTCGGAAAGGGCGGAAAGGGGCTTGCGGCGAAGCGCAGCCTCGGCATTCCCTGTCCGGTGTGCGGAGGAACGATCGAGACGACGCCGTTCGGTTACGGGTGCAGCAATTATCAGAAAGATGGTGGCGGATGCCGCTTCTCCATCGGTACAATCGCCGGAAGAGACTTAAACGATGAGGAAGTAAAGGAGCTTTTGACCGAAGGACATACCGGCGTGCTGTCCGGGTTTGTCTCGAAGTCGAAGAAAAAGTTCTCGGCGAGCCTCATCCTGGAAAAGGATGATGAGGGAAAAGTTTCGGTTGGATTTGATTTTTCAAAGAACCAGCCGGAAATCCTGGAGGGTGTCGTATGTCCGGTGTGCGGTTCTGCCGTGGAGATCACGCCGTTTGGCTATAGCTGCGTCAAGCACCACGAGCATCCCGATGAATGTTATTTTTCCGTGGGAAAGATCGCGGGAAAGGCGCTGGGCGTCGATGATCTGACGGAGCTTCTTACGACCGGAAAGACCGGTCTGATCCGCGGCTTTACTGCCAGGAATAAAAAGAAGTTCAACGCCTGCTTAAAGCTGGAGCAGACGGAGGACGGAAGAAAGAATATTGCATTTGATTTTTCACAGAACGATGCCGCCGTTGTTCCCGATGTCGTGTGTCCGATCTGCGGCGGGGCGATTGTGGAGACGTCGTTCGGGTTCGGCTGCGCGAATTACAGGCAGGATGACCCGGACAGCTGCCGGTTTGCAATCGGTACGATGGCGGGAAAGGACTTAAACGCAGCGCAGGTGAAGGAGCTTTTAAATCAGGGGAGAACCGGAACGATCCGCGGATTCAAGTCGAAGAGCGGGAAAAAGTTTGACGCCTGTGTCGCTCTGGAACACACGGAAGACGGAAAAATTGAATTGAGATTTGATTTTGAACATGTCGAAGCCAAAAAGATCAAGGATGTGGTGTGCCCGATCTGCGGCGGTGATATCGTGGCGACGCCGTTCGGCTTTGGCTGTGCCAATTATGTGAAGGACGATCCGAACAGCTGCCGGTTCTCTGTCGGGAAGATGGCGGAGAAGGCATTGACGGAAGCGAATGTAAAGGAGCTTCTGACCAACGGAAGAACCGGAACGATCCGCGGCTTTAAGTCGAAGAGCGGGAAGAAATTTGATGCGCGCGTCGCACTGGCAAAGAATGAGAAGGGAAAGGTCACGGGGCTGAAGTTTGATTTTACGGATCTGGAAGCGCCGAAGGTAAAGGATGTAAAATGTCCGGTCTGTGGCGGGGATATCGTAAAGACGATGTTTGGATACGGCTGTGCCAACTATTCAAAGGAGAATCCGGACAGCTGCCGGTTCGCAATCGGCAAGATCGCGGGTGTCTCTTTAAAGGAAGCACAGGTGAAGGAACTTTTGCTCCGCGGGAAGACGGACGTGATCAAGGGATTTGTTGCGAAGACCGGCATGAAGTTCGATGCGCCGCTGAAACTGACGCCGGAAGGACAGATCGCATTTGATTTTCCGGAGAAGCCAAAGCCTGTTGAGACAACACTTGCCTGCCCGAAATGCGGGAAAATGTTAAAGAAGAGCCAGTGGTATTACGAGTGCGAGTGCGGTTTTAAGGTCTCCCGCACGGTGGCGAAGGTGACGCTGACCGAGGAGGTCATGCGCGAACTGTTAGAGACAGGGAAAACCAAAGATAAAGTGACCGGGTTTGTGTCAAAAGCCGGCAACACGTTTGATACCTGCCTAAAGCTGGAGGATGACCGCATTGTGTTTGATTTTGACAATCCCGGCACAAAGCGTGAGGGTGCTTCCGACGGCAAGGGCGGGGAGCGCATGTTCTACGAGGAATTAGAAGAAAATGCACAGCCGCAGCCGCTGGCGGCTGAGGACGGCGCACAGTACATTGAGGAGGACGTGCCTCCGTTTTATGATGCGATGGCGGAGGAGTATGCGGCTTACGAGGAGGAAGAGGCAAAACAGCAGGCGGCTGCATCCAATTTTCTGGATGAATTTCCTGAATGAGAAACGAATGGGGAAAGGAAGCAAAAATCGGATGGCGTGCGGTGCATGCTTGCTATTGACAGCCAGATAAAATGTCATTAAAATTTGAGTAGTTATTGATAGAATCCGGCAGAAGACACAGGAGGAAACAGGGCATGGAGTACAATGAGCAGGCCTTTAAAGAGAAAGCCAATTTAAAGGCAATGAAAGTATGGCTGGCTTTGATTGCGATTATGACACTGTCATACGGAAGCGACCTTTCCAAGGGAATCTATACGGCGACGCAGTATGTTGTTTTTCTGGTTATGGCGTGGGTGCCGTTTGCAATCGGACTGCTGACGTTGAAGTTAAAGGGGAGAGCGACGCCGTATTATAAGGATGTCCTGGCTCTCGGATATGGCTTTTTCTATGCCTACGTGGTGTGTATCACGGACTCGGCGACCGCCTATGCATATATTCTGCCGTTGACGAGTATGCTGATTCTGTTCAAGGATCGTAGCTATATGATACGGTGCGCGGTCACAAACGAGATCGTCATTGTGCTCAGTGCACTGCTCCATGTCTTCCTCGGCCTGAATCCGAACGTGAAAATGACAGACTATTACCTGCAGTTTTCAACGCTGCTTCTGTGCTATATCTGTTACGTTCTTTCTGTCGACCACTTAAATGAATCCGACGGAGCGCTGGTGGCATCGATCCGGGATAATCTGAGCCGGGTCGTGACGACGGTGGGACAGGTAAAGGGAGCGAGTAACTCGATTGTGGACGGCGTTACGGTTGTGCGTGAGCTGGCGGATGAGAACCGGCAGGGAGCGGATTCCGTCGTAAGCAGTATGGAGGAACTCACCCGGAACAACGATGTTCTCCACAATAAGACGATGTCCTCCATGGACCGGAGTACCGACATCAGCACGCAGGTGCAGAATGTGGCGGGACTGATCGATGAGATGGTGACGCTGATCCAGGAGTCGGTCGAGCATGCGGATGTGAGTGCGGAAGAACTTGCGGATGTCATGAATACGACGAATACCATGGCGGCGCTCTCCGGCGAGGTCGAGCAGGTGCTCGAGAACTTTAAGCAGGAATTTGATATGGTAAAGGAAGAGACGGGCACCATAGAGGGGATCACGTTCCAGACGAACCTTCTGGCACTGAACGCTTCGATTGAGGCGGCGAGAGCCGGGGAAGCCGGAAAGGGCTTTGCCGTGGTGGCAGGTCAGATACAGGATCTGAGCATGGGAACCAAGACTTCTTCCGGACGTATCAGGGACGCACTGGATCATCTGGAGGAGACTTCGGAGAAGATGACGGAATCCATCACCAAGACGCTTGAGATGATCCGCATGACAAGAGAGAAGCTCACGCAGGTGCAGGAGAGTGTCACAAGCATTACCGATGATTCCAAAAAGCTGGGACAGAATATCGGGGTAATTGACGGCGCCATGAAGGAAGTGGAAGCTTCCAACAGCGACATGGTGGAGAACATGAAGCAGATCTGCGATACCATGGAGGTCATGACGGAGTGCATCAACCAGTCCGACGAAGCGTCCCGCACGATGCTCAGCAAATACGAGGAGTCTTCCGTCAATGTGGATAAGATTGAGAGTGTGGTAGGAAAGCTCATGGAAGAACTCGGTAGCGGCGGATTCATGGGAATCGGCGATGCACAGCCGGGAATGCGCGTGGTGTTAGTCGCTAAGAACGGAGCACAGGCAGCCGGGACGGAGTTCCACGGGGAAGTGTTTGAGAGCCAGAGCGACGGAGTTCTGGTAAAAATCAAGCCGGAAGCCGGAAAAACGATTGAGATAAAGAAAAAAGACATTACATATGAACTGCAGATCTGTGTCAACAATGCACTGTATACATGGGAGGATGTCAGCGTATCCGCCGCTTCCAATGCGGGTGCCAACAGCTACCGGATTGCTGTGGCGACAAACCCGAAGGTCATCAACCGCAGAAAGTATCCACGTATGCCGGTTGCCAATGCATGTACCGTGACGCTGAAAAAATCCGGCAAAGCTTACAACGGCAGGATGATCAATATCAGCGCAGGCGGTTTCGCATTCAGCGCACATCAGGAGGATTTCGCAAATGCGATCGGGCAGGATATTTTGTTGGAAATCCTGGACTTCCCGCTGGAGGAGGCACGGACGCTGGACGGACATATCATCCGCAGTACGGATAATGACGGTGAGTTCATTGTCGGATGCCGTATGCCGGAGGACAGCGAAGAGATCCAGGCTTATGTCAATAAAAATTACAGGGAATAGAGAGGAATTTGTGTGATGGAAACAGCAAAAATCAGCCAGTTATATGACTTAGGGGAGACGATTGCGGCGGAACTGTTTGCGGGACTGACCTATCCGTGGGAGGCTCTGCCGAAAATCAGCGACTTTATAAAGAAGCTGGGACCGACGCTTGACCCGGAGGTCTATGAGCAGCGCGGCGAGAATATCTGGGTGGCGAAGAGTGCGACGGTTGCACCGACTGCTTTCTTAAATGGACCTTTAATTATTGATGAGGATGCGGAAATCAGACACTGCGCTTTCATCAGGGGGAATGCCATCGTAGGAAAAGGCTCCGTGGTGGGCAATTCAACAGAATTGAAAAACGTTGTGATTTTTAATTCCGTGCAGGTTCCGCATTACAATTACGTGGGAGATTCGATTCTCGGTTACAAATCCCATATGGGTGCCGGCTCGATCACTTCCAATGTCAAGTCGGATAAGACGCTGGTGGTGGTAAAGGATCATGATGAGAAAATTGAAACAGGGTTAAAGAAATTCGGAGCAATGCTCGGCGACTATGTGGAAGTCGGCTGCAATTCCGTGCTGAATCCGGGAACCGTCATCGGAAGCCACACCAATGTTTATCCGCTTTCGAGCGTGCGTGGCGTGGTTCCGGCAAATTCGATTTACAAGAACCGCAGCGAGGTAGTGGAAAAGCGGTAGGACAACAGAAGAGGGACAGAGACAATGAAGAGAAGATGGGTGCAGGGAATGCTTCTTGCAGGAATGCTGATTTTGACAGGATGCGGCGCAAAGAACAGTTCACCTGTGGAGAACGGTAAAGATTATACATGGAACGACATTACAGTGATGCTTCCGGAAGACTGGGCGGACCGCTGTACGATCAAAGAGGATGAGAATGGATTTACCATCTATCAGACGGCTTCCTATGAGAAGATGGAAGGACTTGGCTACCTGTGTTCCTTTGAAAAAAGCGACGCATGGATGAATTACGGTGCGGGAGAGAACCTGATCGCCTACACGGAGGACGGAACGCTGTATTACCTGATGCAGCCGACGGATGTTGCGTGCGATACGGAGGATCAGACAATCGTGGAAGAGTACGGATCCATGATGGAGGAGGTCACGGCCATCGCATCAAGTGTGAAGATCGATGCGGATGACGTTCATTACGATGCCGATCAGTATGTCGTTCCGGTTGGCGCAATACTGCCGGTGACGGAGGAGAATCTGTCGGATCTGTCAGAGCAGGAGCTCTATCTGGCGGCAAACGAGATTTATGCCAGACATGGAAAAACCTTTGATGACACCTATCTGCAGGCGCATTTTGATGCGTGCAGCTGGTATACGCCCGCCGGGGGAGCGACTGCAGGCGATGCGGGATTAAGTGAGATTGAGCAGGCGAATCTGAAACTGATCAAGGCAATGCAGACGGCATATGAAGCGGAACATATATATCCGAAATCCTATTCGGCAGGCGAGACCGCAGAGATCGCTCTTTTGGACAATGGAGTTCTTAACGAAGTCAGCTACACGGTAACCGGTAAGGGAGAGCAGACGGTCTGCACACTCACGATCGACGGAACGGCGTATGACCTTGCCGAGTACATTCAGATGCACGCGCCGGTTGCGGATGCGTTTTATGTGACAGACCTTGTGGAGAACATCGGAACACCGGAAGAGGATGATGGTCTGGAGATTGCCGTACTTGATGAAGGAACAGATGGCATCGGAACGACTCATTTTTTCAAATATGATGGAGATCTTTACTATCTGGGCGAGGTCGGAGGATTCCCGTTCCGGGACCGGAATGCCGGATTTAGCGGTTTTAACGGCCAGGGCGGTGTGATGGATCTGATCCGTTACGACAAGCCGGCAGACTGCATCCTGCAGGGGTATGCCTGGTACAACAGTTCGGAGAAGAAGATCGAGCATGCGGACGGCGGGCTTTATTCCTATTACGAGCCGTGTAAGCTGGAGCATAAGGGAGCACTGACCGTGTATTTTTCGATGGATGAGACATCAGCAGAAAAAACGATTGCGGCAGGGGAGGACATCTACTGTATCCGGTCGGACGGAGACGGTTGGATGTATGTGCGTGCAAAGGACGGAACAGAAGGATTTCTACATGTGGGAGACAACAGCTAAGAGCAGCTGTTTTGACAAAAGTGCATAAAATTTGCAGTACCCACTTGTGAAAATCAAGAAAATGTGAGAGAATGAATGCAGTATGTTAAATGTGTAACAATGTTTAACAACTCAGTTCTATTTATGCGAAAGGAGTCTTAAAATGATTTACACTAAGGAAGTTGAAAACATGTGCCCAGTCGCAAAGGGCGCAAAACATGAACCAGCTCCGATTCCGGAAGAAGGCAAGTGGGTTCATTCCAAAAAAATTGAAGATATTTCAGGCTTTACACACGGTGTAGGCTGGTGTGCACCTCAGCAGGGTGCCTGCAAGCTTTCCCTGAATGTGAAGAATGGTGTGATCGAAGAGGCATTAGTTGAGACCATCGGATGTTCCGGTATGACACATTCTGCAGCTATGGCAGCAGAGGTTCTGCAGGGTAAGA
>ERZ772867.3126-NODE-3126-length-14448-cov-5.063503_pt1 | contig 14448 bp, 10 predicted proteins | sample MGYA00511341_ERZ772867 | MGnify/ENA primary metagenome ERZ772867 (study PRJEB29015, sample SAMEA2737707) | human gut metagenome | biome: human gut; feature: human-associated habitat; material: faeces | place: China | collected 2012 ... | reverse complement strand
GGCCAGCGGCACCGTGAACAGGACGATGAAGGGGGACAGCAGGCTCTGGAACTGCGCCACCATGACCAGATAGACGAAGGGCAGGGCCAGAGCCATCCACTGCACCATCTCGTCGACCATCAGGTTGACGGTGGAGGACTCGCCGCCCAGCGAGAAGGAGCAGCCCTCGGGCATCTCATCGGAGAGAGCGAAGTCGTCCAGTGTCTTCTGGAGCACACGGGACTGGACCGTGGTGTTGTAGCCGTCCAGCGTGTCGGCAGACACCGTGATGTAGCGGGTCTGGTTCTCGCTGGTGATGGAGTCGGGGGCGGTGCCGGTGGACCAGGTAGCGATGTCACCCAGCGTGCAGGTGCCGGTGGTGATGGCGCCGGTGGCGTCCATGACGCTGGTGGTGAAGGTCATGTCCATCATGTTTTCCTTGGTCACAGGGTCAAGATTATCGCTGATCTGGACTTTCATGGTGGAGCCGTCCACGGTGACGGGGGTCTCCGCCGTGGTGGTGGTGGTGAGCTTGGCGGCGATCTGCTGGTAGACCTGCGCGACGGTCAGACCGTAGGCGCGGACCTTGTCGCGGTCGATGTCCAGATTGATGGTCGCATCGCCCTGACCGAGGCCGGTGGCGGCGTTGGCGAAGCCCTCGGTGTCGTTGACCATCTGGACGACCTTATCGCCCAGTGCGGTAATGGTATCGGCATCGGGGCCGTAGATCTTGACCGAGAGGCCGCTGCTCAGCTGGCTGGTCAGATCCTGCATACCGCTGATCTCGACGGTGCCGGTGCAGTTCTCGACGCTGGCCACCGCATCGTTCAGGGCCTGCTCCACAGCGGCGATCTTAGTGGAGGAGAGGGACTCGTCCAGCATGACGTTGAACTGGTAGCTGCCGTAGCTGTTGGCGGCGCTCAGCAGGTCGGTAATAGCGCTGGGCAGGCCCAGCTGGCCAATGTCGATGCCGGCCACAGTGGTATCGGTGGTGACGCCCACCTCTTCCACGCCGTCCACGGCCATGACGGCCTCGACGACCTGTCCGGCCACACCGTAGGATTCCTCTTTGGTCAGGCCGTCGTCGGTGGAGAGGGCGATGGTGGCCTCATTGCTGGAAATTTCGGGCAGAAGGACGACGCCCATGGAGAAGACCTTCCAGCCGCAGAAGGCCAGCAGCGCGACTGCAGCCACCAGCGGCAGAGCGCGGTGCTGCAGGCACCACTCGAGGCTGTGGGCATACTTATCCTGAATCTTTTCGAACCAGACCAGACGCTTCGGCTCAGCCTTTTTCAGGACAGTGGAAGCAGCGGCAGGCACGACGGTGATGGCCACGATGAGAGAGGCCATCAGGCAGTAGCCGATGCACATGGACATGGGCTGCAGCAGGCTGCGCACCGTGCCGGAGGCGAACACCACCGGCAGGAAGACGCAGACCGAAGTAAGGGTGGAGGCCACCACCGACATGCCTACCTGACGAGCGCCCTGCACGGCGGCGCGGGCCGCCGGTACGCCCCGGCCCCGCAGACGGTAGATGTTCTCGATGACGACCACCGAGTTATCCACCAGCATACCGACGCCCAGCGACAGGCCTGCCAGCGTCATGATGTTCATGTCGAGGCCGGTGAAGTACATCAGAACGACGGCGAACAGGACGGACAGCGGGATGCTGACGCCGACCACGAGGGTGGGCTTGATGTCCTTCAGGAAGATGGCCAGCACGATGATGGCCAGCGCAGCGCCCACCAGCATACTGCTGATGATGCTGTTGACGATGATGGTGATGTAGTTGCCCTGGTTGGACAGGACGACGACGTGAAGGTCAGAATACTGAGCCTGCAGCTCCTTGAAGGCATTCAGGCAGCCGTCCGAGACGCTGCTGGCGCTGGAGGTGGCGTTGCGGAAAATTTTCAGCACCACGGCCCGCTCGCCGTTCAGGCGGGTGTAGCTGGCCTCGGCGTTGTCGATGACGGCCACGTCGGCCACATCGGAGAGGCGGACATCGCCGAAGCCATCGACGTGGAGCAGAAGTGCGCCCTCGATGTCCGAAACGCTGTCGTACTCTTCGCCGACCTTCAGCAGCCAGGACTCGCCGCTCTTATCGGCGACATAGCCGGCAGGCATCGAGAAGTTCTGGGCGTAGATGAGCTGGGCGAGGGTCTTGATGTCCAGCTGCTTGGCCACATCGGCGCTGGCAAGGGCCTTTTCCTTGGTCTCCTCGTAGAGCTGCTTGGCGTCTTCCAGCTGGTTTTCGTAGTCCTTCAGCTTCTCCCGGGCCTCGGTGAACTGCATATAGGCGCTGAGCTGCTGGCTGGAATAGTTGCCCAGAGCGACGGAGAACTGGTTCATCAGGCCGGGGACATTATCCATGGCTTTGATGACCTCGTCCAGAGTCTTATAGATGGTGCTCAGGCTGTTGGAGACTTCCAGCTCGTCGGCAAGGTCGGAGACGGTGCCGTCGCTGGTTCCCAGACGGCCCTGCAGCTCCTGCAGAGCATTGGTGAGCTTATCGGTGATGTCGCGCAGCTCGCCGACGATCTCGATGAGGGAGTCGATGTCCCGCATACCGGTCTGGTTGAACTGGTCCACGACGCGCTGCAGGCCGTCGCGGACGTCGATGAGGGCCTGCTGGATCTCCGGCTCATTGACCACGCCGATGAGCTGGTTGATGCTGCTCAGCAAAGCCTGCGCCTGGTCGCGCACGACGGTGACGGCGTCGGCCACCTCCGTACCCATCTGGGCCATGACGGTGTCAGAGACCGTGTCACCAAAGTTTTTCAGCTGTTTTTCGTACTCGGCACGGCCCGCGGCGATCTGTGCCTCGGCGTCATCGAGCTGGGCGCGGGCATCGGCCAGCTGGGTGTCGATGAGTTCCAGCAGGCGGCCATTCACTTCGTCTATCTTATCCTGATTCAGCTGCACCTGCACCATCTTTTCGATGAGGCCGTTGGCCGACACGCTGGAAACGCCGCTGGTGCGGCCCACATAAGGCACGAGGGTGCTCTCCACAAAATCCGACAGGTCGTAGACATCGCTGCCCTCCCGGCTGACAGCCACCGTCATAAAGGCGTTCATGTTCAGGCTGTACTCGATGATGGAGGGGGTCAGACAGGTGCCGGGCAGGCTGGACGCGGTCTGGTCCACCTTGTTGGAGGTCTTGACCATCGCGCTGTTCATGTCGGTGCCTTCGGCGAATTTCATAAGCAGAAGGCTGTAGTTTTCTGCCGAGGTCGCTGTGATGTTCTCGACGCCGGACACTGTACCCAGTGCGTTCTCCATCACATCGGAGACTTCTGACTCCACACGCTCCGGGCTGGCACCGGGGTAGACAGTGACCACCATGAGGTATGGCGTGCTGATGTCGGGCAGAAGGTTCGTCTGCAGGTTCGTGATGGACACGAAGCCCAGCAGCAGGACCATGATGACCGCAACAAGGATGGTGAACGGCTTTTTGACACTGAATTTTTCCATGATTTCCTATCCATTTCTTTTTTATGCCGCCGCGCGGCAAAAGGTACGCCGCAACCACGGCAGCACCCTCTGAACGCTTCTTATCATTCCTATTATACACGAGGGAATCTCCCTTGCAATAGTCCTGAAGTTAATATTTAACAAAACTTTCCTTAAGCCACCTTGGTTTAGGAAGTCAATGGGAAGATCCCGGCTACTTTCTTGCCATATTTCGTGGAAATGCGGGCCGGATTATGCTATACTAGAATGCAGAATGGAATTTTATCGCAATTTCAGGCACAGCGCCTATCCAAGCTGCATAAGGCCCATGTTCCGGGCTTATATACGTTCGATACGACCCCAAAGAGGAATGCTATGAAGAAAGTTATATCCGTCCGTTTCAAGGACAACGGCAAGACCTATTATTTTGATCCCGCAGACACCCCCATCAAGACCGGCGACTATGTTATCGTCGAGACGGCCCGGGGCGTGGAATGCGGCGAAGTGGTGCAGGGCGTGAAGGAGATCGCCGACTCCGCTGTCCCCAAGGCCCTCAAGCCCATCACCCGGATGGCCGACAGCGTGGATGTGCGCCGGATGCGCCAGAACCGCGAGGACGAAAAGCGCGCCTACCACACCTGCCAGGAGTGCATCGCCCGCCACGGGCTGGAAATGAAGCTGGTGGAGGCCGAATACACCCTCGACCGCTCCAAGATCATGTTCTATTTCACCGCCGATGGCCGCGTGGACTTCCGTGAGCTGGTCAAGGATCTGGCCGGCATCTTCCACACCCGCATCGAGCTGCGCCAGATCGGCGTGCGCGACGAGAGCAAGATGATAGGCGGTCTGGGCATCTGCGGCCAGCCCTTCTGCTGCAGCCGCTTCCTGAAAGACTTTCAGCCCGTCTCCATCAAGATGGCAAAAGAGCAGGGTCTTTCCCTCAACCCGACCAAGATCAGTGGTGCCTGCGGCCGCCTGATGTGCTGCCTGGCCTACGAGGAGAGCGCCTACGAGTACCTGAACAGCATCATGCCCATGGTGGGCAGCACCGTCCGCACGCCGGACGGCCTCGGCACTGTGCTCGAGGTCAACCCCATCTCCGGCTATCTGCGGGTGCGCTGCGGCACCGAGGCCTTCGCGCCCCGGTACTATAAGGTGAGCGTCTGCGAGTATATCTCCGGCGGCAAGCGCGCACCCCGCCGCCCCGACCCGGACGACGATTATTCCGGTGTGCGCAATCCCGCCCCGGTGGTGGCTTCGGCCAACGCCGACGGCACCTCGTCCTGCCCCGGCTGCGGCAGAAAAGATAAAAAATAAGAGGCTGGAAATGGCGGGGTCTCCGAGCAGTTAGTCTGTTAAAACTAACTTTGCTTCGTGATTTTCGCCAAAAAACCTCTTCAAATTTCTCCAAAAGTTAGCCCGTGCTTTTGTGCAACCCACCAAAAAACGAAAAATTGCTTTTGGGCGGGTACGGTTAGTCTTGCCTTTTTGAAACGGCTTTGTTAAAATGCAGTCAAGGATACGATTTCCGAGGGGTCTGCCAGAGCCGTGCAGGGGCAGATTTCTTCATAAATACTGAGCACGGGGAGATAAAGGAGAGTTCTATTATGGCACACAAGGTTTCTGACGCATGTGTTGGCTGCGGCGCTTGCGAGGGCGCTTGCCCCGTTGGTGCAGTCGCTGTTGAGAACGGCGTTGCAGTTGTGAACGCAGACGCTTGCATCGATTGCGGCGCTTGCGAGGGCGCTTGCCCCACCGGTGCTATCACCGCTGAATAATTTTTAGCAGATAGCGCGCGAATAACGCATCAAAAGCAGCAGACCTGCCAGGCGGGTCTGCTGCTTTTCTTTCTTGCATAATTTTTTCATCTTTCGGGACACAATATTTTGTCGGAGGATTTCGGCTGGGCGTATGGAACATTCTACCGAGATTTTGTATAATAAAACAGAAGTATACTGCTCCGCCGTCCACCGGTTCGGCTCGGACGCGCTTTTGCTGGCCCGCTTCTGCGAGCCGCGGCGCAGCCAGAAGGCGGCAGACCTGTGCTCCGGCTGCGGCATCGTGAGCCTTGAGTGGCACGACCGGGGCCATCGCGGCCCCTGCGCCGCCGTGGAATTGCAGCCCGAGGCCAGTGCGCTCTTACAGGAGGCTGTGGCCGCGCAGGGCATCGAGCACATCACCCCTTATCTCACCGACCTGCGCACCTTCCGGGAAGGGGAGGGCCAGTTCGATGTCTGCGCCTGCAACCCGCCCTACTTTACCGCCGGGCCGCAGAGCACCGACGCAGGCCGTGCCACGGCCCGTCACGAGACGGACTGCACCCTCGAGGATGTCTGCGCCTGCGGTTTCCGCCTGCTGAAAGACGGCGGAAAGCTTTCCCTCTGCCATCGGCCCGAGCGTCTGGCCGAGGTGCTGGCTGTGCTGCGGGCGCACCGCCTCGAGCCGAAGCGTCTGGCCTTTGTGAAGAATAAGCCTGACGCCGCGCCGTGGCTTTTCCTTGTGGAAGCCCAGAAAAACCGCCGCACCGGCCTGCGCATCGAACCGGATGTGCTCATCACCGCCGGGGCGGCGATGTACGGAGAAGTAAAATAATAACATCAGGGAGGTCAATCATGGCCGGTATTCTTTATATCGTGGCAACCCCCATCGGCAATCTGGACGACATGCCGCCCCGCGTGGCCGCCACCTTCGGCGCGGCGGACTTCGTGGCCGCCGAGGACACCCGCGTGACCATGCGGCTGCTGAACTATCTGGGCCTGAAAAAGCCGATGGTCAGCTACTACGAGCACGCATTGCAGAAGGGCGAGGGCATCCTGCGCCGCATTGAGGCGGGCGAGAACTGCGCCCTCTGCTCGGACGCCGGAATGCCCTGCGTCTCTGACCCGGGCGAGGTCATCGTGCGGGACGCGCTGGCCCGGGGCATTAAAGTCGTGCCTGTCCCGGCGGCGTCCGCCTGCGTGACGGCGCTGGCCGTCTCGGGCCAGGACACCTCCCGCTGGGTGTTCGAGGGCTTCCTGCCCGTGAACCGGAAGCAGAAGAAAGAGCGTCTTGCTGAGCTTCTGGGTGAAAAGCGGACCGTCATCTTCTACGAAGCGCCCCACAAGCTGCGCACGACGCTGGACGACCTCGTGAACGCCTTCGGCCCGGAGCGGAGCATCACCCTCTGCCGTGAGCTGACCAAGCTCCACGAAGAGATCTGGAAGACTACCCTCGGGGAGGCACAGGCCCACTACGCCGCCAACGAGCCCAGAGGCGAGTATGTTCTGGTCATGGCCGGTGCGCCGGCCTCCACAGAGCCGGAAGCAGAACTGACCCTCGAGCAGGCCGCACAGCGCGCCCTCGAGCTGACCGGACAGGGCTTCGGCCCCACTGCCGCCGCCAAGGCCGCAGCCCAGGGGACGCCCTACTCCAAGAGCGAAGTATATAAGGCACTGCTGACCATCCAGCAGCGCGACCCGGAATAAAATTTGAGGAGGATCCTTTTCCCGTGACGAAACTTCTGATTTTGAGCGACAGCCACAACAGCCGTCTGGCCATCGAAAACATTCTGGCCGCCGAGGCGGACAGCATCGACGCGCTCATCTTTCTGGGCGACGGCCTGCGCGACCTCGAGCAGGCGCTCACCTTTTACCCCTCTCTGCGGGCCTATGCTGTAGCCGGAAACTGCGATTTCGGTGCGCTGGAGCCGCTGGACGGGCTTGCCGCCTTTGACGGGGTGGTCGTCTTCTACACCCACGGCCATATGTACGGGGTGAAATACGACCTCGACACGCTGGCTGACGCAGCCGCAGCCCGGGGCGCGAACGTCGCCCTCTTCGGTCACACCCACATCCCGGTGGCAGAAGAGCGGGGCGGGGTGTTCCTGTTCAACCCCGGCTCCTGCGGCCGGTGCTACACCGGCCCCAACACCTACGGCATCCTGACCCTTGCCGACGGCAAGGTGGTCAGCCACGAGCACAAAGAGGTACCCAAAGCATGAGCATCAACGAGGTGCGCTGGCTGTCCGAGTGCGGCAGCACCAACGCTTACGCAAAAGAGCATTTTGAAGAGTTCGGCCCGGTGGGCGCGGTATACACCACCAATCAGACCGCAGGCCGGGGCCGTCTTGGCCGCAGCTGGGTGAACGCCGAGGGCCGCGCCCTCTATTATACGGCGGTCATCCGGGAGCCGCTGGCCCAGCCTGCCACCCTGCCGCTGCTGGCAAGCCTTGCCGTCCGCGATCAGCTGGCCCAGCGCTACGGCGTGGACTGCCAGATAAAATGGCCTAACGACCTGCTGCTGAACGGCAAGAAGATCGTGGGCATCCTCTGCGAGAGCGTCAGCTACGGCTTCCAGATGCAGGGCCGGGGCATCGTCTGCGGTATCGGCATCAATCTGGCACAGCCCCAGAGCTATTTCGACGCCGCAAACCTGCCCAACGGTACCTCCCTCGAGCTGCAGGGCGCGAAAGTGGACCTTGCCGCCGACCCTCAGTGGCTGGCCGAGGCGCTGACGGACTTCGGCTTTGACCGTCCGCTCTACACCTTCGCGCGGGAGGGTTTCGCTCCCTTCCGGGACGAGTACAAGGCGGCCTGCGTCAACCTGGGCCGCCACGTCACCTTCGATTTGCCGGGCGGCGGCACAGGCAGCGGCACAGCCATCGACGTGGACGCCGACGGCCAGCTCATCGTCCGCACCGACAGCGGCGAGGAGAAGGTCTTCACCGGCGAAGTCTCCGTCCACGGCATCTATGGGGCCGTATAAATTTTCCAGCATTCCAGCGCCTCTGCGGGCCGTCCGGCCCCGGGGGCGCTTTTCTTTCTCCCTGCAAAGTTTGTGGAAAACCCGGGTTTTCCCACGGTTTTCCACACATGGTTTTTGCCGGGCAGCGTTTGTGGAAAACTCCTGCGCCAAAAATTCCAGAGGGGAGAGGCGCTTTTGCCCCAAGCGCGAAACGCCGCAGAAAATAAATTTTCGGCCTCGACTTTCTTTTCAAAAAAAGGCTCTGTGACCTCTTTTCTCCCCAGATTTTCCCTCTTTTCCCGTTTTAGAATACATCGTGTATAACCCAAAGCTCAATTTTCTGTGGAAAACTCGGTGGAAAAAGTGGAAAACACTGTGGGAAACCCCACTTCTTTTTCACAAAATCGGTGGAAAACCCAGTGGAAAAAGTTAAAAAATCATTCCAGATGGGATACTCTTCCGATAACGCACCAAAATGGAACCCCGCACTTCCCACGGATTTTCTTGAATGGGCCGGGCAAACATGATACAATGAAAAACAGAAAACGGCCCCGGACATGGGCCGCAAAAATTCTTTTCACGGAGGCTTCTGTCTATGAACTGGATCTCCCGCCTTGAGCGGAAATACGGCCGCTTTTGCATCCCCAACCTCATCTCTATCATCGTAGGCGGACAGATCTTAGTCTACGCCATCGAGCTGTTCGTCAACCAATTCATCTCAGTCTATCTCGGCCTGAGCCGGAGCCTGCTGCTGATGGGGCAGGTGTGGCGGCTCATCACCTTCGTCTTTATCCCGTTTTCGGGGGGTGGGCCGCTGAGCGTCATCCTCGGCATCTACTTCACATGGTTCATCGGCACGGCGCTGGAAAAGGAATGGGGCGATTTCCGCTTCAACCTCTACTTCCTGCTGGGGATGATCGGCACCGCGCTGGGCTGTCTCGTCACCGGCATCCCCGCCGACACCTACTGCCTGTCGCTGTCGCTGCTGCTGGCTTTCGCCATGCTCTACCCCGAGGTGCAGGTGCTGCTGTTCTTCGTCATCCCGGTAAGGGTGAAGTATTTCGGCCTGTTTGCCGCTGCCATGTGGCTGTTCAGCTTCCTGACTGCCGGGTGGCTGTATAAGGTGAGCTATCTGCTGAGTATGCTGGGGTTTGTGCTCTTCTTCGGGCCGCAGGCACTGCGCAGCGTCCGGGCGTGGATACGCCGGGAGCAGTGGAAGCGGAAGAACCGGAGGTGAGCCGCAGATGATGATCGACCGCCTTGCGGGCAATGCGGCCCTGAAAGACAGCGTCCGCCTGATGCTGGGCAGCCGCCGTCTGACCCACAGCGTGTTATTGGTGGGCGAGACGGGCCTGGGCGCGGGCTACGCGGCCCGGTGCGTGGCGGCAGACTATCTTTACCCGGCAGGCGGCGCGCCTGCTGAGGCCCTTCTGCGGGGCGAATGCTGCCGTGCCGTGGGCAAAGCCGGCGACCGCGACAGCGGCCGCATCGAGACCGGCGTGGTACGGGAGGCCATCTCCGTCACCGGCATGGGCTCGGGCGGGCGGTATCTCGTCAGTCAGGTCAAGGCCATGCGCACCGAAATTTTCAATACCAGCCTCTCCGCCGAGGGCCGCGCCGTCCTGCTCTACCATGTGGAGCGGATGAACGAGGAATCCGCCAACGCCCTGCTGAAGGTGATGGAGGAGCCGCCGGAAGGCGTGCTCTTCCTGCTGACGGCAGATTCGCTGGCCGGTGTGCTGCCCACCATCCGCAGCCGCTGCGTCAGCTTCGCCGTGGCCCCGGTCAGCCCCGAGGAATGCGCCCGGTGGTGCATCGGGCAGGGCGTGGACAAAAAGCAGGCCCGGCTCTACAGTGAGCTGTTCGACGGCCACATCGGCACAGTACTCGCCGCTGCCCGGGACGACGCCCGCCGGGAACAGGTGGAAAAGGCCCTGACTCTGGCCAAGGCCGCGGCGGCTCACGACAGCTATGCCGCCGCCGTCCTGCTGGCCGGGTACGAGAAGGACAAGGCCGCAGCAGCGGCCCTGCTGGGCGATTTCCGGGCCGTGGCCGCCGCCGGACTCCGGGGGTGTGCCAGCACCCCTCTGACGGGTGACGCCGCCCGCCGCGCCCTCTCGCTGGCCGATGCGGCCATTCAGCGGCTCGTCGCACAGGTGAACCCCAAGATCACCCTTTCCGTTCTTGCAGCGAAGCTTGGATAAAGCAAAAGCTCCCCTTCCGGGGAGCTTTTACTATTGCTATTTGATCCTATTATCTTCTGCGGGACCGACTCCGCCGCCGCAGGTTCAGCGAACCGCCGCCGGCCACCATCGTCAGGAAGCCCAGCACGATGAGGATGCCGATGAGCGCGGCCATGAGAAGAAGGGTCGTTTTGGCGTCGGTGCGAAAGTCAGACACATATTCTTTGTGGGTCACAAGGTCCACCGTTCCCATCTCGTAGCCGTCGAGATAGACGGTGGCCGTACCAAGCACAGCACCCTCCTTGACGGTGGCCGAAGTGCTCTCCGGCACCGAGAACTCGAAGGTCACTTCATCGTCGGCGTGGCCGTAGCCGCTGAGGCCGCTGGCGGCGTAGAGCTCCACGGCTTCCTCCGTGCGGCACTTGGTCAGCGGGACGGTGGTGAGCACCGTCTCCGTGTCCACCAGCTGACGGTCAGAAAAGCTCGAGAAAGCCCAGTCCAGGATCTCCGCACACTCGCGGTAGATGTTGTTCATATCACTGCCCAGCACCACGAGGCCGTAGGTGTGGCCGTCCTGCTGGGCAAAGGTGACGAAGCACCGGCCTGCGAGGGTAGTAAAGCCGGTCTTCATGCCCCGGACATAGTCGCGGTGATAGGCATACTCCGGGTCCAGCATGAGGTTGGTGGACTTGATGGTCCGCTCGTTCTGGTGCAGGTTCGTGGCGGGCAGCGTATAGGTGAGGGTGTTCGCGGCCTGCATATAGGTCTCGTTGGCGTAGCAGGCAGCGGCAATTTTTGCAAGGTCCTCTGCCGTGGAGACGTTGCCGTAGTCGTACAGGCCGTGGACGCAGGAGAAGGTGGTATCCGTGCAGCCCAGCTCCTTGGCGCGGGCGTTCATCTGGGCCACAAAGGCCGTCAGGTCGCCGCCCGAGACGTCGCTGGCGATGACGCTGGCCGCGTCGTTGGCGCTGGCCACCAGCAGACCGTAGAGCAGGTCGATGCGGCGCACCGTCTCGCCGATGCGGAGGTTCATGGTGGAGCCGTTGGCGTTCTGGATGTCCTTGAACTCCTGGGTCAGGCTGGTGGGGATGGTGATCTCAGCGTTCATATCCTTGCCGCTCTCGAGGAAGAGCAGAGCCGTCATCATCTTGGTGAGGCTGGCGATGTAGCGCTGCTGTTCAGAGTTCTGCCTGAGGATGGGCTTGCCGGTATCCAGATTGAAGAGATAGACCGACTCGGTGTCGCTGGCCGTCTGGATGGGCATCTGATAAGCGGCAAACCCGGGCAGGGCGGCGCAGACCATCAGCACCAGCGTGAGCAGCAGCGCCGTGCTCCGGCGCAGGAAGGTGGGTCGATTCATAGGCTTGTCCTCCTTAACATTCAAACATCAGCCAAACACTTTGTGCCAGAATGCACTCAGCCCGTGCTTCTCGGGTTCGGCCTCGGGCTTTGCCGGGGCGGGGTGCAGTTCGGGGCTGGTAAAGGCCCAGTCGAACAGCTCTGCCGCCTCCCGGAAGATATTCTGGGAGTTCGAGCCCAGGATGACCAGCCCGTAAGTATGGCCGTCCTGCTGGGCAAAGGTGACGAAGCACCGCCCGGCCTGGGTGGTGAAGCCGGTCTTCATGCCGTGGGCATCGCTGCGGTAATAGCCGCTGCCGGGCTGCAAAAGCTTGTTGGTGGTCGTGACCGTCCGGGCCGGATGCACGTTGGTGGCGGGCAGTTCATAGGACACCGTGTCCGCTATCTGGCGGTAGGTCGGGTTCGCATAGCAGGCCAGCGCGATCTTCGCCATATCGCGGGCCGTGGAGTAGTTGCCGCCGTCGTAGAGGCCGTGGGGGCAGGTGAAATGGGTGGCCGTACAGCCCAGCTGACTGGCCCGGACGTTCATCTGAGCCGCGAAGGCGGCCAGACTGCCGGAGGTATCGACCGCCAGCACGCTGGCTGCGTCGTTGGCACTGGGCAGGAGCATGGCGTACATCATATCGATGCGGCGCACCGTCTCGCCGGCCTGCAGGCCGATGGTGTGGCCACGGTTGGCCCGGATGGACTGAAGTTCCGGCGTGAGGCTGGCCGGGATGGTGATACTGGCATTGAGGTCGGTGCCGCTTTCCAGCACGAGAAGGGCCGTCATCATCTTGGTCAGGCTGGCGACGCAGCGGGGAAGGTCGGGGTTCTGCTCCACGAGAGCTTCGCCGGTGTCGGCATCGAAGAGGTAGATGGATTCCTGCGGGTAGGCGGCCTGAATGGGCATCGCGTAGACGGCAAAACCGGACAGCGCCGCTGTAGTCATGAATGCAGCGGTCAGGACCAGAGCCAGAAGCCGCCGCGCAAAGGGATGAAACTGCATAAATTGATACTCCTTCGGAAGCCTGGGGGCTTCCTTGCTCCGACAATAAGAGCTATAATAAAGAATACCATAAATGAAGCAAAAGAGAAAGGTGGTTTTTCAACAATGATGCTCTCCTTTGGTGGAAAAATGCCCCGGGATGAGGGTGCTGTCTTTGTGGCGGCGAATGCGACGGTGCTGGGCGACGTGACGCTGGGCAGGGGTGTGAACATCTGGTACGGGGCTGTACTGCGGGCCGACGAGGGCGCGCTGATCCTGGGCGAAAACAGCAATGTGCAGGACAACGCCGTGCTCCACTGCGACCCCGGCGGGCAGGTCGTTCTGGGCAAAAACGTCACGGTAGGCCACAGCGCCCTCGTCCACGGCTGCACGGTGGGGGACAACAGCCTCATCGGGATGCATGCCACCATCCTCAACCACGCCGTCGTGGGCAAAAACTGCATCATCGGGGCCGGGGCGCTGGTGCCTGAAGGAATGGTCATCCCCGACAACTCGGTGGCGGTAGGCGTGCCTGCCCGGGTCATCAAGACCATCCGGGACGACCAGCTGGCCCACAACATCGAGAACGCAAAAGCCTATGTGGAGATGGGCCGTCAGCACGCGGCGCTCTGATATTTTATAAAATATACTTTGGGCTCCTATTGCTTTCTAATGGAATCTCCTCTATTATTAGGGTGCAGATGATTATTTTTACATTTATAGGAAATGATTCCAAAGTAGAGCAATAGGAGGCCCCCTGATGAGCATTGAGCTTTCCCGCCGCACATTCCTCAAGGCCGGTGCAGCTGCCGCTGTTCTGGGCGGCATGTCCGTCCTGCTGACCGGCTGTGACAGCAGCAGTGACAGCCCGTTTATGCCGTGCAGCCCGGACGACGTCTTTTATTTTAAATCCTCTCAGGCGATCTTCCGGCTTTCCTGCCGCAGCATTATTTCCCGGGAGACGGTGAATGGTCAGGACATGATGGGCATTGAGCTTTTCCTGTACACGGCCCAAAGCACCTGCTATTTCAACGCCTCCTGCTTTTCCTGCGAGGTGCCCTATTTCTCCCAGACAAAGCCCCTTACCTGCAAGCTGCTCAAGCTCCATAACCGTGACTCGAACTCTATCGCCATCGGGGAGCAGGTCAAACTGACGAAAGGGTACAATCACTCTGTTACCGCATATTTCCCCTATACAAAGACCTCCGGCCTTGCCTCTAATATCTACACCTTCACCGATGGGGGACAGGCCATCCAGTTCAGGCTCAGCGGCAGCTCCAAGGCCGAGCCCTTCCTGACGACTGGCGTATATGATGTATCCACCGGGCAGTGACAGCTCCCGCCTCCAAAAATTTCACAGGCCGATTAACAAATCTTTCACAGGAAAGACATGATTTCAGCCGGTAATTCGGGTATACTATAGCTCACAAGGGTGCGGGGCCGCAACCGCCCCTTGCACATGATTCCTCCTCACACCAAAGCAATACCCCAAACAGCAAGGCCCCCTCTGGCGTCGCCGCAAGCGCCAGATGGGGGCCTTGCTGTATCTGGGAAACAGAACGCCCCCGCTCAGCATTTCCTGAGCAGGGGCGTTTTTGTGTATTTACATCATGCCGCGGAAGACAGCCTGTGCGATCTGGAAGTAGAGGATCAAGCTGCAGGCGTCCACGATGGTGGTGATGAAGGGGGTCGCCATGATGGCCGGGTCGGCGCCCAGCTTCTTGGCGGCCAGCGGCAGCATACCGCCCACCAGCTTTGCCAGGATGACGCTGAAGAACAGCGACACGC
>ERZ772867.3118-NODE-3118-length-14483-cov-4.670848_pt1 | contig 14483 bp, 18 predicted proteins | sample MGYA00511341_ERZ772867 | MGnify/ENA primary metagenome ERZ772867 (study PRJEB29015, sample SAMEA2737707) | human gut metagenome | biome: human gut; feature: human-associated habitat; material: faeces | place: China | collected 2012 ... | reverse complement strand
CATCGGAAGTTTTCACACTTCGTATCGTCTTTTTACCGAATGCTTCCTTTGCAAGTAATCTCTGCACTGTAACATATCCCTGCTTGGTGCTCTGCCTTACTCCTGTTTTGGTTTTCAGATATCGGTCTACCAATTCGCACACTGTCATCTGCCCGTCCACGATATTTATAAGCAAATCCAAATCTGTATTGACCTTTTTCTCCAATTCCCTGAGTGACAGGCATGGCTTTTTGCCCTTTGGAAGTTTGTCCATTGGTTCTAGTTTCCAGCTATAGACAAAATGTGGTTTCCCATCAATATGGTACTTATACTGATATTTTCCATCTGCTCTTACGCTCTCTCCCGGTCGCAGCACTCTGCGTTTGGAATCCCGTCTTGTCTCTCCTCTTCCTGCCTTTTCCATTAGCCTCGCCTCCTCAACTCTGGATGGTGCAGCAGATATTTTTCAAATGCAACACGGAGAATCAGCTTGCGCTCTCCGTAGTATGCCAAGAAATCCTCACCATCCGTATTTTTCAATAAATCATAAAACTTTCTTCGGCTCAGGACAAAATAGTCAATTGCCTCCGAAGGGTTCAATATATCCTTTTCTGCTAAATTTGGTCTTGCCATAATACACTTCCTTTCTGCCGAAAGTGGCTGTTTTCAAGGGTTTAATTGGTTCATCGTATATTCGCTCTACTCCCCAGAAATAGCAACTACTTTCGGCAGATAAAAGGAATTATATTTCTGATGAATTAAGGATAAATTCCTCAAACTTCGGACGGATAATCAAGAACCTGTTTCCACAATAAACTGCCACAGTTCCAAGGTTATCCTCTGCAATCCTTCTCATCTTTTTAATGCCAATATTAAAATAAGCTGCAGCCTCCTTGATGGTGAGCATATACTTCTCACTAACAGGAAGCACTTCATTGCTTTCTGCATTCATAGTATCTCTCCTTCCGACAAGGTGGTCACACAGCTGACTCCTTTGTACTATTTTTCCTTTTTTGTCATCTTCACTCTGATTCTGTGATACCCGCCTAGGGGCGGTCTAAATCTCTGCAGGTCTTTATACGGGACAACGGTGCCGCCCTTTCACGCACACAAACTGCATATTTGAACGGGGTATTACCCTCTAATATGGCTAAATACCATATAAAGAGTTGACACTCCGTTTCTTATAATAGAACTAAAATCAAACTATTTATGTTTACTTCTTTGTCTCTGCCATCTTGATAACCTTAATAGTTTCTTTTCTTACCAGTTTTCCGTCAAGAAATTCAAACGCAAGATAGCCAATCTAATCATAGAGCACATATTTTTCCAACAGTGTTCTTACCGACACTGGCTTTCTTCCCACAATCCAGTAATAGGAGAAATCTCCAAATGCTATCGGCTTTGCTCCAGACTTAATATCCGGCATAAACTCTGAGAGTATTACCTGCTTGCCAAGAATCGTGTCACTTGCCGGATTCCACAGGTAATTTCCGTCTGCCTCCTTCAACTTTCTCAGTGTGAGAGCAGTCTTATCATTCATAAGCCAGATGCCATTTTTTCTATACTCCTTATCTACACTGAAGTATAAATCTATCACAGCATCATAGTTCAGTGTTTCCGCCGTCAATGCCGTATCTGCACCATTTTCATCATGCAGAATTCCGGTTGGTTCTTCCTTTCCCGTACCATTGATAAAAGCATCATCTTCTGCCCTTCCGAAAGACTTTCCAAGTTTTTCTGTCAGATACTTCTCAATGTTAAATCCTGCATCACTGACAAAATCCTCATCCAGTTTCACGATAGAAGCCAGTTTATGACTTTCTATCGTATTTTCATTAAAATCCCCTGCACTTTCATATACAGTAATTGCTGCTCCCTCTGCTACAAACTCCGCCTTATCTTTACAGTCCTTTGCAAAAATTTTATATCCATTCTTATAAGCACGAATGACGGTTGCAATCTTTCTGAAATCAGATTCCTTTTCAATTTCATCCATAACCTTTCTGGCTGCAGCATTCGGCATACTGTAAGTACCCGTACTAACATCCCTGCCCTTATCCAATACATCTTTTCTTGTCTTCTTGCTTCTCATCGCATTCCAGAACTGAATATCAGATTCCGGCTGTGCTGTAATCTGTGTATTAATCTCCATAATGTTTCCTCCTACTTTCTGTCACATACAGGACATCTGTAAAGCCCCAATGTATTCCATGTCAACTGTCTTCCAATCTGTCTTAAATAATTGCCACATTTCGGGCAATGAATCTGATAAGCAAATGCTTCTTCCTCACTATGCTCATTATGAGCATGCAGCCTGTAGGTTGTTTTAATCCTTCCGGTTTCATCCCGGTTCAGTTCATCCGTCAGATATAAGCTGCACATTCATTGTGCATATTCTTCCGTATAATACGCATAAGAAGGATTCAACAAAGTCCCTTCTTTGTTCATTTTTGTTAATGGAAATACCATGATAAAGTCCTCCTTTTTTCTATCTCCTGCACTTGTCACAGATGTATAATCCAAGTTTATTAGTATCGTGATTCTGAGCCATCTGTCGTAATACTGCACCACATAACGGGCAGTGAACTTCCATACGATCTGTAACACTCTGGCTCATCGGCTCTTTAGAATAAAGCCTATAATAATGTGGAATAATCTCAGACAGATACATTTTGCTGTTCTGCCTGACTGTTTTCTCATCTGTTGATAAAAACATCGGTACTTTCTCCAAGCCGTCCGTATCTCCATCAATCAACGGATGATATCTCATCATCTGCATTTGCTACACCGCCTTTCCATCTAAGCAAGTACATCTGTCTCTGCAAAAATCCATTGCATCCTCATAGGTTGGAAATACCAGACAGGAAAATCCGTACTGTACTTTCCATACAGGGAAATCTTTGTCCTGTTTCTGTGATACTGCCACAGGCATCCCGTTCCTTCCCTGTAACAATGCCTTACATTCATATCCATCTCTCGAAAACATCTTCTTATCAGAATCAGTCAGCTTGAAATCTGTGCCATAAAATATTCTGTGTGTCATATTCTTCTCTCCTTCCATCATCTGTGGGTAGCAGTTCTCCCATCCGGGTAGCAATACAGGTAGCAGCAAAATTTATAACTGCTACTCCATTTACGCCTTATAAATCAGTGGTTTTCGTCTGTTGGGTAGCAACAGGTAGCAGTTTCTACAGATTTATAATCACAATCTTCCTTTTTATGTGCTATTTTATTTCTGCATTAAACTTTTTTTTCAGTTAAGAAGTTGAAAGTTCTGCTACCCATTGCTACCATTCCGTCAAAATTCTTGTGTTTACTGACTTTCTATAGATAGCAGTTGTTGAAATCACTGCTACCCGTACTGCTACCCAGCCAAGAACTCAGATCCCTCATATCCGTATTCCTTAGCATATAATTCTTTGGTTTCTTCCGTTATCGTAAAATCCTTATAATAGGTATTTCCCTTCTGTCTCGTTGTAACATCAGCAAATGTACCACCAAGATAGCCTGCAAGCTGTTCTCTGAACTCCTTTGCAGTTCTGGCATATCCATGATTATTTTCTCTGCACCAAGCTTGATATACTTTATATATCCGCCCGGTTGTGCAGTGTCTGACAATCTTCCCATTCTCCCACGGACACATACATTCCTCATAAAAGAAAATCACAGTACTATTAGAACTCCGATAGTCTTTTCTTGCCTTTGCAATACTGTCTGGTTCTGTAAAACGATAGCCATTTGCTATCACTGTCTGCAAATCCATAACTGCTTTCTGCACAATGCCATTACGCTCTGCATACATTTTTTCTAACAGCTGCTTGTCCTGCATTTCCTTCGAAATCACATTGTGGCATTCAACTACCATGATTCGGTCATATACCCATTTGCCATCATCCCCGCCGAACTTTGGCAGTCGATTCATGCAAAACCACAGCAATCCGTTAAATGTAAACTCAAATGCCTGCTGACCTTTAAATTCTGCAAAAAGGCTGTCCCCGCCTGTCATTTTCTTAAATGTTTTCAGTTCATCTACGGACAAAAAACTCATATCAGAACTTCCGGCAAGCCTTGTTCCATATATGGCACCTGTTCCAAACCGGAATTCGATTTCTTTTAGGTCAATGCCTATGAAATTACCTCTGCCGAGCAGACGCTCTACAAGACTTTTTAACTGGGATTTTCCTATATCTCCCTGTCCTACAAGGAACAGTGCCTTTTTCATACGCCAACCCTTTACATTGGAAATGCAGACGCCAATAAATTCCATCAGCAGCTGTTTTACCGCATCATCACCATTGGTAAGCGTGTCCATATATGCATCAAATACAGGTGTATCAACAGTCTCCTCCGACCATTTGCATGGAAGCTGTATGGTTGAAAATATATCCGGCGAATGTGGCATCAATTCAGTATCCGTTGCCGTAACCTTCAAAAGTCCGTTCTGAAAATTTATGATATTTTCATCTGAATCCAGCATATCCTGACTCACATATGTAAGGTCTGTGGAAATATGCTGAAGCACCTCATTGACCTTACTCATCTTCACAAGTTCCTCTTCATAATCAGCGATATATTTTTTGATAATTCCAAGGAACATATTGTCTGCATAAAGCCTGTAACAACCACCTTCATATACATATTTCAAAAGTGCCTGTTTGCCATTATCCCGGACTAAAATATACTGCAGGTGTTCTCTTACATACTTTGCAAGCAGTGGTACACTGACATATGGTTCTCCTGTCTGTTCATTAAACTTAATGAAATTAGGATGTTCCATCTTCGACCTGTGAAATGCACCATTACATGCTGAAATTCCTGCATTAATCGTGTTTTCTCTGTAATCGTCCCTCTCCCACTTGCTACGATATAAGGCTGAACTACGGAACACCTCGTCAATTGCCTCCGGGTCTGCTCCAGTCCGAAATGCTATCAATGCACAAAGTGCTGCATCTGCCTCTGACTGAGAACCATATTCACTGAAATCTCCTTTATCATAAAGCCTGATAAATTTCTCGCCATTCTTCTGTTTACGAAGATCACACACAATATCAAATACCGCTCTGTCACCATCACGCTTTGCACTATATTTTGCTTTCGGTTTCTTACACATTTCTTTATCCAGTGTCGTAAGGACTGCCTGTGTGCAGTCAGCTATTGGCAGACTGTTAATCGTATTTCCTGTAAAAGTTCCATATCGGTTTGTAATATCCCCGATATAAAGCTCCAATCCAATATCAGAGCGTTTCTGATAATATTCACTATCGAGTACATATTTCTGCCTTCTATCATCAAAGTGCACCGGAAGTTTTATAATATCGCACTGTCCAATAATATGAATCCCTTTGCCACTTGGAGATACCTCTGCATAGGAAGAAAATCGGAATAACATTAGCTGCACAAATGAATCCGAAATATCCTTATTATCTATATCTAATAAGAAACAGCCCTTCGGAATCTTCATACCGATACCGGATGCCTGAAACTTGTTTTTTGCCGTATCTGCCTCGTCAAAAGATACCCATGTATCCTTATGAGCATCATCTGTCCCTGTTGCTCCACCATTTGCAGAAAATGGAATCTTTGTCACTTTTCCATTCTTGGCTGGCTTTGCAGACCATAAAACCACAGCTTTTTATTTTTCAATTCATCCACTGTCATATCTCCCATCTTGCTCACCTCCTCCATTTCCGTAACACTGTTTAATGATTGATAGATGTTCTTACAAGCCATTCCTTATAGGCTTCAATCGGAATCAGAATTCTTACTCCGATTCGTATTGTCGGGAATCCCGGTGTCTTTACCAGTTCGTATGCCTTTGGCAGACTGATTCCCATCTGTGCAGATAACTCCTGCACACTCATAGTTGTCTTTTCCATAGAATATTGCCCCTTCCTTTTTGTAATAAAATACCACCAGTTTCCCGGTGGTCTACTTCCATGCTATTGATGCTTTTCCATTGGTTGCTATTTGTTTTACGGCATTATATGCAGTCAAATCCTTAACCCCTAAACTATTTTTTCTGTCAAGGAGTTCTTCCTTATTCTTCAACCTGCGATTTTCCCTCTGGCGTTCTCTGTTCTTAATCTCTATCACCCTCTTTCTGTATAAAATCCAGTTGTCCCATGATTTGCGGGAAACATATTATATGACATCCGCCGTTTTTATTCTCACTTTATGTGAGATTTTATATTTTATTTATATCACAGTTTGTTAGCTACATCAATATATAATCTCACAGTTTATGATACAAATATTTGTAAATGTGTAAAATCCCTTGTATTTTCTAACATTATGTGGTATTATTCTCACATAGGAGGTGTATTTATGTTTGATGAACGTTTGAGACTGCTTCGAAAAAAGCATGGTTATACACAGGTTTCTTTAGCAGAAACCATTGGAGTATCAAAAGGAACTGTTGCAATGTGGGAGACCGGGAAACGTACCCCTGATTTTGAAACACTTATTAAGCTTTCAGATTTATTCGATGTGCGTACTGATTATATACTTGGGAAATCCAATGATGCATCATCAGACAAGTTATCAGATGATGATATAGAACAGCTTGGTCGCTGGGAACTGGAATCAGTTTACACTGACCTTATGAGATTATATCTTTCTCTTGATTCCTTCGGGCAGAAAGATGTTGAAAACCTTATCAAATCCGAAGCACAACGCTGCAAAGAACAAAATACTCTACAGGATGTTTCTAATATGAATGTACAAATTACTATTAAAAAATAAGGGAGCAGTCTTTCGACTGCCCCGCAAAATCAGCTTTTCGAGAATATGAAAAAATCTCTGTAAATAAGATTCTTCTATGATTAGAATGGCTAAAGGCTTATAAAATAGGCTTTTAGCCATTGCTTTATATATAACAGCGATTTCTGGGTATGTCAATAGCGGGCGGGGGATCCGCCCGTCTTTACATACCTCTTTTTTGATTATTCCGGAAGCCTATTCTCATACATAATACTCAACTCCCCATAAACCTGCCCCCAATTTCGAATTGTACTGGTCCAGCGTTTCGTTGCTTCAAATGTCGCTAAATACAAGGCTTTCAGCAATGCTGTATCGCTCGGAAATACGCTTCTTTGGCGATTTAACCTCCGATAGGTGGAATTTAAGGATTCAATATCATGAAATGATTCTCCTACCTCTTCCATCACCTGATCAAGAGTAAAACTCTCTTTCTTGGAGAAGGTCTTTCCCGCGTCCTTTGTTACATCTGCATCCAGAACATACTCAGCTATTCTTTCCGCATTTTCCACATAGTTCAGACTAATATATTCATCTAATAATTTTCTGAATTCTTCAGTAAACATTTATTCCAACCTCCATTATTTGCATGCGTAAGTAAATCTCATATTCTGACAGATTAATTCCAAAGTGCTTCTGAATGATTCCTTCGTGACCTTTAATTTACCAGATTTACTTCTTGCGTCTGCAGTGTAAGGCATACTCGGCTTATTCTTTATCTTTTCACTAAAGATTAAATCAACATATTTTCTTATATCTTAATTTTAATTTTTCGTCTGGATATATCTGCCACACGGTGGCAATCATTTCCATATCTTTCAATTCTTTGTACATTATAGTTTTATCTATTTTACTACGACCAGTTGCTTTTCTTACCCTATTATCGTTAATTACCTTTATTGTCTCTATGATTTTATTTCTGTTTTCTTCTGTGCAATTCATTCCCAAATATATCTTAGATAGGCTAAGGCCAAACTCTTTCGTTTTGTGCAGGCTTCCCTTTTGATTTTTATACGAATCAAGCATATCATTTTCAATATCTTTATGATTTCTGGTTACTATCCTATACTCTTTTTCATATTTCCATACGCTATCTTTTGTATACATAATTTTTCCACATGAATGCATCTGTCTTCTTTGTATACCATTCATTCCTTTTTGCTCCACCATCTGTTCTAATGCCTGCCCCTTATTCTCAAGCCATGTTTTTATTTCATCATCGTAAGATTGTCTATTTGCTACATACGCAACAGGAATCACTTGTTCCTTCCTATTTCCCTGTAATGTGTACTCTACACACATTCCTGCATGAGACTCAGCATAATGAGCCCACATCAGTTTATCATCCCATTTTCCACTTAAACATATAATTTCATTTCGATCCAATACATCTTCGTAAAATTCTCTTATTTCATCATTTTCTTGACTCGCATATAACATCTTAAATTCAAATGGATCATTCAAATATTTTACCCTAGATGCCCAAATCTCTTCTTTCTTAATTGTTTGAATTCTCTTTGTTCTCATCATTCCTGAACCTATAGGTTGATACTTGTAAAGATGATTTGGAATAAATTTATTCTTATACTTATCTGCCTGCCATTCACTTTTTTCAATTAAATCTAAAAATTCATTATATGAAAATTTTTCTCTCATAAAAATACCCCCTTATATTAATATAAAGTTTGCTATTTTTTTATTGTATCCTAATCGTTGTTGCTGCGCAAGTTAGCAAGCAGTGCCCTTGTGAGCACACAGGGCGTCTTTGCTCGTTGGAGGCACATCCCCAATCACCTAAAAATGTCATCTTCGATGCCAAGCTGCGCCCACACTTTGTGTGTGCTGATTCATTCCAGATTTCCGGAAATAAAAAAAAGAGGGGTAGTCGCAATTCTTTGGCTTTGCTAACTACCCCTGTGATTATCGCTGCTGTTGTCGTTTCTTTTTCAGATTCTCTTCCTGGTTCCATCTCTGCTGTGCCGCATAGAACGATTCCACGTTTTGCTTTGCAATCTGATAATCCCGCATCTCTTTTTTTATTTTTTGTACTCGCTGTAAGCGCTCTTTTTCTCGTATAACAGCCTGACAAATTCTTCATTCAGATCTTTTACCTTCGGAATCTTTCCAGCTGGTAGTTTTGAAAATGATTCCTTTGCTGCTTTATGAAGTGTGATTTCATCACGACGGGCTTCATAAAATTTCTTGCTGTAGCCGGATTTTCGGTAAGCGATATAGGTATCCCTGGTCTTGGAATAATTGATAATGCGGGTTTTGATTACCTTGTTTGCCGCCATCTTTTCCTAAATATCCACAACCAGATCAAATTTTCTTTTCGCTGTTTTTGCCTACTCCGGCATATTGGGTTTTTCATTTTTCGTCGGTGGTGCCATCTCTCCGGCAATCACTTTTTTCAAATTTCCTTCTGAGAATTCTTCTCCCAGAGACCGGAACCGGATGAACCGTTTCTGCTCTTTTCCACGGATTGCTGTATGCTTTCCGCGCTTGATTTCATATCCCTTGTCATTCATCATTTCCAGAAGGTTGTTGAAATCTGCTGGATGTTTTTGCAGACAATTCAAGATATCTTCTCTGATTCCGTCACGCATCTGTCGCACAAACAAGGCTCTCCACATCGTCCCTTGCCATAAGTTTTTTCAGAATACCGAACTGCTTTTTCGTACCGGAAGATACCTCATACTTCCAGTCAGAAGGAAAAATAGGCAAATCTGTACACTTCCATTTGGCATATCGTTCATCGTAGCGTTCCGGCTGTGCCAGTTCCACCAGATGACCAACACACCAGCTGACAATATAGCCATTTCCTATGAGAAAACCATCTTCACGTTTATTTTCACCAAGCACCTTTGCAATGCTTTGGGCAATCGATGGTTTCTCCGCCAACACCAATTTCATTTGCATCTGCTCCTTTCTCAAAATTAGCAGCCACACACAAGAACATGCATGACTGCTATGTATCCATTTAGAAAAGATTTTTGCAACCTGACACAGTTTTCTATTCCGAAATCTCCATCATCATAAAAATATCTCCATCATCCCATGGAAAAATGATGGAGATATTTGCTTAAATACGGACATAGCCGGTAGATGGACCTGCACCAACTTTTGCGACATACCCACTCTTAACCAGATCCGTCAAAGTCCTTTCCACGGTAACTCTGCTTATATCAGGACAAAGCTCCATGATCTCTTTCTTTGTTATCTTGCCAACCTTGTTATCAATAACTGCTTTAATTCTATCAGGCTTAGAAAGACTGCGATGCTTCAAATGCTCTACACGACTTTCAAATTCATTATATGCTTTCAGCATGATACCCAGATAATACTTAACAAAAGGCTCATAGCTGTTTTCGCCCTCATGCCAGCCAGTAGAACTTGCTTGAAGGGCTTCATAATATGTTTCTTTTGTCTTTTCAATCAGCATTTCCATACTGACATATTTCCCAACGATGTATCCAGCCTTATAAAAAAGCAGTAAAGTGAGCAACCGACTCATTCTACCATTTCCGTCATTGAAGGGATGAATACACAGAAAATCCAGAATGAACATGGGGATTAAAATCAGTTTATCAATGAGATTTGCTTCCCATGCTTCAAGAAAATGAGCGCAAAGTTCGTCTATTGCTTCTGCAGTCTGAAAAGCTGGAACGGGAATAAAACGAGCTTTCTGGTGTCCCTCGGCATCGGTTTCTGCAATTACATTGTCTGAATTCTTATAGGTACCACCGATGTTTCCTTGGGAATAAGAATATAAATCACGATGTAACTGTAAAATAATGTTTGGTCTTGGAGTGATATATTCATAACTTTCGTGAATCGTAGCCAGCACTTCACGGTAGCCGGCAATTTCCTGTTCAGACCGATTACGTGGCTCTGCTTTCTGACTTACCAGTTCTTCCAAACGTTTATCACTTGTAAATATACCTTCAATTCGGTTAGATGCTCCCGTACTTTGAATTAAAGCAACTTCCAGAAGTGTTTTCAGTTCATCTATGTTTGCTTCCAGAAATAATTCCTGTTTACCTTTATGCTCATGAATACTGCCAACCATCTGAACAATTTCAGGTGTCAGCAACTTCGCAGGATTTGTAATATAATCAAAATTTTTCATTGAAATCTCCTTCATTTTGAATTTATCTCCATCATTTTAATGCTAAATGATGGAGATTTCAATAGATTTGATGGAGATAAATTCTCCATATGCACAATAAATATACTCATTTGGATATAGAATTTATTACTTCATCGTCTTTGCCAGTGAATTGAGCAACGCCCGCATCTCTGGATTAGCCAATACTTTTGCCAAAAGTTCCGGATCGACTTCATCAGCAACAGTTGCATTATTATTTTCCTGCTGTACATGCATCTGTGGATCCAGATTCTTTTTCTCATAAAATGCTTCTTCAAAAAGCTCTGCATTTTTCCTTCGGTCATCATCCAGAATATGAGAGTACACATCTGTAACCATATTGACCTGAGCATGGCCGGAATTACCCTGTACCGCTTTGATGTCTCCACCATTCAATTTCAGCTTATAAGTAACACTACTATGACGGAAACTGTGAAATACAACCGGTGGGAGATTATAGTCCTCGATCAGTTTTTTTAAAGGACCACGGATTGCTCCATCTCCGAGAGGAAGACCAAAGGTACTTGCCATAACCAGGTTATAGTCCATATATTCATCACCAAGAATTTCTTTCATTTCATCTTGCTCAGCTTTCCAGTCTACCAGCATATTAGCAACACTCTTCGGTAAGAATATTTTACGCACACTGCTTTCTGTCTTCGGTGTTTTCAGAATACGGACCGTAGAATTCTTCTTATGATTTGTCGGAAATACCAACAACACATCTTTTCCATCCAATGCATTTAAAGATTCTTTTCTTATACGCTGTGATTCTTTGTTGATGAAGACATATGCACGGTTTTCTTCAATTGCCTCATGAGAAATATCTACACAATCCCAGGTAAGACCAAGCAGCTCACCAAGTCGCAGGGAACATGAGAAAGATAGATTAATTGCGAGCTTTAATCGTTCATCTTCACAGACACTGAGCGCATACATCAATGTATCCGCTGTCCAGATGTCTCTTTTTTGTGATTTATGTTTTGGTACAGTCGCATGGGTGCAAGGATTCTTCTCCATCAACTCCCATTTCACTGCCTGTTCAAAACAGTTTCTAAGCAGCTTATTAATATCCCTGACCGTACTGGAAGATACAAATTCATTTCGACTGGTTTTATTCAATGGATTGATAACTGCACGTCTCTTCAAAAGACTCTGATAATATCTTTCGATGAAACGGGTATTGATCTCTGAGAGTTTCGTATCACCAATGATCGGAAGAATATAGTTATTGATAAGAGAGACATTTCCTTCATATGTAGAAAGCGCCCAGTTTTCTTTGCCATAAAGTGCAACATATTCTGTAATAAGCTCGTCCAGTGTTTTGCATTTACGGACGACAAATGATCCCATCTCTTTTTTATATTCAATTTCTTTTTTTCTTCTCTTTGCTTCGGCTTTCGTTTCATAGGTTTCCCACTTCTGTTTCCTCTCACCTTTTTCATTCGTATAAGAATAGATTACATTAAATTTTCCGTTTCGTTCTCTTATAGATGCCATATTATTGCATACTCCTTTCCAAATCTCTTTGCTCCATCCAGTCCTCAAATTCATCCCGACGGATCCTAACTCGACTGCCAACTTTTATTACTGTGAACTTTCCTTTATCCGCCCACTTGTTGATCATGCTTCTGCTGACCTTTGCCAGATAGGAAGCTTCATCAAAAGTAAGATACTTTATATTTCCATTGCTTCCTCGTATTCCGGTCTGTGATAATTTCTTCCGCCGGAAATTAGCCAGGGCAATATTTTGTTCCTGTGCAAGTTCTTCATAATCATTCGATGGATCCAGCTTATACCGATCCTGACCTTCCAGGAATTTTTGAAAACTCTCTTTTGTGATCCTTTTCTTTTCTGCAATCACAATGAATTCAAAAAAATGACTATACTTTGGATTATCAAGAATTGTATATACTGCGCTTCTGGTTGTTCCAAGCAGCTGTGCCATCTTAGGCATCGTAATTGTTGCATCTTCCAGAAGAGCGTCTTTTTCTCTGTCTTCCTTTGTTCGATACCGGGACTGGCTTTTATACCAGTTCTGAAAAGATTCTTTTGGTATTCGTTTCCAGTAATCGACAATAACAGCTTCCATTTGATTTTTCTTGAGTAAATCATAAACAAGATACTCATCAACACCCAACAGATCCGCAACTTCCTTAACGGAATAGGACCAGGATTTCAATTCTTTCCCTGGTTCTTCTCCGGTAACTTTATGGTATTTAATCTGATTGGCGTACCATTTTTCAAAGCTGGCAATATTGATTCGTATCTTTCCGGCAATCTCTTTAGATTCAAAAACATTTTTATGCACCAGCCAGTATCGATCTGTCTTTTTTAATCCCAGCAGCTTTCCCATTTCCGGCACGGTCATCCAGGTTCTCTTTTGTGTCGGACGCCGTTTGTAAGGACTGTCTTCTGATATCTTTGAAATGATCTCTTCAACATCGTCCATTTCCGGAACTTCTTTTTGTTTCATAATTGCTGTTGCCATTTATTCTTCACTTCCTGTCTTTTTTAGTGTTAGTGTTTTTTCTTATATCATATCTCAAATCCAGATAAAAATTTAGGATGTCGATTGCAGACAAAATCTGCCTGATCAACACCCTGTTTTTTATTGTTCCAAGTTATCGAGCCAGTCATCGAAACTCTTCTTAGAGATGCGATACTTTCCGCCATCCAACTGGATCCACCGGAATTCCTTTTTCTTTAAAAGGTTATAAATAGTAGGTCTGCTGACTCCTAAGATTTCCTGTAACTCTTGAACTGTATAACATCTTTTCTCTGACATTTCTTTATCCTCTTTTCTTTGAAATATGAAAGAAAAATTATCCCTTCATATAACGAAACGCTCAGAGCATGTTTTACAGTGGTCAAAAGCAAATTTTTTTACTTTTTTTCTTACGAGTTTTCTTTAATGCAACTCGTAACATTAGATTTTTACATTTTTCATGAAATTAAGTAAAGAAAAAGAGCATATGGAATTGAATCCATACACTCTATGATTACTGGAACTTTATTTCATTTTTAATTCAACAAACTTGAATTTATCTTGCAATTAGAAACCATTTATCTTGTATATGGTTCAGTGTCTTTTCCATCATATACAAATGCTTTTATATCCGTATTTTCATCAACCTCAGCATGAATACCTACCGTGTATTCTTTATCTGTAACATTCTGAAAAGAATAGCAACCGCCAGCAGGAATACTGTCAGATACAAGTTCCTGTTTTCCTTCACAGAGCAGATGTACAGTAATGTCAAAATCGTTTCTGTTCTGGACTGTCAACACGCCTGTATTAGACAAAATTTTTGCGTCAGAATATGTAATTACATAGGAATCAGGCGTTGACTTTTCCGCACAGACCACAGAACACTCCCACTGTGTCTTTGCTTTTGCTTTTCGATAGGCTTCCGAAGACTTATATGTTGAAAATATAATCATTGTACTTATAGCAAGAATGCCAATGATGACAAACGCTATTGTTACTTTTTTCTTCACAACCATCACCTCCACACACAAATTCCGATTTCTCAGTTTCAAAAACTGAAAGTTTCTTTTTCTTGATAAATGGGGATTAGTTTTCCTTTTTTCCAAT
>ERZ772867.3109-NODE-3109-length-14518-cov-2.799557_pt1 | contig 14518 bp, 10 predicted proteins | sample MGYA00511341_ERZ772867 | MGnify/ENA primary metagenome ERZ772867 (study PRJEB29015, sample SAMEA2737707) | human gut metagenome | biome: human gut; feature: human-associated habitat; material: faeces | place: China | collected 2012 ... | reverse complement strand
CTTTGCCGATGACATCTTTATGGATGTAGCTGTAGCCTTCGGTGCTCCCGACACTCGTCCGAAATCTGAGAAGAAGAAAAAAGAAGAAGAAGCACAGAAACCATCAATCGTTGCTGCTGCCGGTCCGGTGGTGATCGGGCAAGGTGGTAAAGTGACCACAACAGAACCGGCTCAAGCCACTGTTCCTGCTGCAACTCTCACTCCTGCAACTCCTGTCGGCAAGGCTTCGGCTGATATGCCGGGATATACAGAAATCGACCTGAAACAGATTCCGGGTGATGTATATGCACTGATGGGCAATGGCAAACTGGTAATTTCTATCGGCAAGGATGAATTCAACATGACCAATATGACGGCCAATGCAGGTGGCGCACTGGGCTATCAGAACGGTAAAGCTGTGGCTTACTGCACACTGTCTGCCGATCAGCCTTACGAAGCTATAGAAAAAGCTGATACTTATACGCTGAAACTATATGCTCCGAACCAAACGGCTCCTTCAGCTGTTATCGAATGTAAGAAACTGCCTTCACAAACGGCTCCGCAAGCGGGACAACCCCGTACATACGTCGGAGAAATCGTGAAGCTACTGATGAAAAAATAACAAGATAGCAATCATGGAAATTAAAAGTAGATTTGATCACTTTAATATCAATGTAACGAATCTGGAGCGAAGCATTGCTTTTTATGAAAAGGCGCTTGGCTTAAAAGAACATAGTCGGAAGGAAGCTTCCGACGGTTCTTTCATCCTGGTCTACCTGACGGACAACGAAACAGGTTTTCTGCTGGAACTGACCTGGCTGAAAGACCATACCGCACCCTACGAACTGGGTGAAAACGAAAGCCATCTGTGCTTTCGCGTAGCCGGTGATTATGATGCCTTCCGGCAATATCACAAAGAAATGAATTGTGTATGTTTTGAAAATACAGCCATGGGGCTTTATTTTATCAATGACCCGGATGATTATTGGATCGAGATACTCCCACAAAAGAAGTAACTTCATAAAAATAGCCGGCAGGATGATGATCCTACCGGCTATTTTTATATAAAGGGTTATCAGTTACTAAACAAATAACACATTCCTAAAATACCTGATAATATAAAAAAAGATCCGGGAACCAATGAAGACATAAGCAATCGTGTTACTTTCATTCTGCGCTGAACAAACATAGATGTTTCATTATCCGGGTTATACCAGATTGTCACTTTATCGCCTACATGTATATTGTCCGGAGAAAATACGATATCCGCTTCCGGAACAGGACCTTTCACATCTATATTAGGATTAATATATTTACAACACGTTTTATCTTTCCCTTTCCATAGGTATTCTACAGTCGGACGCATCAGAGTCCTTCCTTTTCTATCAACATCCTCCTTGATATCAACCACTTTTCCATATATTTTCTTAGGATATTCTTTCTCTATTCTCCAAATCATGAGAGAAATCACAAACGAATACATCACCATACCACCTCCACGAAAAAAGAGCAGCAGTGATAATATGAAAACGATTACTCCCATTTATTTTTTATGTCTATTAGCTCTTTTTTTTCTAATATCCGCTTTCATCTTCGCAGCTCCGGAACCATGCTGTCCACGAATATACGTCGCCTTTTTTGCTTTTGTTTTTACTTTTTCCTCTTCCCGGGGCTTATCTTTCTTACCTTTAAAGACGATTCCACCCATTATTGCATCTTCTATACTCATATATCATTTTGTTAGTATTCACATTTCTGACTACAAAGATAAGGCTTTTCTATGGAATTGCTTATCTTTGTCAACTAAAAACAATACGAAACCCTCAAAATGGCAACAACAATTCTTCCTGCAGAAAAGGATCCGATGGGAGCCGCTATTTATGATTATTTCACTCATCACAAAGCCGATCGCTTACGAGTATTTTCTTCTCAATTTGAGGAGGATGAAATTCCTGTCAAAGAGTTATTCCGTACGATTCAATCTATGCCCGCATTGGAACGCACAGCCTTAGAAATGGCTACAGGACGGATATTGGATGTAGGAGCAGGAAGTGGATGTCATGCCTTGGCCCTCCAAGCGATGGAAAAGGAGGTGTGTGCCATTGATATTTCTCCGCTATCTGTCGAAGTAATGAAACAACGTGGAGTAAATGATGTTCGTCTTACCAATCTGTTTGACGAAACATTCGATGAGACGTTCGATACGATTTTAATGCTAATGAATGGTTCCGGCATTATCGGAAAACTAAATAATATGCCGGATTTCTTCCAACGAATGAAGCGCATGCTCCGTCCTAAAGGGTGTATACTGATGGATTCAAGCGACTTACGTTATCTTTTTGAAGAAGAAGACGGAAGTTTTGTGATCGATCTGGCAGGTGACTATTATGGAGAAATAGACTTCCAGATGCAATATAAGGATATTCTGGGAGAGTCATTCGACTGGCTTTACATTGATTTCCAGACACTCAGTCTTTATGCAGCCGAAAATGGTTTCCAAGCGGAATTAGTAAAAGAGGGAAAGCACTACGATTATTTAGCCAAGTTGACCTTGAAATAAGGTCAACCCGGACTTTCTGTTTATTATTTCTTTGCCAGCATTTCGTCTATCTTCTTCGTTAATGCGGCAAATTCCTCCTCATTGTACAAGCGGGTCAGCATCACAATGCGTCCGTCTTTATCAATCAGTACATTGCGAGTAATGCCGGCATTACGAAGCGCATATTTGGCAAAGATATCTGCACCCGGATCTAATCCCAAAGGATAAGTAACACCGGTTGATTTACCGAATGCAATCACTTTGTCCAGCGGCTCATCACGGTCTATACCAATAAGAGCAAATGCTGAATTATCTTTGTGTTTCAGCCAGATATCTTTTTCTATGAAAGGCATCTCTTTGCGGCATACCCCACACCAACTGGCAGTGAACTGTAACATCACTACCTTTCCACGAAGTTCGGAAAGGGTAACTTTCTTACCGTCTGTCAGGGTAATGGTAAAGTTAGGAGCCATCTCCCCTACTCTTACAATGTAGCCGGTGCTATCGGCAGCTACTTCCTGTGCTTTGCCCGATAAACTACAAAGGGCAAACAAGATAAAAATCAAACTCTTTACTACTTTCATCGATCTTATACTTTAGTTATTTTAAAACGGGAACAATAACGGGAGCACAAAGATCATCACAATTCCCATAATTATCTGTAAAGGCAAACCTACTTTAACATAATCCATGAATGTATAACGTCCTGCAGGCATCACCAATGCATTGGGCGGAGTCGAGAACGGAGAAGCAAAACACATACTGGCTGCCACAGTTACAGCAAATAGGAACGGATACGGACTCAAATCCAACTGTATGGCAGACTGAAGCGCAATCGGTGCAAGAAGTACTGCCGTAGCCGTATTACTAATAAACATAGTCATCAGCGAAGTGGTGAAATAAATACCTGCTAATAACACATAAGGTCCGTAACTACCTAGCCCGTTTACCAGCGATTGGGACACCAATTCGGAAGCTCCGGTCTTTTCCAGCGCCAACGACATAGGCAACATAGCGGCAATCAGAACAATACTTTCCCAGTTAATAGTTTTATATGCCGCTTCCACATTTCGGAAACAGCCGGTAAGCACCATCAGCAAACCTGCAATCATTACTGCCGTTACCGGAGCGACAGGGATAAAATCGAACATCATCATTACCAACATGATAATGGCGGCAACAGGTGCTTTATGATTCAGGGTTACTTTGGCAGCCTCGGCAAGCGGTTGTCCAAGTACTACCCAATCAGAGGGATCTTCACTCAAACGCGCTATATTCTCCCATGTTCCTTGCACCAACAGCACATCTCCCGAATGCATCTTTTCATCCTTCAAATTCTTTAGAATATACTGACGTTTGCGTTGGATACCCAGAATATTCACCCCATATTTCTCTCTGAAACCAGAATCCTTTACCGGCTTATTGACCAGGTTAGAAGCAGGCATCAATACAATTTCAGCAATACCGATTTCCGTGAATTCAAGTTCATCACTCTTTGATTCTACGGTGCCTTCTGCATCATGCGTATCCAATAACTTCAATGTATTTTCTTCTGCAAAGCGCTCCACATTCGTAAAATCTCCCAGTACATACAGAATATCATTCTCCTGAATAATGGTATCAGCAGCAGCCATTTCCTGGCTCATCGTCTTAAAGAAATGACGACGCGAAGAAGATGACTGACGGCGAACCTCCATTATACCCACATTATAACGTTGTGGAATACTCAGTTCCTGTATGGTCTTTCCAGTTAAAGGGGATCTACTTTCCACTCGTACCCGACACAAGTTCTGGAACAATTGGTACTCCCCTGCCAGCTCTTTCAGTGATTTATTCTTTTTGCCCTTACGATCCTTATCGCCTTTCTTAGTCAGGAAAATTTTGCTCAATGGAATCAGTATCACCAATCCGACAGCTACACAAACCAGTCCGACAGGAGTAAATGAGAAAAAAGTAAGGGGCGCATATCCAGCAGAAGTCAGTGCTTCCTGAATTACAAGGTTCGGTGGTGTACCGATAAGTGTCATCATACCTCCCATACTACTGGCAAATGCAAGCGGCATCAGCAGGCGACTGACATTAATCTGTGTCCCCATAGCCATACTGACAACAATAGGAAGCATCAAAGCTACCGTTCCGGTATTGCTGACAAAAGCGCCGATGAAGGCAGTCACCAGTACAATAAGAATAAAAAGCTTTAATTCGCTGTCACCGGCTAATTTTAGAATACGACTACTGATCATCTTCGCCAAACCCGTCTGAAAAATGGCACCGCCCACAACGAACAATCCTATCATCATGATCACGACGGAATTGGAGAAGCCGGTCAATGCTTCCTCCGGAGTTAGAATACCGAATATAATTAGTAACACCAAAGCACAAAGCGCCACCAAATCCGAACGCACTTTGCCACTCATAAAGAATATCGCAGAAAGGAATAAAACAATGAGAGTAATATACATATAGATATAAAATTTGTCAGTTATTAAACAATTCAACAGTGATTTTTGTTCTAAGGCGTTGCAAATATCACAAAAATCAGCACAATGAACAATAGGGTGAATCCTTTTTGAACTAAATAAGCGACAAATATCTCACTAAATTATAAATAAAGTATAGATTATTAGCATTATATTTATAACTTTGAATCCGGGAATGATATTATGGGATCACCTCTTTTATCAGTTAAATTCTATAACAACAATGGGAAACGACAACACAATTACAGGCACCTTCAATGGAACAATCCACCTGGAATACCTGCCATGCATCAATTATGCAATGATACACAACCATGTACCTTCATGCAATTTCTGCGAACTAATGAACAGTGATGAAGTCGATTGGAACAATATCAAAGTTTCGATAGATGGAGAACTAATTAAGTACTCAGAGAGTATTCTCGAAGTCATTCCGCACGGACAGAACATTCAAATCAACAACCTGGAAATATCACCTGAAAGTGTAAAATTAATCGAATTGACAGAAGGCATCGATACTATCTTTCATCTGGTTATTACGATTTCCGGTGAGATAGCCCATCAGCAAACATTTCCCATCAAACTGATGGCATACGATCAGTGGACCGGTTCCAGGATTATGCCCGAACTCTTAGCTACATTTGTTACTCCCAATCATCCCATACTTTCAAGAATAAGCGTAAAAGCCTCACAATTCCTCGAAAAGTGGACCGGAAACTCTGCCTTAGACGAGTATCAGACACAGGACCCCAACCGAGTACGTGCACAGGTAGCTGCTATTTATGAAGCTCTCCGGTCTGAGTCTTTAATATATTCTACAGTTCCAGCCAGCTTTGAAACTTCGGGGCAGCGTATCCGCTTGGTAGATAATGTACTCACCAGCAAACTAGGTACATGTATAGACCTGACTTTACTCTATGCTTCCTGTCTGGAAGCCAATGGCATTCATCCTCTTTTAGTCTTGTTGAAAGGACATATATTGGTAGGTGCATGGCTTACAGAAGATATTTATCATCAAACCGTAGGCGATGATGCTTCCTTTCTACTCAAAGGGAGTGCAAATGGCATCAGCGACATTGTATTAGTAGAGACAACCGCACTGGCATCTTCTCAAAATATTTCATTTGAAGAAGCTGCTACAATGGCTCAGAGAGAACTCAAAGAAGAAAACAGATTCGAGCTGTTTATTGATGTATATAGGTGCAGACTGGATAAAATCCGTCCATTACCACAACGCATAAACCATAACGGTGAATGTCAAATAGAAAACAGTGGAATAGAACATGAGAATGTAACCCAAAGAATACACCGACTGGACCGGTATGAAATAAAACTGGAGGACAGCAAGGATGAAATAACCAAGCAGATTATTTGGGAAAGAAAACTACTGGACTTTTCTCTACGCAATAATCTGATCAACATCCGGCTTGGTAGAAGAGTTATACCATTCATATCTTTCGAAATTGACCATCTGGAAGATCATCTGCAAGCCGGAGAAAACTACCAGATATTATCCAGCCCTACTAAAAGTAAAATAGAACCGGGTGAGACAGGGCTCTATGATTCTTCTTTATGGAAAGAGAATTTGGAAGAATTAGTAATCAGCGAGCTGAGAAACAAAAAACTCCGTTCTTATCTGACAGAAAGCGAACTACAAAACTCACTCAAATTTGTATACCGTACATCGCGAACCGCCATCGAAGAAAATGGTGCCAATTCACTGTTCCTCGTTTTAGGAATCCTGAAGTGGTACGAGTCTCCTAAGAGTGTGAAACCACGCTTTGCTCCTATCTTACTGTTACCGGTAGACATTGTGCGTCGTGGAGGTTCAAGCGGATATATTATCCGTACCAGAGACGAAGAAATTATATTGAACATAACGCTCGTCGAACTATTGAAACAACAGTTTAGTGTTAATCTTTTCGGGTTGAATCCGTTGCCAAAAGATGATAGTGGCGTAGACGTGAAAAAGATATTCGCTACGATTCGTACCTGCATTCGTAATATGAAAGGTTGGGATGTAGTGGAAGAATCGATGTTGGGGCTATTCTCATTCAACAAGTTTGTCATGTGGAACGATATTCATACCAATGCAGACAAATTGAAAGAGAACGCCATTATAGCCAGTCTGATGGAAAATCGTATTCAATGGCAGGATACGACTCCGGAAATTGACGCCAGAGAAATAGACAGAAATCTTGAACCTATCCATTTTGCCATCCCTGTTGATGTTGACTCTTCGCAGCTGGAAGCCGTTATTGAATCAGGAGAAGGAAAGAGCTTCATATTGCATGGACCTCCGGGAACCGGTAAATCACAGACCATTACCAATATGATAGCCAATGCCCTGTACAAAGGAAAACGTGTGCTGTTTGTAGCAGAAAAGATGGCGGCACTTTCTGTAGTACAAAACCGTCTGACTAAGATAGGATTAGATCCGTTCTGTCTGGAACTACATTCTAATAAGGTCACTAAATCTCATTTTCTGGCTCAGCTTCAGAAGGCTATAGAAGTCATTCACATTCAGTCTCCAGCCGAGTTTGAAAGCACTTCAAAGCAATTATTTGAGCGTAGAAAGAAATTAATCGATTATATGGAAGCATTGCATCATCCCCATGCTTCCGGCTTTTCTCTTTATGATTGCATTACAAACTACTTATCGATACAGGGAGATGAATTGTCGATCGACTTTTCTCTGTTTCCCTCCATCACCCAAAATCAACTGACAGACTTTTGCGAAAAGATCCAGGAACTGGATACAGTTTTTCAGATAACAGGGCATCCGCAAGATCACCCGTTAAAGGGACTGGAGCCATACGATACTTCCATAGAGAGCTCTCAGAAATTACAAGCCGGAATCAGGCGCTTTATTAATTTATTCACCTCGATTACCGCTAACAGAAAGTTGCTTTCAAATAGTCTGGGAATCTCGATACCTGATAATTGGGATGGGATCAACTGGATGGGCAAGATATGTAACCAGCTTCTATCCATCCCATATCTGAATAAAACGTTATTGGAAATGGGTGGTAATACCGACTTGATAGAAGAATGGAAAGATATTATCCTGTCCGGTCGTAAGCGAGATCAGTTACAAGCCGAACTGGGTAAAGAGTATGCACCTCAAATTCTGGGAGAAAATGCATTTGCCCTCCAACAAGAATGGAAAGCTATCGAATTGAAATGGTTCTTACCTAAATTCTTTGCCAAACGTTCTTATCTGAAAAAGCTCAGACTTTACAATATAAGTTTGCAGGCAGCACAAATACCAAGCCTGTTAGAAAAGCTCAATGCTTATCAAAAGAATAATAAGATCATTCAAGAACAATCTTCCGAATTATCATCTTCTTTCGGCTTCTTAGGAAGAAAGAGCAAAGAGAAATGGGATGATATTGATTCTATACTTAAGAATCTTCCGATAATTTACAACACTTTATCGGAATACGTAGCAATCGTTCAACAGCCATTCGCAGAAGTTCTGAATCAATTTGCAAATAAAATCAGTATTGACTGGAACGCATTCCAACAGTCTAATAAAGATACATTCAGGCAACTAATCGATACATCCAACGAGTTGAATACGGTTCTCAATGAAATAAAAGGTTTATGCTACATACAACTGCCGGATAATAATCTTGAAGTGAAACTACCGGTTCTACTGAATACCTGGCTAACTCACTTCAATAAGATTAAAGATTGGGGACAATGGTGCATCCGTAAGAGAGAATTGGAATCTCTGCATTTAACCGTAGTTATCAACTATATAACAGATAAGCATAAAAGCGGATCGGAAGCTTCTAATGCGTATATGAAAGGCGTTTATCACCAATTAGCTCTAAAAACCGTTGATGCGGACGAAACTTTACGCCTTTTCAACGGGTTGCTATTTGAGGAAATGATCAGTAAATACAAACAACTGACTATAGATTTTCAGGAGTTGAGTAAAAAAGAACTATACTGTAGATTAGCAGCCAGAATACCATCACTAACAATGGAAGCCGCCTCCAGTTCCGAAATAGGAATTCTAAAAAGGAACATTTCAAATGGAGGACGCGGCACATCTATCCGGAGAATTATAGACCAGATACCAACTCTGTTGCCCAAGCTATGTCCATGCATGTTGATGAGTCCGATATCAGTGGCTCAGTATATCGATCTGGATGCAGAGAAGTTCGATCTTGTTATTTTCGACGAAGCATCACAGATGCCTACCAGCGAGGCAGTCGGTGCAATAGCCCGCGGCAACGCATTAGTCGTAGTAGGTGATCCCAAGCAAATGCCTCCGACAAGTTTCTTCTCCTCTTCACAAGTAGACGAGGAAGAAGCTGAATTTGACGATATGGAGAGCATTCTGGATGATTGCATCTCGTTATCCATTCCATCCCGTTATCTGACTTGGCACTATCGGAGCAAACACGAAAGTCTGATTGCTTTCAGTAATTCTCAGTATTACAATGGAAAGCTATATACTTTTCCTTCTGTGGATGACAGAGTTTCAAAAGTACGTTTAGTTCAGGTAGATGGTACATATGATAAAGGACGTACACGCAGCAATCATGCCGAAGCTGAAGCCATTGTGAAAGAAATACTGAACCGGCTACGTACACCTGAAGTTCCTGAAAAAAGCATAGGCGTCGTATCTTTCAGCCAAGTACAGCAAAATTTGATAGAAGATATGCTCATTGAGGAACTGAACAAATATCCCGAATTGGAAGAAAAAGCTTTCCAAAGTAATGAGCCTATTTTCATCAAGAATCTGGAGAATGTACAAGGTGATGAACGGGATATTATCCTTTTCTCTATAGGATACGGTCCGGACAGGAATGGCAATGTATCTATGAATTTCGGACCATTGAATAATCAAGGTGGCGAACGTCGTCTGAATGTAGCCGTATCGCGTGCACGTTATGAAATGATTATCTTCTCAACCTTACGCTCCGAACAAATAGATTTGAAACGTACAAAGTCCAAAGGTGTGGAAGGCTTAAAGAGGTTCCTTGAATTTGCAGAACGCGGCACCTCACCTGTTCCGGCCATCCAACTACAGAACCTGCAACAAAGTAATCTTATTACTTTAATTGCACAGGAACTTACTCAGCGTGGTTATAAAGTGGATACTCTGGTAGGACGGTCAAACTTTAAGGTGGATTTAGCGATTGTCAATCCATTGCAACCGGATACATATATTCTAGGGATATTGTGTGACGGCAGAAACTATTATGAAACCAAGACTACAAGGGACCGTGAAATAGTACAACCGAATGTTTTGCAGATGCTCCACTGGAATGTAATGCGTGTATGGTCCGTCGACTGGTTTGAACATAAGGAGAACGTCGTGGAGCGCATTATCAAAAAGCTGGAAGATTTAAAAAACACAAAAGTAGAAGAACAGCCTCCTCTTCCGATAGAGAATAATGTTCTGAAAACATTCAGTATAGAGAATGAACCTGTTGTAGAGTTAGTGAACAATCGAGAAAGAGAATATATATTTGCTGACTTGCCCGATATAGGCTACAGTACAGATATCGATACCGTAATGGCTTCCTCCTATCAAGTTAAAAAACAACTTCAACAAATAGTCAAGATTGAACAACCCATAACAAATACTCTGCTATATAAAAGAATATTACGAATTTGGAATCTAACAAGGGTTACCACCCGTTTACAGGTATTTATCGACAATCTTCTTGAAGATGCATATAAAGACCCTTTATCGGGAGATACTATAATTTACTGGGAAGATGAAGAGAAAGCTAAAGACTGCGACTTTTACCGCATCAACTCCAAACGCGATATTCTGGATATTCCAATCCTGGAAGTAATGAGCGCCGCCCGCTATGCCATAGAGCAACAGATATCTATGCCGACTGAAGATCTGAAACGGCTGACTTCCCAACTTCTCGGTTTCAGTAGGAAAGGAAACAATCTAGATATGGTAACGGAACAGACTATACAATTGCTGATTGATCAAGGAATATTCAGCCATGCGAACGGAATGGTATCCATGAACAATTAGGGTTCATGGATACTTTCTTCCGAAAGGAAAAATAATATCTACCTAATAGTCTTCGATAGTGGAATTTCCAAATATATCCTTTTTGATAATCTGCTTGTGCCCTTTATTGTCTTCAATAATAGTATTGCCAAAGATATCTTTTTTGACAGTCTTCCTATTGCCATTATTGTCCTCAATAATCGTATTCCCTAAAATATCTTCTTTAATAGTTTTCTTATTACCATTATTGTTTTCAATAGTAATATTTCCTAAAATGTCTTTTTTGATTGTAATCTTATCACCATTATTACCTTCAATAATAATATTTCCCAGAATATCTTTTTTAATCGTAATCTTATTACCATTATCATCTTCAATAATCGTATTGCCTAAAATGTCTTTTTTGACTGTTTTCTTTTCTTGATTGACTATCGAATATTCGTAACTATCCTCGATAGAATTAACACTATAGCTCTTCGTTATATGGGGAGCTAAAACAGACTGAACTGTAAATAGGATAAATAGAATCTTTTTCATGGCGTATTTCTTTTGGTTTGTAACAAAAGTAATATGGGAAAATGAGAACTAACTGGTGAATTCTATAATTATTGATAGGGAAAAACCTAAAATTAATACTTTTCATGTGCTACAATCGTATCGTTTTAGGAGGCTCGGACTACAATCGGTCTACACTCGCACGATTTTTCACCCAAATGGCGGATCAACGTAAAACCCTGAGGAGTAAATTTCTAAATTAGTATCTTTGCCTTCAAATTTATTTAGTATGGATTCCAATGGTTATCGCCTTCTGCTTCCTGAAGGAACTTTAGATTACTTTGATCTTGTAGATGTGCAGGAAACCTCTAGTGAGGTTGTTATTTATCTTGAAGAAAAGAATGTCGTTCCTGAGCAATATTCCAGCCGGGAAACCGAAAGCAAAGGATTCTATGATCCTGTGGTTGTTCAAGACTTCCCTCTTCGGGGAAAGAAACTTTTCCTGAATATCCGTCGTCGTCGCTGGATTTTAAAGAAGAGTAATGAGTACATCAGCCGCAACTGGCGTATGGTCGCTGAAGGTACCCGTATGACGCAGGATTTTGCGTCTTTTTTAAAAGAGCTATATTGATAGTTATCCGGTTAGCTGTAAGTTATTGGGCACTCTGTATGGTATTGACGGAGCTCTTCTGGAGCGTCAATACCGCAATCATCTGAGTGGTTATCTTCACTGGGATCAGCTTACTCATGCGCAGGATTGGCTGCTTTTTGAAAAGAATATCGGTGCTTATGTCTGTATTGATGAGGTTGCCCTTTCGCGTGGTGAGCTCTATACCATACTCACCAACAAGGCTGCCCATGGTGGCAAAGGCAGTATTATCGCCATAATAAAAGGCACAGATGTCTGTACGGTAAGTTCTGTCTTACTCAGACTTTCCCGCCGTCGTCGCTATCAAGTACGTGAGATAACCTTGGATATGGCTCCCAATATGGAGCAGATTGCCCGTAGCTGTTTTCCTGCCGCCAAACGGGTTACCGACCGTTTCCACGTACAGAAACTGGCTTATGAAGCCGTTCAGGAGATGCGTGTGAAAGCGCGCTGGGAGGCTTTGGATGAAGAATCCACACAGATTGCCTATGCAAAAGCCTGTGGCAGGATATATCACGCTCCCGTTTTCTCTAATGGAGACACGCGGAAGCAGTTGCTGGCAAGAAGCATCTATCTTCTTTACAAGAAAGAATCCTTGTGGACCCAGTCTCAAAGAGAACGGGCTGATATCCTGTTTAAAGAGTATCCGGAGATTAAGAAAGGCTATTATCTGGCCATGCGTTTAGGCCTGATTTATCATCAGTGTAAGTTTAAGGATGTAGCCTTGACGAGACTTGCAAGATGGTATGATGAGGTAGACAAATCCGGATTTCTTGCTTTCGGAAGAGTGGCACGATCCATTCAGACCCACTATCTGAATATTATCAATTTCTTTGAAAAGAGGGCAACCAATGCAGCGGCGGAATCATTCAATGCTAAACTCAAAGCGTTCAGGGCGCAGTTCAGAGGGGTAAAAGATAAGGCATTCTTTTTATATAGACTGACGATGTTGTATGCTTAAAAAAGAAAACCCTCAGGTTTTTACGTTGATCCCAAATGGCAAGGTAGCTAAGTTACTGAAGGTCAATAAACAACAAATGCCCCAAGTATTTCTACTCAGGGCATTTTGTTCGTTTTGAGGTTCCTGGCGAACTACTTGTATTGCTGATAATCAGACAATTGTATTTTTCATTGGTAGAAATTAGGTGGTTATAAATGACTCGATTATCCAATGTTTTATTAGCTTATCTCCAATTTAAGTTTTCTGCGACCCTATTTAAGAACCTTTCTTTTTTGTACTATTGCTATGGAATCGTTAAATTATTACTACTTTCTTATTGATTTTCTAAGAAATATTTTGCAGTTTGGAGGATGCCACTTAATTTAGCTCATGCGAGTTAATATCACTTTATTTGACATAAAATGGCAGAATATTCAATTTATAAATGTATAAGGACTGACAAGCCTTTAAAAAGAAACGGTAAATATCCAATTTATCTTCGAGTGAGGGTCGGATTAAAAGATACCAAGTTTCCTACCAATATTGATGTATTGAAAGAACAATGGGACACCAAAAAGAATGAACCTAAAAATAAGGCATTGCTAATACAGCTTAATAAAAAAGTTCTGGAGTTAGATCTCTATATAAACCGTCTATTGGCAGACGGACAGGAATTGACGTTGGACGTGATCAAGAATTTCTATTTAGGAAAGCGTAAAGTAAAACCAGAAGATGGCTCGTTTTATGACTATTATCTTGATTTTGTAGAACGTAAACGAAAAGAGGGATTGAACCCAGAAACAATTCGCGTCTACATGACTACATTTAATGTACTAAAAGAATACAAGAAGGAGTTCCGAATCAGCGATATATCATTGTCATTTATTGAATCGTTTGATGACCATATGCGAGAGATAAATGGTAACTCACCAGGTGGACGAAATCCAAAGCATAAAAACCTAAGAACGGTTATCCTTGATATTCAAAAACATAATATTCAGGCTAACAATCCATATAAGTGGTTTAAAATACCCAGTTCGGAAATAAAGGAAGTATATCTTGACAAATCGGAACTTAACGCTTTGATAGAATATACTAAACAGTTTGATAAAAGCTCTAAGGAATACAAAATATTAAAAATGTACCAGTTCTCATGTTTCTGTGGCTTACGCTTTTCAGATACAATGGATCTAAGATGGAAAGATGTAGATTTTGAAAACAGTCTAATTCGTAAAATGATGATAAAAACTAAAACGGAAGTAATAACACCACTATTCCCGATGGCTCGTGATATTTTGCTTGAGAGGTCTAATAATGGCAAGTTAATAGGTAGTAATGAAAAGGTGTTCTATAATTTTTCAGAGCCTACTGTAAATCAAACTCTCCGTAAAGAAACCAAACTTGCTGGAATTGATAAGCATATAACCTATCATTCGAGCCG
>ERZ772867.3105-NODE-3105-length-14525-cov-7.971666_pt1 | contig 14525 bp, 12 predicted proteins | sample MGYA00511341_ERZ772867 | MGnify/ENA primary metagenome ERZ772867 (study PRJEB29015, sample SAMEA2737707) | human gut metagenome | biome: human gut; feature: human-associated habitat; material: faeces | place: China | collected 2012 ... | reverse complement strand
AGCTGGTCGTCACCGAGTGCTCCGGCCGCAAGATCGTCGGCAGCATCAACAAGGTCACCGCTGAGCAGAACAAGGCAAAGCGTGAGGAGTTCTGGGCAAATGTCGAGGTGGGCAAGACCTACACCGGCGTTGTCAAGAGCCTGACCTCTTACGGTGCATTCGTCGATATCGGCGGTGTGGACGGCCTGTGCCACATCAGCGAGCTGAGCTGGAACCGCATCAAGCATCCCTCTGAGGTCGTCTCCGTTGGCGACACCATCGAGGTGTATGTGAAGGACATCGACACCGAGAACCACAAGGTCTCTCTGGGCTACAAGAAGGCTGAGGACAACCCCTGGGAGCAGCTGAAGAACAACTACCCCATCGGCAGCACCTTCCATGCTCCGGTCGTGTCCCTGACCAAGTTCGGTGCATTCGTCCGCATCCTGCCGGGTGTTGACGGTCTGGTCCACATCAGCGAGATCAGCAATGACCGCGTTGAGAAGGTCTCTGACGCACTGAAGGTCGGCGATATGGTCGATGTGAAGCTGCTGGATGTTGACTTCGACAAGAAGCGCATCAGCCTGTCCATGAAGGCTCTGCTGAACGACGACGCTGAGTAATCAGCCTGCAGCATAGTCTCATTAGACACAATGCGAACTACAGCCCCGTTGCCGGGAAAACGGCGGCGGGGCTGTTTTTGTACAATTATGAAAAACTGGTTTATAAAGCACCGCGAGGTGCTGGCTTATCTCGTTTTCGGCGTGCTGACCACATTGCTGAACATCGTACTGTATGCGCTGTTCAGCCGGCTGTTCGGCTACGAAGCCGCCAACAGCTGGGGCAATGTGCTGGACAATGTCATCTGCATTTTGTTCGCCTACGTCACCAACCGGGCGTTCGTCTTCGCCAGCCGGACGCAGGGCAGAGAAGCGCTGAAAGAATTTGGTGCATTCGTCACCTGCCGTCTGGGTACACTGGTATTGGATGCCGCCATCATGATGATCTTCGGCAACCTGCTGGCCGCACAGGGCGCAGCGCTGGTGGAGAGCTTTATGGACGGTGCGCTGAGCCTGTTGGCTGGCTGGTTTGGCCCGGATACGGTGCTGCACATGGCCACCGGCGGCGCAGCGCCCGCTCCCTCCATCTCCGACGGCTCTGCCGCCATCGCCATCATCGGCGGTGCCGACGGCCCCACCGCCATCTTCGTTACCTCCCGTCTGGCTCCTGAGCTGCTGGGCTCCATCGCTGTGGCGGCCTACAGTTACATGGCTCTGGTGCCCGTGATCCAGCCGCCCATCATGAAGGCACTGACCACCAAGAAGGAACGTACCGTCGTGATGAAGCAACTGCGCACCGTCTCCAAGACCGAGAGGGTCATCTTCCCCATCATGGTCACCATCATCGTTTCCCTGATCGTGCCCGATGCCGCTGTTCTGGTTGGTATGCTGATGCTGGGCAACCTGATGAAGGAGTGCGGCGTGGTGGATCGCATCCAGAAGACTGCCGGCAATGAGCTGATGAACATTATCACCATCTTCCTGGCACTGTCCGTTGGCTGCACCACCTCTGCAAACACCTTCCTGAACACCCGCACCCTGTTCATCATCGTGCTGGGCCTGATCGCATTCTCCTTCGGCACTGCCGCAGGTGTGCTGTTCGGCAAGCTGATGTATGTGCTGACCGGCGGTCAGGTGAACCCGCTGATCGGTTCCGCAGGCGTTTCCGCTGTGCCTATGGCCGCTCGCGTTTCCCAGAAGGTTGGCCAGAGCGAGAATCCCTCCAACTTCCTGCTGATGCACGCAATGGGCCCCAACGTGGCCGGTGTTATCGGCTCCGCCGTCGCTGCTGGTATCCTCATCAACATCTTCGGCTAAGCATTTCCTGAGATTTCCGCTCCATCGTGGTATTGACCGCGGTGGGGCGGTTTTTGTTTGCATTGTTTTTATGTACAACTTTTTTGAAATGTGATATACTATATTTTAAGTGATATATCCAGAAATGATTGAAAAGAACAGGTGAAACAATGGCAACAGATCTCGCACAACAATTCTGCGCTTTGCGTGATACGTATATCGAAAAGCAGTTCGGACGCCTGAACGATATGCAGCGGGAGGCGGTGTTCACCACCAACGGCCCCCTGCTCATCCTCGCGGGTGCAGGCAGCGGAAAGACCACCGTGCTGGTCAACCGCATCGCCAACCTCATCCGCTTCGGCTCGGCCCACGGCTCCAGGTGGACGCCCCGGGAGGTGACGGAGGACGATGTGAAAGCCCTGCGCACTGCCATCATGACCGGCACCGATGCCCCGTCGTGGCTGGACGGAATGCTGCGGAAGGATGCCGTCCGGAGCTGGAACGTCATGGCCATCACCTTTACCAACAAGGCCGCCGGTGAGCTGAAAGAGCGTCTGCGCCGGATGCTGGGCGGCGAGGAAGGGGACGAAGTGTTCGCCTCCACCTTCCACTCGGCCTGTGTGCGCATTCTGCGCCGCTGGGCCGAAGAGATCGGCTACCCCCGCAGCTTTACCATCTATGATACAGACGATGCCCAGCGTGTAATGAAAACCGTATATAAAGAGCTGAGCATCGATGATAAATTCCTGCCCATCAAGGCCGCCATCAACCAGATGAGCCGCTGGAAGGATCAGCTGGTCAGCCCGGAGCAGGCACTTGCAGACCACGCCAGAGACGTGAAGAGCACCCAGACCGCCCGCATCTACGCAGCTTACGAGAAAAAGCTGAAAGAGGCCGGTGCGTTCGATTTTGACGACTTGATCTACCAGACCGTGCAGCTGCTGGCTGAACACCCGGACGTGCGGGAGTTCTACCAGAACAAGTACCGCTACCTGCTGGTGGACGAGTATCAGGATACCAGCGTGGCGCAGTTCCGTCTGGTCAGCCTGCTCACCGGGCCGGAGCGCAACATCTGCGTGGTGGGCGATGACGACCAGAGCATCTACCGCTTCCGCGGCGCTACCATTGAGAACATTCTCAACTTTGAAAAACTCTATCCCGGCACCAAGACCATCCGTCTGGAGCAGAACTACCGCTCCACCTCCAATATCCTCAACGCAGCCAACTGTGTCATCCAGCACAACACCAAGCGCAAGGGCAAGACCCTTTGGACGGACAACGGCGAGGGCGATAAGGTGCAGGTGTATACCGCCGAGAATGAGCAGGACGAAGCCAGCCATATCGCGGATATCATCGGCCAGCACCTGAAGGCGGGCGGCCATCTGGCAGACCACGCCATCCTCTACCGCATGAACGCCCAGTCGGCTCCCATCGAAAGCTACTTCACCCGCGCGGGCATCCCGCATAAGATCGTGGGCGGGCAGCGTTTCAACGACCGCAAGGAGGTCAAGGACATCCACTCTTATATGTCCATCGTGGCCAATCCCCGGGACGATGTGCGGCTGCGCCGTATCATCAACGAGCCTGCCCGCAAGATCGGTGCTACCACCGTGGATGTCATTGCAGACCTTGCCGGGCAGCAGGGCGTCAGTATGCTGGATGTCATCAGTCATGCCGACCAGTACGCCAAGCTCTCCCGCGCGGTCATGCCGCTGCTCAAGTTTTGGCAGATCTACCAGCGTTTGCAGGATTCTCTTGCAACCCGCACACTGGACGAGTTTGCCTCCGACGTCATTGAACTGACCGGCTACAAGGCCATGCTGGAAGCAGACGCCGCCAAGGGGCACGAGGATGCCGCCGACCGTCTGCAGAACTTGGGTCAGCTGGTGAACAACGTCAAAAACTACTGTGACCAGCACGGCGAGGAAGCCACGCTGGAGGGCTATCTGGAGGATATCGCCCTCATCAGCGATATCGACAGCTATAACGAGAGTAACGATCAGGTGGTGCTGATGACCATCCACTCTGCCAAGGGCTTGGAGTTCCCCTATGTGTTCCTCATCGGCATGGAGGAGGGCGTTTTCCCCAGCGAGATGAGCAAATACTCCGAAGCAGATCTGGAAGAGGAACGCCGTCTTGCATACGTTGGCATCACCCGTGCCAAAAAGGAACTGTACATCTCCAACAGCGTCACCCGGATGTTGTACGGCCGCACCCAGCGCAACGAGCCCAGCCGCTTTCTGCGGGAGATCGAGCCGGAATATATCGAGGAGACCCGCAGCCCTGTATTGGAACAGCGTTCCCGTATGGGCGGCTGGGGCTCTGAGTACAGTGATACCGTGCCCGGTGGAGCATCCGGTTACTCCGGCCCCTCCGGTTACAGCCGCAGCAGCTACGGCGGCGGTTACGGCTCGGGTTACAGTTCGGGCAACCGCAGCGGCTACCTGAATCGGGAATATAACGCCGGTGAAAGCCGTGGTTTCGGCTCCTCTTACGGCGGAAGAAGCACATCTTCCACCGGCTTTGGCAGCCACTATGGCAACAGCTCCACCCAGCCGACCACAAGAAGCGGCGGATTTGGCTCCGCATATTCCGGCGGAAATGCGACGAAAAACACTGTAAAGCAAACAGTCTTTACGGTAAATTCTGCCGTAAAACCGGCAGCTTCCGGTTCAAAGCACTATGAGCCGGGCGACATCGTGGAGCACAAAGTATTTGGCCGCGGCACGGTGCTGAAAGTAAAGCCCGCTGCCGGGGATCAGATCGTAGAGATCAACTTTGAAAAAGTTGGCATCAAGAAAACGATGGCCAATTTTGCGCCCCTGACCAAGATTACGGAGGAAGAATGACCCTATGATGACTGTTCGTTTGATCGCCCACACCCCGGAACCGGAAAAGGTGGTGGCGGCTGCCGCAAAGCTCTGCTATTCCGACGCCCACATCACCGACCTTCTGGACGGGCTGGACGAGGAAAAAACTGCAAAATTCCTGACCATGCTCAGCGACCTTGGCCATGCCAGTCCCATCGAGCACGCCAGCTTTACCTTTGGTATCGAGGGGGTCAGCCGCACTCTGCTTGCCCAGATCACCCGGCACCGCATCGCATCCTTCAGCGTGCAGAGCCAGCGCTATGTGCGTCTGGATGATTTTCGCTATGTGACGCCCCCGGAGATCGAGGCTATCCCGGAAGCAAAGGCGGCTTTCCTTGCCAGCATGGAGGAGGACGCCCAGCGTTATCTCGACCTTGCCCACAAGCTGGAGGAGGGGCACACCGCCCGCCTGATGGCTGAGGAAATGCCGGAAAAGCAGGCACGCGCCAAGGCTTCTAAACAGGCCAACGAGGACGCCCGCTTTGTGTTGCCCAACGCCTGCGAGACCAAAATGGTGGTCACCATGAACGCCCGCAGCCTGATGAACTTCTTCCAGCTGCGCTGCTGCAACCGCGCCCAGTGGGAGATCCGGGAACTGGCTGAAAAGATGTTCACGCTGGTGTACCCGGTGGCACCCCATATCTTTGCCAAGGCCGGCCCCGCCTGCCTGTGCGGCCCCTGCCCGGAGGGCAAGATGTGCTGCGGCAAGACTGCCGAGGTGCGCGCAAAATATGCCGCCATTAAAGAAGGTGCCGCCGTATGAGCAAGGGCAAACTGATTGTGCTGGAAGGGCTGGACGGAAGCGGCAAGGCCACACAGGCAAAGCTCTTGGCAGAGCATCTCGCCGCGCAGGGTGTACCGGTACAAAAGATCACCTTCCCGGACTATGCCAGTGATTCCAGCGCACTGGTCAAGATGTATCTGGCCGGGCAGTTCGGCCAGCACCCGGACGATGTAAACGCCTATGCGGCTTCCAGCTTTTACGCGGTGGACCGCTATGCCAGCTATAAAACAAGCTGGGGCAGCTTTTATGAGCAGGGCGGTGTGATCATCGCCGACCGCTACACCACCTCCAACGCGGTGCACCAGTGCTCGAAGCTTCCGCAGGAGCAGTGGGAGGAATATCTGCACTGGCTGTTTGATTACGAGTTCCGTCTGCTGGGACTGCCCGCACCGGACAGGGTCATCTATTTGCAGGTAGACCCGGCGGTCAGCCAGCGGCTGATGACCCAGCGCTACCACGGCGACGAGAGCAAAAAGGACGTGCACGAAAAGGATACGGCTTATCTGGCGCGCAGCCGCGCTGCTGCCGAGTTCTGCGCCCGGCATCTTGGCTGGGATACCGTGCACTGCACCAGCGGGGACGCCATGCGCAGCATTGAAGATATCCAGCAAGAGGTACAGCAGCTTGCTCGGAAAACACTGGGCTGAACGATAAAATATGATAAGAGGGGGCATCCTGAACGATGTATCGTCTGATGCAGCCGTCCGATGAGGCGGCAGTGCTGGCTTTGTGGCAGAGCCAGCATCATGATACCAAAGATTTTGCAAAAATGGTACTGGAACGCTTTGCCGGTATGCAGAACATTTATGTGGCCGACGAAAACGACGCCATCGTGGCGGCTGCGCTGGCTGTGCCGGTCACCCTGCAGGGGCGCACGGGCAATTACCTGTGCCTGTGCGGCGAGGGCAGTCTGCTGCTGGCGGGTCTGCTGGATACCCTGTGCGCCCACCAAAAGCTGCGGGGCGCAGGCTTTACCGTGACAGTCCCGGCAGATGCAGCACAGGCCGCTCTGCTGCAGGATAAAGGCTTTGCAAAGGCTTTTGCCCTGCGTTGCCTGCCTCGTGAGGTGAGCCGCAACCTGTGGAGCCAGGCGGAATTTGACACGGTGACGGCCAAAAAGCTGTGCGAGCTGCGGGAGCAGTTCTGGAAGGATACCGTGCAGCTGAGCCCGGAACGCATGGCGGTGGTGTTGCAGGAGCTGTACGCCCGGGGCGCTACCATCGTGTCCAACGAACATGGCTACGGCATCTACTTCCGCAAGGAGGATACCCTGTATTTTGTGGAGATGATGGCCGACAGCGACCGCGCCGCCGAGATCCTGATGGAAGCCGCCCGCGAGAAGGAAGTCATCGTGGAAAAGGCGGTCATCACGGTAGGCGCTGCCCAGCCGCTGTTTCTGGGCGAGGGCACCCGGCAGGAATACGGCATGATCCGCTTTGACGCAGAGCCTTTTGACGTAAGCGAAAGCTATCTGCGTCTGATGCTGGAAAACTGAAAAAAGGAAGGTGCGTATGGCACACAACGATACACACGCAGCCCGCAAAAAGGGCGGCGCAGGCAAAATTCTGCTGGTAGTGCTTCTGCTGCTTCTTCTGGCAGTAGGTGCAGCGGTGCACTTTGCCTACAATGAGATCCACGGCAATGGTGCACCCGGCAGCACAGAGGTGACCGTAAGCATCCCGCAGGGCAGCGGCGTAGCGGCGATCGCCAACAAGCTGAAGGAGGCGGGAGTCATCCGCTCTGCCTACCTGTTTCGCTGGTATGTGGGACAAAAGGGCGCTGCCGCAAAGCTGCAGTACGGCGATTTTGTCTTGCAGACCAGTGCGATTTCCTACGACGCGATCATTGCCACCCTTTCCCAGTACGCCAAGGCAGAAACGGTGCGGGTGACCATCCCGGAGGGCACCACGGCCATTGCCATCGCCCAAAAGATGGAATCCGCCGGTCTGTGCACCGCCGAGGAGTTTCTGAAGGAAGCCAACGAGGGCGATTTCAGCGCTTATACCTTCTGGCAGTATGTCCCGGAGGATAAGGATGCCCCGAACCGCTTTATGAAGTGCGAGGGCTATCTTTTCCCGGAGACCTACGATTTTTTGAAGGATGATACGGTGCATAACTATGTAGCTACCTTCTACGCCCAGTTCGATGCACAATTTACCAAGGAAATGTACGCAGCGCTCAAAAAGCAGGGAATGACCCTGCCGGAGCTTGTCACCCTTGCCTCCTTTGTGCAGGAGGAAGCGGGCAACAGTCAGGACTCCAACGTGGCGCAGGTGTTCCGCAATCGTCTGGCAGAGGGCTCGCCCTACCCCCGGCTGCAAAGCAACACCTCCAGCCATATCCAGAGCGACGCCGACAACAACTATCTCTGGAACTGGGTCGCGCCCTACTACGACGGCTGGGACAATATCCCGGAAAATATCCTTACAGCCTACGACACTTACAGCTGTATCGGCCTGCCCGCAGGCCCCATCTCGAACCCCGGCCTTGCCGCCATCAAGGCAGCGCTGGAGCCGCAGCCCGATGAGGAAGCCAAGGACGCTTACTTCTTTGTGACCGACCTCAAGGGCAATTACTACTACGCCCACACGCTGGCAGAGCACAATGCCAACTGCAAAACTGCCGCAGCTGTGAACAAAAGCCTGAAAAACTGAGGAAAGGCCGCTGCACCGTTTTTTGTGCGGCGGCCCCTTTCCGGCTAAAACTGTGATACATAAGAGAGGAACCTACAAATGTTACAGATCCCGGAACTGCTTGCCCCGGCGGGCGATGCGGAACGTCTGCGTTATGCCATCAACTACGGTGCCGATGCCGTTTACTGCGGCCTGCCGGAGTTTGGTATGCGCTCTGCCCCGGCTAATTTCACCCCGGAGCAGCTGACGGAAAGCGTCATCTACGCCCACGCCCGTGGTCGCAAGGTCTACCTGACCATGAACACCTTGCCCACCAACGAGGAGGCCGACCGTCTGCCGGAGGCCATCAAGGAGGCTGCCAAGGCCGGTGTGGATGCCTTTATTGTGGCAGACCTTGGTGTGCTGGATGCCTGCAAGACCTTTGCCCCGGACATTGACGTGCATCTTTCTACTCAGACCGGCATCACCAACTGGGCAGCCGCCCGCGCCGCCTACAAGATGGGCGCAAAGCGGGTGGTGCTGGCCCGGGAGATGACCTTGCAGGATATTGCCATCCTGCGCGATAAGACTCCACCGGAATTGGAGATCGAGGCCTTTGTGCACGGTGCGATGTGCATGAGCGTGTCCGGCCGGTGTCTTCTGTCTAACTATATGGCCGGGCGCGACGCCAACCGCGGCCAGTGCGCCCAGCCCTGCCGCTGGAAGTACTACCTGAGCGAGGAGACACGCCCCGGTCAGTTGTACGAGATCGGCGAAAACGAGAACGGCAGCTACATCCTTAACGCCAACGATATGTGTACTGCGCCCTTTATTGACCTGATCTGCAAGGCGGGCGTGGACAGCCTGAAGATCGAAGGCCGCGCCAAGACCTTCTACTATGTGGCCAGCGTCACCGCCGCCTACCGCAAGGCACTGGACGCCTATCTGGCCGACCCGGCAAACGATAACTTTGAACTGCCGCCGGAGGTGTACGCAGAGCTTACCCGCACCAGCCACCGGCACTACTCTCCGGGCTTCTATTTCGGCCGCGAGCAGGCCAAACAGGCCACCGACAGCGCTACCTATATCCGCGAGTGGGAGTTCGTGGGTACGGTGGACAGCTGGGAAAATGGCATCGCCCACTGCCAGCAGCGCGGCAAATGGAGCCTTGGGGATACGCTGGAGGCACTGTGCCCGGACGGACGCAGCATCCCGCTTACCCCGGAATGGATCGAAAACGAAACAGGGGAGCGGGTGGAAAGCACTCCTCACGCCATGGAAAAATACACCATGCCCACCCCGGAGCTGCCGCCCATGAGCCTGCTGCGCCGGAAAACGGTGTAACAGCGTGACAAAAAAGAAGGAATCCGACGTGAAGTATAGTGACACTTCTGGCCGCTACGCCCTTCTGGACGAACTGCGCGGGTTGGATCTGGTCAGTATGATGCTCTATCACGGCTGCTGGGATCTGGTCAATCTCTTCGGTATTCAGGCCGACTGGTATTATGGTCTGCCCGGGCATCTGTGGCAGCAGAGCATCTGTTGGGTGTTTATTCTGTTGTCCGGCTTCTGTGTGCAACTGGGGCATCATACCTTGCGCCGGGGCGCACAGGTGTTTGGGGCAGGGGCGCTTGTCACGGCAGTCACGCTGCTTTTTATGCCGGAGGACAGAGTTATCTTTGGTGTGCTGACCCTGCTGGGCAGCGCTATGCTGCTGACCGGCCTTTTGGAAAAGCCACTGCGGCACATTCCACCCGCAGCAGGGTTTGCTATCTCCGCAGTGTTGTTTGCTCTTACCCGCAATGTCTCGGCAGGCTATCTGGGTTTTGGAAGCCTGCGCCTTTGGCTGCCGCAGACACTGTATGCAAACTGCGTTACAGCGTACTTTGGCTTTTATCCGTGGTGGTTCTATTCTACGGATTATTTTGCCCTTCTGCCGTGGCTGTTTCTGTTCTGGGCGGGGTACTTTCTCTACGACGTTGTAGGGCGGCAGCGCATGGAGCCCTTGCGCCGCTCGGTCTGCCCGCCGCTTGGCTGGCTTGGGCGGCACTCGCTGCTGTTGTATCTGCTGCACCAGCCGGTCATCTACGGGGTGCTGTTGGTAGTTTTCCGCGTATTAGGCGGCTGAAATACACGCTTCATGCACTTTTGAGAAAGGCGGGATTGTTGCACCGTGCAAACATTGCACGAACGTCTTGACAAGCAGGGCAGGGCTGTGGTATCCTGTTGACGGTTAGAAGATACTAACCGCAAAATGCGTCATGAAACACGGACGCATTTTTACAGAACATGAAGTTATTCTAAACTAACTACGCAGAGAAAGAGGTAGAGTTTTATGAGCAAAGTAGCAATCGTATTCTGGAGCGCCACCGGCAACACCGAGACCATGGCAAACTGCATCGCCGAGGGCGCAGGCGCCAACGGCACCATCGTACCCTGCGCCGAGATGACCCCCGCAAAGTTGGCAGAGTTTGACGTTGTGGCCTTTGGCTGCCCGGCTATGGGTGCAGAGCAGCTGGAGGAGAGCGAGTTCGAGCCTATGTTTGCTGCGCTGGAAGGCTCTCTGAACGGCAAAAAGATCGCACTGTTCGGCTCCTACGGCTGGGGTGACGGTCAGTGGATGCGCGATTGGGCGCAGCGCGCACAGGACGACGGCGCACAGCTGTTCAGCGAGGAAGGCCTCATCTGCAACGAAACGCCCGATGATGATGTGCAGGCCGCCTGCCGTAAGCTGGGCGCAGATCTGGCTGCTTGGTAAAACCCATGTATAAACTCTTGCTCCATAGGGCAACCTATGGACAAAGAGGTGATAAACATGGAAAACATCGGCGTGACCTGTGATGTCTGCGCGTGCTGCCACAACGTGGACGGCTGCAAATGTGATCTGCCGCAGATCAAGGTGACGGAGCAGTGCAGCTGCACCACCCAGCAGGTGGAGACCCCGCACTACTGCCAGAGCTACGAGGAAAAGTAAGTTCCCCACCAACGCACAGCAGCCCCTGCCGGAGAAACCTTTCCGGCAGGGGCTGCTGTTTGTTATATGAACATTCAGCGCAGCGCCACGTTACAGGTGGCAAGGCTGCGGATCAGCGTACCAACGCTGTCCTTCATCTGGATGCCGGCAAAGCCCAGCGCAAAGGCGGCCTGCACGTTTTCCAGTCTGTCGTCGATAAATATGCATTCGCTGGCCTTCAGCTGATACTTTTTCAACAAAGCCCTGTAGATCTGCGGGTCAGGCTTATTCACCTGTACCTCGCAGGAGGCTACACCGCCGTCAAACTGAGCCAGTACGCCGCGCTCGGTCAGCAGCTCCAGCACATCCTGCGGGATGTTGCTCAGGTAATACACGCAATAGCCGTGGTTCTTCAGCCGCCGCACCAGCTCCAGCATCCGCAGACGCGGGCGCAGAATGTGCATCCAGTCGTCCAGAACGCCCTGCACCTCAAAGGCACAGCCCTCGGCACGGGCGTGCTCCAGCATTCGCTGGTTGCCGTCATAGCGGGAAAGTTTGCCTGCGTCCAGCAACTGCCACTCCTCGCTGCCAAAGGTCAGGTCGTAAACTTTCTCTTCCATTTCGGCGTTGCACAGCCGGTCTACAAGGTATGCCTTGGGGTCAAAATCCACCAGTACACCGCCGATATCAAAAATAATGCTTTTATACATAAATACTGCCTCGCTTGTATTGGATGTTTTCCAGATATTTTCCATAGTATACCACAACCGGGCGGGTGCTTTCCACCCCTTTGGCATAGAAAATGCCGCCCCGGCGTATGCTGTGACAGAAAGGGGAGAGCGCCATGACGATCCGGGAACTTTGTGAGAAGGAGGTCGTTCAGCTGGAGCAGGGGATGTGCCTTGGCCGCGCGGACGATCTGGAGCTTGACCCCGCAACGGCGCAGCTGCAAAGCTTGATTTTGCTGGGCAGACCGCGGCTTTTTGGCCTGCTGGGCCGGGACGAGAGCCTGACCATCCCGTGGCAGGAGATCGAGACCATCGGCACAGACGCAATTCTGGTGCATACTGCTGTGCCAAAAGCACCGGCAGCACCTCACGGCTTCTGGCAGCAGCTGCGGGCAAAGCTTGGTCTGTGAAAAATAGGGGAATATTTTGAAAAATAAAACTGTAATTTTTGTAAAATCATGAATGGACATTTTCGGCGAAATGACTATAATAGGCACGAAAGGCTTGTGCAAATAGCAAAGCCACTTTGGAAATAGGGTTCGGGACGTGGAAAGGGATATCGACTATGAAAACATCCAAACCGCTGTTGACCCTGCGGATGCTCTTCCCGGCGGCAGCTTCCTTTATTGTGCTGCTGCTGGGTGAGTGGATCGCGCGCGGGTCACTGACCGCTGATACCTTTATCAGCTTTATTTTCCCCCATTTCGGGGCGTATCTGCTGGCATGGCTGCTGCTGTTTCTGGTGTGGGAGCTGCTGGACTGGGTGCTGCGCATCCCGCCGCTTGCTACGCTGGGCATGGCCGTTTTGGGCTGTGCGCCCTGCGCAGTAAACTTCTATACCATGCAGCTGCGGGGTGAGCCCTTTCTGCCGTGGGACCTGATGCAGGTGTCCGAAGCCGCCGGTGTGGCCTCTGCTGCCGGGCTCAAGCTGCAGACCAGCATGGTGGTCTCCATTGTGCTGGTGCTGGCACTGACGGTGGCAAGCTTCTTTGTTTACCGCGGGCGGCTGCGCCAGCGCTGGCTGCCAAGGCTTGCGGGCACCGGTGCCTCGGCAGCGGCGCTGTGTCTGCTGATCTTCGGCGTTTATTTACAGCCTGCAGTCACGCAGGTTTTGGGCATCACGCCGGATGCGTGGATGCAGGACCGCTACTACCGTTACTACGGTGTGCTTACCGGTTTTATGACCAACCTCACCAATTTGGAGATCGCCAAGCCCGAGGGCTACTCGGAGCAGGCAGTGGACGATATTCTGGATAACGTGGCCGAGAGTGAGAAATTCTCCACCGGCCCCATGTATGCAGGCAGCTATGCCGCCACTACCCCCAAGGAGGAGCAGGCAAAGCAGCCTACCATTATTTATGTAATGGATGAATCCTACTGGGATGTTTCGGAGCTGGAGCAGTGCGGCATTACCTTTGATACCGATGTATCGCAGAACCTTCACGCTCTGCAGCAGACCAGCGCTTACGGCAGGGCGTACAGCCCCAGCTTTGGCGGCGGCACCTGTGATGTGGAGTTTGAAGCTCTGACCGGCTACTCCGTGTCCTTCCTGCCCAGCGGCAGCAAACCCTACCAGCAGCACGTCACAAAGCCCATGTTCGCCCTGCCCAATTACCTCAAGCTCAAGGGCTACCAGACCGCTGCGGTGCACTGCTTCTGGGCAAAATACTGGAGCCGCGATAAGGCCTACCCCAACCTCGGCTTCAGCGATTTTATCAGTCTGGAGGATATGCACGGTGTGACCAAGGTGCGCAAGCACTACTGGACCAGCGGCCTTGTGACCGATGACTCCATGGCCGACCAGATCATTCAGCAGTACGAAAAGATGAGCACTTCCTCTGATAAGCCCATCTTCCTGCACGCGGTCACCATGCAGAACCATACCAATTATAATAGGGATAACTACCCGGACGACGAGCGGGTACACGTTGTATCTCATCCGGTGGGGCTCAAGAGCAGCACCGTGGGCGCGCTGGAAGATTTTGCTACCGGCATCCGGGATGCAGACGCCATGCTGGGCAAGCTGACAGCGTATTTCTCTCAGGTGGACGAGCCGGTCATTCTGGTATTCTGGGGCGACCACTATAACCCCATTGATTCCAACTACGATGTCTACACCACCACCGGCTACGCAAGCGGCTCCAGCACCGACCCCCGTCTGCACCAGACCACGCTGCTGATGTGGTCGAATTACAGCCAGCAGCAGGTGGACTTTGGCACCATTGCCGCCTACGATATCTCCCCGGTGATGATGGAACTGTTCGGGCTGGAGCAGCCGCTGTACTTCCAGTTCCTCAACCGGCAGCTGCGGGTCGCCAGCCGCAGCTGCACCCGCGGCACCACCATGAATCTGGATGGCACCACCACCCAGCAGCCCACGGAGTTCCAGCAGCGCTGGACAAACGAGCACTGGATGCTGCAATACGACCTGATGTTCGGCAAGGGATACGCCCTCAACCGTATGGGTGTTGCAGGTTTGAGCGGGATGAATACGGGCAAATAAGAGAAAAAGTAAGCATTTCTTTATACAAAACAGAGAAAACCACTTGCAACCGCATTCTTTTTGTGCTATTATAACAAAGCATTACACACGCATCACTATGCCCTTTTGTGCCCTTTTGGGTTGAGGGCAGTCCGCCGGTACCCGATGTACCGTGCAGATCACGGTGTGCGGAGGCAAAACAATATCTGGAGGTATTTTATTATGGCAGTCGTTTCTATGAAGCAGCTTCTCGAGGCAGGT
>ERZ772867.3100-NODE-3100-length-14552-cov-2.930951_pt1 | contig 14552 bp, 9 predicted proteins | sample MGYA00511341_ERZ772867 | MGnify/ENA primary metagenome ERZ772867 (study PRJEB29015, sample SAMEA2737707) | human gut metagenome | biome: human gut; feature: human-associated habitat; material: faeces | place: China | collected 2012 ... | reverse complement strand
AAAAGAATGATATCAAACCAGATTCTTCAGGATACAATAGACGGATTAAAAGGTATAACAAGAACTGACCTGTGCGTGTTGGACACAGAGGGAAAAGTGCTTGCGTCAACACTTAAGGATATAGATGACTGCGAGGATTCAGTTCGTGCATTTGTTGATTCACCGGCAGAGAGCCAGGTTGTAAATGGCTACCAGTTTTTTAAAGTTATAGACGAACAGAATCTTGAATATATTCTTCTTGCAAAGGGAACAAGCGATGATGTTTATATGCTTGGTAAGCTTGCGGCATTTCAGATTCAGAATCTCTTGGTGGCTTATAAGGAAAGATTCGATAAAGATAATTTTATAAAGAATCTTCTTCTAGATAATCTCTTACGTGTAGATATGTATACAAGAGCAGAAAAGTTACATATTGAGACGGATGTTAAGCGTGTTGTTTATATAATTGAGACGAAACACGAAAAAGATACTAATGCACTTGAGATAGTAAGAACTTTATTTGCGGGAAAAGTGCATGATTTTATTACAGCAGTTGATGAGAAGAGTATAATTCTTGTTAAGGAAGTTAAAGGCAATGAGACATATGAAGAACTCGACAAGACCGCACAGGTTATTATTGACATGCTCAATACTGAGGCAATGAGTTCAGCACATATTGCATATGGTACTATTGTGGGTGATATAAGAGAGGTTTCGCGTTCTTATAAAGAAGCTAAGATGGCTCTCGATGTAGGCAAGATTTTCTACAGCAACAAGAATGTGGTTGCTTATAGCAGACTTGGAATCGGACGTCTTATTTATCAGCTTCCGATACCACTTTGTCAGATGTTTATAAGAGAAATATTCGGCGGTAAGTCGCCTGACGATTTTGATGATGAAACATTGTCAACAATTAACAAGTTCTTTGAGAACAGCCTGAATGTTTCAGAGACATCAAGACAGCTTTATATTCACAGAAATACGCTTGTATACAGACTTGATAAGCTCCAGAAGAGCACAGGTCTTGATTTGCGTGTATTTGATGATGCGATTACATTCAAGATTGCACTTATGGTTGTGAAATATATGAAGTATATGGAAAGTAAAGATACATTTTAATGGAGGAGATTACTGATGATAATCTTAGAAAATGTCACAAAGACATACTCATCCGGTACACCTGCCTTAAATGGTATTAATCTGCATGTTCAGAAGGGTGAGTTTGTATTTATAGTAGGTAAAAGCGGTTCAGGTAAATCAACTCTTATAAAGCTTCTGCTTAAAGAGTTAGACCCGACAACAGGAAAGATATATATTAATAAGAAATATCTTAACAAGATTACAAGAAAGAAGCTTCCTTATCTCAGAAGGGACATAGGTGTTGTGTTCCAGGATTTCAGGCTTCTTCCGGATAGAAATGTTTATGAAAATATTGCATTTGCAATGAAGGTTGTAGAAGCTCCGTCAAGACAGATTAAGAGCCGTGTCCTTTCTATGCTCTCAATGGTTGGGCTTCTCGACAAATATAAGGCTTATCCGAATGAGCTTTCAGGCGGCGAGCAGCAGAGAGTTGCAATCGCAAGAGCTCTTGTAAACAGACCGGCTATCCTTTTATGTGATGAGCCGACAGGTAACCTTGACCCTGCCAATTCTGCCGAGATTATGAAGATTCTTAATCAGGCTAACAAGCTTGGCACGACTGTCCTTGTTGTTACACATAACATGGAAATTGTGCAGCAGATGAAGAAGAGAACTATCACAATGAGTGAAGGTAAGATTATAAGCGATTTGGAAAAGGGTGGTTATTTCTATGAAGATTAGGTCATTATTTTATCATATAAAAGACGGTCTCAAGAACATATACCGCAACCGTCTGTTTTCACTTGCTTCAATAGCAACAATAGCGGCATGTATATTTCTTTTTGGTATTTTGTATTCACTTGTAATGAATTTCCAGTATATGGTTAAAAAGGCTGAAAATGAAGTCTGTGTTACGGTTTTCTTTGACGAGGGACTTTCAGAGACACAGATTAAGCAGCTCGGTGATACTATTTCAAAAAGAGTTGAAGTTTCTTCAGTACATTACACATCTGCTGAAGAGGCATGGGCTAAATTCAAGACAGAATATTTTAAGGAATATCCCGAACTTGCATTAGGATTTAAGAATGATAACCCGCTTGCCAACTCTGCATCTTATGAGGTATATCTCAGCGATGCAAGCATGCAGGGTACACTTGTAACATATCTTGAGAATCTTGACGGCGTAAGACAGGTAAACCGTTCAGAGGTTACTGCGAGCAGCCTTGCAAGTGCAGCAAAGCTTGTAGGATATGTTGCTGCAGCAATTATTATCATACTTCTTGCAGTATCAATTTTCCTTATTACGAATACAATTGTTATTGGTATTACAGTTCGTAAAGACGAGATTTCAATTATGAAATTTATTGGTGCAACTGATGGATTTGTAAATGCACCGTTTTTCGTTGAGGGTATTACAATCGGAATTATTGGTTCAGTAATTCCGCTTGTTATTCTGGGGTATATTTATCAGAAGGTTATCAGCTACGTTCTTGGTAAATTCTCAATCCTCAGCAATATTCTTGCATTTATGCCGATGTCAGATGTTTTTAGAGTTCTTGCCCCTGTGGCAATATGCCTCGGAATCGGCATTGGTTTCCTCGGAAGCTTCTTTGCGGTACGTAAGCATGCCAATGTATAAAATGCCGGTTTGTAAAATGTTTAAAGAATGTGCCGTTATCGGATGGTATTGAGAAAGGAGAGGCACCGTATGAAAAAAACGACAATTTTAAAATTTGTTGCTACATTGCTGTGCCTTGCATTATGTGCATCTTCTGTTATGGCTTTGTCTAACGGATTGTTTGAGGCAAAAAAGGTCGCGGCTTCTGACCTTGATGACGTAAAACAGGAAAAAGAAGATAAGGAACAGCAAAGAAAAGATGTTCAAAAGAAAATGGACGAATATAAGGCCAGTGCACAAGATACAAAAGAATATATGGCAATACTTGACACACAGATGTCAGAACTTAATGGCAGTCTGTACGAACTCCAGATAAAGATGGAAGATCTGAATACACAGATTGATGAGACAACACAGAATCTTGAGGCGGCACAGGAAGATGCAGCAAGCCAATACGAGATGATGAAGTTAAGAATTAAATTTATGTACGAACATAATGAAGAGAGTTATCTTGCTTTGATTCTTACATCTGAGAGTATGGGTGAAATGTTAAACCGTGCCGAATATGTTACAAAAATTTCGTCATATGACAGGGATATGCTCACAAAATATGAAGAGACTATTAAGTATATAGCTGAGGCAAAACAGCAGCTCGAGGATGATTATACTGAGCTTGCTGATACACAGTCACAGCTTGAATCACAGCGTGATGAGCTTGCACAGATGCAAGCTGAAAAAGAGAGCGAACTTGCCAATTATAACAGTCTCATAGCATCCTCAAAGGCACAGGAAACGGAACTTTCTAGTGATATCAGCGGACTTACGAGTGAGATAGAGCGTATTGAACGCGAGCTTGAGGAACAGAACAGAAATAACAACAATAATAATGGCGGAAATAGTGGCGGAAGCACAGATATTCCAAGTACGGGAGTATTTTTATGGCCTACAATATCAAGAAGAATAACTTCTGATTATGGCGATACTGATGGAAGAAACAATCCGCATATTGGAATTGATATAGGTGCAACTAAGCCGGGCGTATGGGGAGACCCTATTTATGCGGCTGACGGAGGAAGAGTTGTAAGAGCTGAGTATAACTGGTCAGCGGGTAACTGGCTCTGGATAGACCATGGCAACGGACTTTATTCTATTTATATGCACTGTTCACAGTTCCTTGTCTCTGTAGGCCAGACAGTAAACAGAGGAGATAAAATAGCTCTGATGGGTTCGACAGGTGAATCGACAGGGGCACATCTTCATTTCAGTGTGCGTTATGGCGGTACATATGTTAATCCTTGGGGATATTTAAGGTAGAAAGACATATTTTTTATACATAAATCAGAACGGGTCTTAATACGGATTTGTTCTGATTTAAGTTTTTTGAAAGGCGAAAACAGATGGATAATATGGACAATTCAAATCAGCAGAACAATGATTTAAATAATGCGTATGCATCGTATAGGAGAGAAAAAAATAAAAATAAGTCAAAGTTTGGCAAAGGACTTGTGGCTGGCATTCTTGCAGGAGTTTTCGCAACGGTTTCTGTTGTGGGAATTACAGCTGGGATTTTTGAGAGAAAAGGATATCTTCATTTTGGTTCAAATGGAGAGGTGTATGTGCAGCAGACTTCAACTGATGATTCAGATGGAATAGGAAGTGATGTTGAGGGTAAGCTTAATGCAATTGATTCGCTTCTTGACAGGAATTTTTATTTTGGTGGAACAGTTGATGAAAAGGCTGAAAATTATATTTACAAGGCTTTTCTTGATTCCTATGGCGATAAATATACAGTTTATTATACTCCTGATGAATATAAGGCAATCCTTGAATCGACAAGCGGCAAGTTCTATGGAATAGGTGCTGTATGCCAGAAAAATGAGGATGGTTCGATTCTTATCGCAGACCCATATGAGGATGCCCCGGCATACAAAGCGGGAATAAGAAAGGGCGACTGTGTTGTGAAAGTTGACGGAACAGATATAACTGATATGGATTTATCATCCGCAGTTGCACTTATAAAGGGGGATAAAGGAACAACTGTTAATCTTGAAATAAGAAGGGGTTCACAGACACTTACCTTTACAGTTGAAAGAGCAGAGGTAAATGTAAAGACTGTTGACCATAAAATGATGGATGATAATATTGGATATATTATAATTTCACAGTTTGATGAAGTTACGACAAAGCAGTTTAAAGAAGCATTAGAAGATTTGCAGCAGCAGGGAATGAGCGGACTTATAATTGATATACGTTCAAATCCTGGTGGGCTTTTAAACAGCGTTGTTGATATTCTTGATGGGATTCTTCCGGATGGATTGATTGTGTATACAGAGACTAAGAGCGGAACACGTAAGGAATATAAGGGAAGCAACAGCAATGAACTTAAACTTCCTCTTGCAGTTCTTGTAAATGAGGATAGTGCAAGTGCTTCAGAGATATTTGCCGGTGCGGTTCAGGATTACGGAAAAGGTGCGATTATCGGAACAAAGACATTCGGTAAAGGTATTGTCCAGACAATACAGCCGCTCACAGACGGAAGTGCTGTAAAGTATACGATTGCCAAATATTTTACTCCTAAGGGACAGGATATTCACGGAAATGGCGTTACACCTGATATTGAGGTTACGCTTCCGGATGATGCTGTAAGTGACGTCCAGTATGAGGCAGCTGTCAACTATCTTAAAGGAAAAATGAATTAAGAGTTTTAAAAGTACAGAACAAATATTCGACTTGTTCTGTACTTTTTTTATTTTGAATGATATACTATAGTGGTAACATACTAGGAATAGTTTATTATTTTAGATATATCACATAGTTTAATCTTAATCAGGAGAACAGTATGGATCATTTTGAGTTGGTATCTGAATATAAGCCGACCGGCGACCAGCCACAGGCAATTAAGAAGCTTTCAGATGGATTTCTTGAGGGCAATCAGTTTGAGACGCTTGTCGGTGTAACCGGTTCGGGAAAGACTTTTACAATGGCTAATATTATTGAGAAAGTGCAGAAGCCTACGCTTATTATTTCACATAATAAGACACTTGCTGCACAGCTTTACGGCGAGATGAAGGAATTTTTTCCAAATAATGCTGTTGAATATTTTGTTTCGTATTACGATTATTATCAGCCCGAGGCTTATGTGCCGCAGAGCGATACTTATATAGCTAAGGATTCTTCTATTAATGATGAGATTGATAAGTTAAGGCATTCAGCAACAGCCGCACTTTCTGAAAGAAAGGATGTTATTATTGTGGCTTCTGTATCGTGCATATACGGACTCGGTGCACCTATTGATTACCAGAATATGGTTATTTCCCTGCGTCCCGGCATGGAGAAGGACAGAGACGATGTCATAAGAAAGCTTGTTGATATTCAATATATGAGAGGAGACCAGGATTTTAAACGAGGAACTTTCCGTGTGCGTGGCGATGTTGTTGAGGTTTATCCGGCAGCATCAAGTGGAGAGGCTGTAAGAATTGAATTTTTTGGTGATGAAGTTGACAGAATATCTGAGATTGACTCTTTGACTGGAGAAGTCAAGTCAGAGCTTGAACATATTGCGATTTTCCCGAATTCACATTATGTTGTTGATAAGGAAAAGATGGCGGCAGCGATTGAGAATATTAAGGAAGAACTGAAGGAGAGAATTGCTTATTTTAAGAGCGAAGATAAGCTTGTTGAGGCACAGAGAATTGAGGAGAGAACTAATTTTGATATAGAGATGATGCAGGAGACCGGTTTCTGCTCGGGAATTGAGAATTATTCAAGACATCTTGCGGGGCTTCCGGCAGGGGTTCCGCCATATACACTTATGGATTATTTTCCGGATGATTTTCTTATTATAGTTGATGAGTCACACATAACGATTCCACAGATAAGAGGAATGTATGCCGGCGACCAATCAAGAAAGACAACTCTTGTAGATTATGGTTTCAGGCTTCCATCTGCTAAGGATAACAGACCGCTTAATTTTACTGAATTTGAGAATAAGATTTCGCAGATGTTGTTTGTTTCGGCAACACCATCTGTCTATGAGGAAGAGCATGAACTTTTAAGGGCGGAGCAGATTATACGTCCTACAGGACTTCTGGATCCTGAGATTTTTGTACGTCCTATTGAAGGGCAGATTGATGACCTTGTTTCGGAGATTAACAAGGAGACTAAGAAACATAATAAGATTCTTGTCACAACGCTTACTAAACGTATGGCAGAGGATTTGACAGATTATCTTAAAGAGCTTGGAATACGTGTCAAGTATCTTCATGCCGACATTGATACGCTTGAAAGGCAGAAGATTATACGTGATATGCGAATGGATGCGTTTGACGTGCTTGTTGGTATTAACCTTTTACGAGAAGGTCTTGATATTCCTGAGATTACACTTGTTGCTATTCTTGATGCCGATAAGGAAGGATTTTTAAGGACGGAGACATCGCTTATCCAGACAATCGGACGAGCTGCACGTAACAGTGAGGGACATGTTATTATGTATGCCGATAAGATTACGGAATCAATGGAAAAAGCAATTTCCGAGACGGAAAGAAGACGTCAGATTCAGCAGGAGTATAATGAAGAGCATGGAATAACTCCTCAGACTATAAAGAAGGCTGTGAGGGATCTGATAAGCATTTCCAAGGCAGCAGACGCATCATCCGGCAGTGGTGAGACTCTTGATAAAGATTATGAGTCTATGAGCCGCAAAGAACTTGAAAAGGTTAAGAAGCAGATTGAGAAGAATATGCACAAGGCTGCGGCAGAGCTTAACTTTGAGGAGGCAGCAGTTCTCAGGGATAAGATGATTGAAGTTAATAAGTTTTTATATGAGACGAAGTGAAAGAGGTAAATGATGAAAAAAGGAGATTACAGGCAGTTTATAAGGATTAAGGGAGCCAATGAGCACAACCTTAAAAATATATCTGTTGATATACCAAGAAATGAGCTTGTTGTGCTTACAGGACTTTCAGGTTCAGGTAAGTCTTCGCTTGCATTTGATACTATTTATGCTGAAGGACAGAGAAGATATATGGAGTCGCTTTCTTCATATGCCAGACAGTTCCTCGGTCAGATGGAAAAGCCTAATGTTGAAAGTATAGAGGGACTTTCACCGGCGATTTCTATTGATCAGAAATCTACTAACAGAAATCCACGTTCTACAGTCGGAACTGTTACAGAGATATATGATTATTTCAGGCTTTTGTATGCAAGAGTGGGTATTCCGCATTGTCCTAAGTGTGGAAGAGAGATTAAGAAACAGACTGTGGATCAGATGGTTGATGTTATTATGGGACTTCCCGAAAGGACAAAGATTCAGCTTCTTGCTCCTGTTGTAAGAGGAAGAAAAGGTGAGCATGTTAAGCTTTTTGAGCAGGCTAAAAAGAGTGGATATGTTCGTGTTATGGTTGATGGCAGCATGTATGAGCTGACAGACGAGATTAAACTTGATAAGAATAAAAAACATAATATTGAGATAGTTGTTGACCGTCTTTCTATAAGAGAGGGAATCGAAAAAAGACTTACTGATTCGATTGAGACGACATTGAAGCTTGCTGATGGAATAATGACTGTTGATGTTATCGGCGGAAAGCCGATAAACTTCAGCCAGAGTTTTGCATGCCCGGACTGTGAGATAAGTATTGATGAGATTGAGCCGAGAAGCTTTTCTTTCAATAATCCTTTTGGTGCGTGTCCTGATTGTTTTGGCCTTGGATATAAGATGGAATTTGACGCCGAGCTTATGATACCCGATGAGAGACTTAGTATTGATGAGGGTGCCATTGTTGTTATGGGCTGGCAGTCTGTAACAGATGAGGGAAGTTTTTCAAGAGCGATTATGAAAGCACTTGCAGATGAGTATAATTTCAGCCTTTCAACACCATTTAAGGATTATCCGGACGAGATTAAAGATATTATTATCAACGGAACCAAAGGTCACAGCGTTAAGGTTTATTACAGAGGTCAGCGAGGTGAGGGTGTATATGATATTGCATTTGAGGGACTTGTAAGGAATGTTGCAAAACGCTACAGGGAGACAGCTTCAGAGGCATCTAAGCAGCAGTATGAAGAATTTATGAGAATTACTCCGTGTGCGTCATGTAAGGGACAGAGATTAAAACCGACATCGCTTGCTGTTACGGTTGCTGATAAGAATATTTATGAGATTACCAATATGCCGATTCTTGATTTGCAGGATTTTCTTCAGAATATGAAGCTTTCAGAAAGACAACTTGCCATAGGCAGCCAGATTTTAAAGGAGATAAGGTCAAGAATACAGTTCCTTATGGATGTAGGACTTGATTATCTTTCTCTTTCCAGGGCCACAGGTACGCTTTCGGGCGGCGAGGCACAAAGAATCAGGCTTGCAACCCAGATTGGTTCGGGGCTTGTAGGTGTTGCATATATTCTTGATGAGCCAAGTATCGGTCTGCATCAGAGAGATAATGACAAGCTTTTAAAGACGCTTGAACATTTAAGAGACTTAGGCAATTCGGTCATCGTTGTTGAACATGATGAGGATACTATGTATGCTGCAGACTATATTGTGGATATTGGTCCCGGTGCCGGCAGGAATGGTGGACAGGTTGTTGCAACGGGAACTGCCGAACAGATTATGAAGTGTAAGGAATCAATTACCGGAGCATATCTGAGCGGAAGAATTAAGATTCCTGTTCCTGCCAAAAGACGCAAACCGACAGGCTGGATTAAGGTGAGAGGTGCAAGGGAAAATAATCTTAAAAATATTGATGTTGATATTCCACTTGGCGTATTTACATGTGTTACGGGTGTATCAGGTTCAGGAAAGAGCTCACTTGTAAATGAGATTCTTTACAAGCACCTTGCAAAGGAACTTAACAGGGCAAGATGTATCCCGGGAAAACACGACGGAATAGACGGAATGGAACAGCTTGATAAGGTTATTGATATAGACCAGTCGCCAATCGGACGTACTCCGAGGTCAAATCCTGCGACATATACAGGCGTATTTGATATGATAAGGGATTTGTTTGCCGCAACATCGGATGCAAAAGAGCGAGGATACAAAAAAGGAAGATTTAGTTTTAATGTCAAGGGCGGAAGATGTGAAGCATGTTCTGGTGACGGTATTATTAAGATTGAGATGCATTTTCTTCCTGATGTGTACGTGCCTTGTGAAGTCTGCGGCGGTAAGCGTTACAACCGTGAAACTCTTGAGGTTAAGTATAAAGGCAAGAGCATATATGACGTGCTTGATATGACAGTTGAAGATGCAGTTGAATTCTTTGAAAATGTTCCGTCAATTAAAAGAAAAATTGAAACTCTCAATGATGTCGGACTTTCTTATGTAAAGCTCGGACAGCCTTCAACTGAACTTTCGGGTGGCGAGGCACAAAGAATAAAGCTGGCGACAGAGCTTTCAAAGAGAAGCACAGGAAAGACTATTTATATTCTTGATGAGCCTACAACAGGACTTCATTTTGCGGATGTGCATAAACTGGTTGATATTCTTCATAAGCTCGCGGAGGGCGGCAATACGGTCGTTGTTATCGAGCATAATCTTGATGTAATAAAGACTGCCGATTATATTATCGACATGGGACCGGAAGGCGGTGCGAGAGGCGGTACTGTTATCGCAAAGGGCACGCCTGAGGAGATTGTCAAGGTTGAAGAATCTTACACGGGACAGTATGTAAAAAAATATCTGGAAAAGTAGGCGGCATTTTGATTGTGACATCAGGTAGTTTGAATACCCGAAGGATTTATATAGGGCAGCAGATATATATACAGATATACAGAAAATATTTTGGAGAAAAATAAGTATGGTTGATGGAATTATTTTTGATATGGACGGAGTTTTGGTCGATTCCGAAAGACAGTCAAATGAGGGCTGGAAGTGGGCAGCAAAAAAACAAGGCATAGACATGCCTATGTGGCTTATCGATAGTTTTAAGGGAGCACCCGATGAGCTTAACTGTAAAATATTTGATGATTATTTTGAAGGAAAAGCTGATTATTGGGAGACAAAAATGCTTCGCACAAAGCATATTTACAAGATAAGGGAAAAGGAAGGTCTTCCTGTTAAAAAAGGTGTTAAAGAAATATTTGAGTATATTAAAGCAAATAATTTGAAATGTGCGGTTGCAACTTCAACAAGGCGTGTCAGTGCCGAAAAAACACTCCGCGATATAGGTGTGTCGGATTATCTTGATGCGGTCGTGTATGGCAATGAGGTTGAGCATGGGAAACCCGAACCTGATATATTTCTGCTTGCGGCAGATGCAATAGGTGTAAAACCTGAAAATGCGATTGTTGTAGAGGACAGTATCAACGGAATTAAGGCAGGTCATGCGGCGGGAATGAGAGTTATTCATGTGCCTGACACGATAGCGATTGATGATGAGATAAGAAAGCTGACGTACTGCGTGTGCAATGATTTGACGGAAATTGCCGATATTGTTGACAGTATTAACAAGCCTGTGATTAACAGAAAGGCTGTGCTTAACGCATTTGCCGGATATGTGCATTATTATGACCCGTCGGATGGAAAGATTAAACTAAAAATTGACCACACTTACAGAGTTGCTGCACTTTGTGAAAAAATTGCCGATTCTGTAGGGCTTACTGGTGAAGATAAGGACGTTGCATGGCTTCTGGGCATGCTGCATGATATTGGAAGATTTGAACAGATAAGATGTTTTGGAACTTTTAATGATGGAATGTCAGTTGACCATGCCGAGCTTGGTGCGGATATTCTTTTTGACCCTGACAGAAAAGATAAAGTTTGTGTAACTTCCGCCCAGGGTACTGTGTATGCAATAAAAAAGCCTATGTGTGAACCAGTCAACGATACTGTTGTGAAAAATGCTCCTCGCATAATTAATAAATTTGCCGAAGGATATGTCGAGAAAAACGGCAGTGATTTGCTTGAGCTTGCTATCAGACAGCATAATAAGTTCAGGATTGCTGATGGGCTTTCCAAACGTGAAGAAATGTTTTGTAATATTCTTCGTGACGCAGACAAAATCGATATTTTAAAGGTTAATGTAGATGTGCCTCTTGAGACAATTTATAATGCAACGACAGAAGAGATACGAAACAGTGTGATAACAGATGAAGTGCTTGAATGTTTTTATGCAAAACAGACTGTACTCAGGTCGCTTAAAAAAAGTGTTGTGGATAATATTGTCGGACACATTTCGCTTATTTTTGAACTGGTATATCCAGTGAGCCTTAAAATTGTAAAGGAGCAGGGTTATGTGTATAAAATGCTGGATTTTAAGTCGGACAGACCGGATACTGTGGAAAAGTTTGCCGGAATGAGGAAGTTTGTTGATAAGTTTCTTGAGGGAAATTAAGCAGGACATAGTGTGTCTATAGGTGAAAATACGGCATTTCTCGCTTTGTGTCGTGTTTATTCCGGTACAGATGATATAACCTGTCAATGAAAGGAGGCAGCAGTATGAATCAAAAAAATATAGGCTCGTTTCTTAAAATATTAAGAAAGGAAAAGAACCTTACGCAGGAACAGCTTGCGGAACAGTTCAATGTATCGTCAAGGACTGTTTCGAGATGGGAAACGGGAAGCAATATGCCCGATTTGAGTCTTTTGGTTGAACTTGCGGATTTTTACAATGTTGACATCAGGGAAATTATTGACGGGGAAAGGAAAAGCGAGATTATGAACAGTGAAGAAAAAGAGACGTTGAAACTTGTTGCGGATTATGCGGAGAACGAAAAGGGCATTTTACTTAAAAGACTCAGAATTATAAGTATCGTAGGGCTGTGTTCGATTATTGTCGGTTTTGTGATGCTGAATCTGGGAACGGAAAATAACATGCCTGTTTATGATTATCTTATGGGAACTTCGTTCGGACTGGCTATGGGTGCATTGATTGTCGCAGTTTTTTATTCTACGGGAGTATTGTCTTATTTAAGAAAAAATATAAAATGCAGGAACAGCATGAAAGTCATAAAGATAATCGCTATATTGGCATGTGCGGTATTTCTGGCAGCATCAATAGTTGCGTCATTATAAAAAAATATCGCAGTTAAATGATTTTTTGTAAGTTTATTTACAAAGTGGCTTGTCATTGCCGACGGACTTTACTATAATAATTAAAGGAGTGCAAAGTTCGTGTATACACTGTAACTTGGCAACTGCCGTGAAACTGTCGGAACACGCAATACGTGTTTTGTGGTTTAGGAAAAACAATATATGAAAGGGACAATATGAATCAGGAAAAGGTTATTGTTATAGACTTTGGCGGACAGTACAATCAGCTTGTTGCACGTCGTGTCCGTGAATGTAATGTATATTGTGAGATTTATTCTTACAAGACACCTCTTGAGCAGATAAAGGCCATGAATCCTAAGGGAATTATCCTTACAGGTGGTCCAAACAGTTGTTATGAAGAGGGTTCGCCTACATGCACAAAGGAATTATTTGAACTCGGAGTACCGGTACTCGGACTTTGTTACGGAGCACAGCTTATGCAGCATGTTCTTGGCGGAAAGGTTGAAAAGGCACCTGTACGTGAGTACGGAAAGACAGAGACATTTGTGGATAAGAGCAGTGCTTTATTTGGAGATGTTTCAGAAAAGACTATCGTGTGGATGAGTCATTTTGATTATATTTCACAGGTTGCATCGGGATTTAAGATTATCGCCCACACAGCAGACTGTCCTGTCGCAGCTGCTGAGTGCAAGGAAAAGAATCTCTATGCAATTCAGTTCCACCCGGAAGTTCTTCATACACAGGAAGGTACAAAGATGCTTCATAATTTTGTACGCGGCGTGTGCGGTTGTGCTGGAACATGGAAAATGGACGCATTTGTTGAAAATACGATTAAGGAAATCCGTGAAAAAGTCGGCGACGGCAAGGTTTTACTTGCTCTTTCAGGTGGTGTTGATTCATCTGTTGCGGCCGGACTTCTCTCAAGAGCAATCGGAAAACAGCTTACATGTGTATTCGTAGATCACGGTCTTTTGCGTAAAAACGAAGGTGATGAAGTTGAGGGCGTATTTGGTCCGAATGGTCAGTTTGACCTTAACTTTATAAGAGTAAATGCTCAGGAAAGATATTACTCAAAGCTTGCGGGAGTCACAGAACCCGAAGCAAAGAGAAAGATTATAGGTGAGGAATTTATTCGTGTATTTGAGGAAGAGGCAAAGAAAATCGGTGCTGTTGATTTCCTTGCTCAGGGCACAATTTACCCTGACGTTGTTGAAAGCGGACTCGGCGGCGAATCAGCCGTAATTAAGTCTCACCACAACGTAGGCGGTCTTCCTGATTTCGTTGATTTCAAGGAAATTATTGAACCTCTCCGCAACCTTTTCAAGGATGAGGTAAGAAAAGCTGGTCTTGAGCTTGGAATTCCTGAAAATCTCGTATTCCGCCAGCCATTCCCGGGTCCGGGTCTTGGAATCCGAATTATCGGTGAAGTAACGGCTGACAAGGTACGTATCGTTCAGGATGCAGATTTCATTTATCGTGAAGAGGTTGATAAGGCAGTAGCCGAATACAAGAAGGCAAACGGTGAAGCTCCGGCATGGATGCCGAACCAGTATTTCGCAGCTCTCACTAACATGCGTTCAGTCGGCGTTATGGGCGACGAGAGAACCTACGATTACGCAGTTGCACTGCGTGCCGTAAACACTATAGATTTCATGACAGCCGAGAGTGCCGAGATTCCATTCGCAGTGCTCCAGACAGTCATGAGCCGAATTATAAACGAGGTGCGTGGGGTTAATCGAGTATTTTATGATTTGACGAGCAAGCCACCTGGAACGATTGAGTTTGAGTAGTAAACAGAGCTTCATAAATGGCGTAAACAAGCCATTTATGGGGCTTTTTCTTTTATTGTGATACCTATATGATACCTGTTTTGATAGTACCACAGAT
>ERZ772867.3091-NODE-3091-length-14579-cov-6.250000_pt1 | contig 14579 bp, 14 predicted proteins | sample MGYA00511341_ERZ772867 | MGnify/ENA primary metagenome ERZ772867 (study PRJEB29015, sample SAMEA2737707) | human gut metagenome | biome: human gut; feature: human-associated habitat; material: faeces | place: China | collected 2012 ... | reverse complement strand
CGCGCCGTGACCGAGCCGCAGCGAGACGCTGTCAGCCGTAAGGCTGACTGAGGGGTCGCCAGGGTTGAGAAACTGCCATTAGGTAAAAGACAGCACGTACCCCCGCCCCCCCAAAAACCATTTCACAAGGAGGAACCCACATGGACATAACAGAACGCATTGCCGCGGCGGCGGGGCTGGCGCTGGACGCGGCCGAGACCGAGCTGCGCGCGGTGCTGGCCGCCCAGAACGGCGGCGGGCGCGGCGATCTGCGCCAGATCAAGGATGCGCTGGCGCTGCTCAAGGAGCTGACGTCGTTCACGCGCGAGCTTGGCGGCGGCGCGTCGTCGGGCGTGACCGTGCGGTTCGACGACACCGCCGCGGACGCGGCGAAGTGACGGGGGAGGGGGGGCTGCGGCGCAATGCGCGGGATTTTTCTCTCCCTGCTCGCGTCTCTCATCTGGCGACCCCTTCGGCGCGGCGCCGCCGCTTCGCTGCCTAAGAGGGGCACCACCCCCAACACACACCACATACAACACCACACGGGATGAACACACATGTCTGAACTTCTGATACCAAAACCTAACGAAAAACAACTGCTTTTCCTCGCCGACCAACACAAATTCATCGGCTACGGCGGGGCGCGCGGCGGCGGCAAAAGCTGGGCCGTGCGCGTCAAGGCCGCGCTCCTCTGCCTTAACTACCCCGGCATCAAGGTCATGATTGTCCGCCGCACCTACCCCGAGCTTCAGGAGAACCACATCCTCCCCCTCTGCGCCATGCTCCGCTGTCTCGACGACGACCCCGCCGAGCGCATCGCCGCCTACAACGACGCGAAAAAGCACATCGTCTTCCCCAACGGCAGCCGCATCCTCTTCCGCTACTGCGACTGCGACAAGGACGCCGCCCGATTTCAGGGCACCGAGGTCGACGTGCTCTTCGTCGACGAGGCCACCCAGCACTCCGAGGCGCAGATGCACGCCCTGCGCGCCTGCGTACGCGGAGTGAATAATTATCCGAAACGCATCTACTGCACGATGAACCCCGGCGGCGTCGGCCACGGCTGGGTCAAGCGCCTGTTCATCGACCGGCAGTACCTCGGCGCCGAGCGCGCCGAGGATTACAGCTTCATCCGCTCGCTCGTGACCGACAACGCCGCGCTCATGGCCTCCGACCCCGACTACCTCCGCAGCCTCCAGGCCCTGCCCGACAAGCTGCGCCGCGCATGGCTCGACGGCGACTGGGACATCTACGAAGGCCAGTTTTTTGAGGATTTCCGGCTCACGCCCGACCTCGAGCTTGCCCGCCGCCGCGGCTTCGCCGCCGACTCCGACGAGCTGCGCCGCCAGCGCCGCTTCACCCACGTCATCGAACCCTTCGACCTCGCCGCCCCCGCCTGCCGCGGCTGGACGGTGTTCCGCAGCTACGACTTCGGCTACGGGCGTCCGTTCTCCTGCGCGTGGTGGGCGGTGGACTACGACGGAAGATTATACAGAATTCTTGAATATTATGGATGCACGGCACAGCCGAATCAGGGGCTGCGGCTCAGTCCCGACGAGCAGTTCCGCGAGATCGCGCGCATGGAGAGTGAGCACCCGTGGCTGCGCGGGCGGAGCATCGACGGCGTGGCCGACCCCAGCATCTGGGACGCGAGCCGCGGCGAGAGCGTCGCGGAGACGGCGGCGCGCTACGGGCTGTACTTCCTGCCGGGCGACAACCACCGCGTGGCGGGCTGGATGCAGTGCCACTACCGGCTGCAGTTCGACGAGGAGGGGCTGCCGGGGATGTACGTGTTCGAGGGCTGCGCGGCGTTTCTGCGCACGGTGCCGCTGCTGCGGTTCTCGGCGGTGCGGCCGGAGGACGTGGACACGGAGCAGGAGGATCACGCGGCGGACGAGTGGCGGTACGCGTGCATGTCGCGGCCGATCGCGCCGCGGATCGAGCTGCCCGCCCCCGCGCGGGTCTGGAACCCGCTGGAGGGATAGGGGAGTGGGGGGAGTGGGGGAGCTGGCGCGAAGCGCCTGAGGGGTTTTTGTATGAGTACGCAGTACAAATCGGCGCAGCCGCCTACCCAACCTCTGTCATTCCGAGGCCAGTCCGCAGACTGGTCGTGGGAATCCGCGTCCCCCGTCCCCAAGCTCCCCCGTCAGGGGGAGCCAAGATAAAAAAACCACATAAGGAGGAACCCAATGTCATACACACCGCAGGAGCTGACCGCCGTCCTGCAAAAATACAAAGCCGGCAAACAGAGCCTCGAGCGCCGCGTCATCGCCGCCGAAAACTGGTGGAAGCTCCGCAACCGCTTCGAGGAGGACAAACGCCCCGGCGCCTCCTCCGCCGGCGACTTCCGCGCCGTCAGCGGCTGGCTCCACAACGTCATCGTCTCCAAGCACGCCGACGCCATGGAGGCCTACCCCGAACCCGTCATCCTCCCCCGTGAGCCCGACGACCGCGCCGAGGCCGAGCTGCTCTCCGCCGTCGTCCCCTGCATCCTCGAACAGAACGCCTTCGAACGCACCTGGTCGGACGCGATGTGGCAGAAGCTCAAGACCGGCACCGCCGCCTACCGCGTCGGCTGGGACCCCGACAAGCTCGGCGGCCTCGGCGACATCTCGATCGAGCGCGTCGACCTCCTCAACCTCTTCTGGGAGCCGGGCATCGCCGACATCCAGCGCAGCAAGTTCGTGTTCTGCACGCACCTCGAGGACAACGACGAGCTGGAGGAGGAGTTCCCGCAGCTGCGCGGTCGGCTGCGCGGCAACCCATTCACTGCGACGCGCTTCCTCTACGACGACGCGGTGAGCCTCGACGGCAAGAGCACCGTCGTCGAGGCGTACTACCGCCGCAAGCGCGCCGGCCGTACCGTGCTGCACTACGTCAAGTACGTCGGAGACACAGTGCTGTACTCGACGGAGGAGGGGGAGGGGGACACCACCGTAGGGGACGGCCTCTGTGCCGTCCCGCAAACCTCGCGCCTCACTTCCGGTGACAAATCGGCGCACATACTCCAATCCACCTGTCATTCCGAGACCAGTCCGCAGACTGGTCGTGGGAATCCGCGTCCCCTTTCGCCGCACATAAATACCGTGTCGACCCAAGGAGAAGCGGATTGCCACGTCGGGCTTTACCCTCCTCGCAATGACGGAGGTGGACGAAAGCCAGTCGCGCCGATTTCCGCCGCGCAGAATGTCGAAAACGGCGCGCCGACTAAACTAACCTGTCATTCCGAGACCAGTTCGCAAACTGGTCGTGGGAATCCGCGTCCCCCGTCCCCAAGCTCCCCCGAAGGGGAAGCCAAGTACACACCTTACAGCCCCACGCCCGCCCCCGATGGCCTTTACGCCCACGGGCGCTACCCCTTCGTCCTCGACCCGCTGTTCCCCGTCGAGGGCAGCCCCTGCGGCTACGGCTTCGTCGACCTCTGCCACAACAACCAGACCGCCATCGACCTCATGCGCTCCGCCATCATCAAAAACACCGTCGTCGGCGCCACGCCCCGCTACTTCCAGCGCATCGACGGCAGCGTCAACGAGGAGGAGTTCGCCGACCTCGGCCGCGCCCTCGTCCACGTCAGCGGCAACCTCGGCGAGGACAGCCTGCGCCAGATCGGCTTCAGCCCCCTCAGCGGCGTGTACATGGACGTGCTGAACTCCAGCATCCAGGAGCTGCGCGAGACCAGCGGCAACACCGAGACCTCCACCGGCAACATCAGCTCCGGTGTCACCGCCGCCAGCGCCATCGCCGCCCTGCAGGAGGCCAGCGGCAAGGGCAGCCGCGACTCGACCCGCAGCTCCTACGTTGCCTACGCCCAGATCGTCGAGCTGTGCATCGAGCTGATCCGCCAGTTCTACGGCCTGCCGCGCAGCTTCCGCATCGCGGGGCGCGCCGGCGCGGAGGAGTACATCCGCTTCTCCAACGCCGGGCTCTGCCCGCGCCCGCAGCCCTTCGGAGCCGCGCTGCCGGTGTTCGACGTGAAGGTGAGCGCCCAGAAGCGCAACGCCTATTCGCGCCTGAGCCAGAACGAGCTGGCTATGGAGCTGTACCGCATGGGCATCTTCGACGAGGGCAAGGAGCAGGAAGCGCTCAGCTGCCTGCGGATGATGGAGTTCGACGGGCGCGACGAGCTGATCGGGCGCATCACGGCGTCGATGGGGATGCGCGAGAAGCTGGACGAGCTGCAGAAGTATAAGGCGCTGGCGCTGGCATTCGCGCGGCGCTACCGTCCGGACATGGCCGAAGGGCTTGGCGTGGCCGTTGACCCCTCCCTTGGCGCCCCTTCCGAAGCTGCTGCCGCACCCCTTGGCGCCCCTTCTAGGGGAGCTGTCGCGTCAGCGACTGAGGGGTCGCCAGATGAGAGACTGGAGCAGAGTGAAAAAGACACCGACCCCGCCGCCCTCGCCGCTCTGCTCCCACCGCCGCACCTCCCGTGACGCGCGTCGAGTATTACCCGGCCGCGCGCCGCCTGCGCCTGACCGGCCACGCCGGCGCGGGGGAGCGCGGCTCCGACCCCGTCTGCGCGGCGCTGAGTATTCTGGTGTACGCGCTGCTGGACGCGGGCGCGGAGGGTCGGGTCGAAAGGGGAGAGGCGGAGCTGCTGCTGCCGGACGCGGATGTAAGCCTCGCGCTGCGCGGCCTCCGCCTGCTGGCGGAGAGCTACCCGGAGTACGTGAGCTATAAGGAGATGAATGATTATGGAAAATGAAATATCCCCGGGCGTAAAGGTGCAGGTGAGGGTAAGAGACGACGCACCGACTAAGCAACCCCCCGCCCCGCAGGGCGCTGCCCCTTTTAGGGGAAGCGGCGCGGAGCGCCGAAGGGGTCTCCAGAGTGGAGAAACTGCCAGTATGGAAAAGACAGAATGCACTATAGACAATTCTTTTCCCCATCGGCACTCGCCCGACCATGGCGACCCCTCAGTCTCGCTATCGCTCGACAGCTCCCCTAAAAGGGGCGCCAAGGGCGTAGACGAGAACTCCCCCGCCCCGCAGGGCGCTGCCCCTCTTAGGGGAAGTCCCCAGTGCGCACACTGGGGAAAGGGGTCGCCGGACTCGGACATGGAGCAGGAGGGAAAAGACAGCACCCAGCAAAATCCCCCGTCCCCCTCACCCCCCTTGCTGCGTGCGCACTTCGCACGGCTCTGCGCCGAGGCCGATGCGCTCCGCCGCGCCGACCCGGACTTCGACCTCGATTCCGCGCTGCGCGACCCCGCCTTCGTGCGCCTGACCGCGCCCGATGTGGGCGTTCCGGTTGCGGATGCGTGGTACGCGCTGCACCGGCGCGAGTACGCCGACGCGCTGCGCCGCGAGAGTCTGGAGCAGGCAGCGGCTGCCGTGGCGTCGGGGAGTCTGCGGCCGCGTGAGGGCGGACGCGCCAGCGGCGGCGAGCTGCTCGGCACCGACCCGCGCCACATGACCGCCGCCCAGCGCGCGGAGCTGCGCGACCGCATCAAGCGCGGCGAGCGCGTCTATCCGCGATAAGGCGGCAAGCCCGAACAGAAACTATGTAAACAAAATTATGTAACCAAAAGGAGACACGCATATGACCCATATCAACACCACCCCCGCCCTTGACCTCCAGCTTTTCGCCGACGCGGGCAGCCTCGTCAACGGCACCGCGGGCTTCGTCAACGCCTCCACCGGCGTGACCAGCGCCTTCGACACCACAAATACCCTCGCGCCCGAGCTCAAGAGCTTCTACGACACCGAGCTGCTCGAAAACGCGCGCGCCGAGATGGTCTACGCCCAGCTCGCCAAGCGCCAGCCCCTCCCCGCCAACCACCACGGCGCGGTCGAATGGCGCAAGTGGAACAGCTTCGACCGCGCCTCGAAGCTGACCGAGGGCGTCATCCCCACCGGCCAGAAGTTCGGCGTAACGACCGTCACCGGCACGGTCGACCAGTACGGCACCTACACCGCCATCACCGACAAGCTCGAGCTGCGCGCCTACGACGACGTGATCCTCGGCGCGACCGAGGAGATGGGCGCGTCGGCGGCGGAGACGCAGGAGAAGCTGATCCGCGACGCGCTCCTGCTCGGCACCAACGTCCTCTACTGCGACAACATCGACCTCGGCACCAACGAGGTACTGGGCACCCCGACCAGCTGCGCGGAGATGGCGGCGGGCGGCACGGCCAAGAACAAGTACAACGAGGACTACTCCCTTGGCTGGAGCCTGATGTCCCCGTCCATGGTCAATAAGGCTGTGACTATCATGAAAAAGAACCGAGTTCCGCGCATAAACGGGCGTTATTACGCCGTTGTGCACCCGTCCGTTGCGCACGACCTGCGCCAGTGGGAGGGCTGGATCGAGGCGCATAAGTACGCCGCGCCCGAGGAGCTGTTCAACGGCGAGATCGGCGAGCTGCACGGCGTGCGCTTTATTGAGAACAGCTTCGCGCCGGTGCTGGGCGTGAAGGGCGCGACCGCGGAGGATGACGACAGCTACGTGAATCAGGAGCGCGGCCGCACCTACGCGACCTATTTCTTCGGCAAGGATGCCTTCGGCATCATCGATCCGGAGGGCGGCGCGCTGGAGATGATCATCCATGACAAGGGCGAGATCGGCGGCCCGCTGAACCAGTTCTCTACTATTGGATATAAGTTTGAGACGAACGGCGCGACGATCCTGTACCCCGAGCGCCTGCTGCGCGTGATGAGCGTGTCCAGCTTCTCCGCCACCGACGAGGTGAATTGACGCCGCCGCAATCCGGAACATATGTAAACTATATTACGTAACCCATACGACCTGAAAGGAGAAACATTATGTCAACCACAAAAACCACCAAGACCGCCGATGACCGCGTCGAGGTCAACATCCCGCGCGGCGGAGACCGCGAGGATCCGAACCTGTTCGTCGCCGTCAACGGCGTGAACTACCTGCTGCCGCGCGGCAAGAAGAGCCGCGTGCCGAAGGCCGTGGCGGACGAGATCGCCCGCGCCGAACGCGCCCGCGAGAGTCTGTACGAGACCGTGGACGCGCTGCTGAAGCGCCCATGACGGCGGGGGAGATGATCGCGCTGGCCGACCGGCTGCGCCCGAATCAGTACACGACCGCGGACAAGCTGCGCTGGCTGGAGCGGCTGGACGGGCAGGTGCTGTCGGAGGTGATCGGCACGCACGCGGAGATCGCCCCGGACGCGGCGGGCGGCGCGGCCTACACGGCGGCGACGGAGCTGCTGGTGCCGTTTCCGTACGCGGAGGAGCTGTACACCGCCTACATCCTCACGCAGATGGATCTGCTGAACGCGGAGATCACGCGGTACACGCAGTCGGCGACGCAGCTTGCGGCGGCGTGGCGGCAGTACGCGGACTGGTATAATCGCAGCCACGCGCCCCTCGGCGTGCGGCGGCTGAAGCTCTGAACCGCGGGGGGAGGGGCCTCGCCGCCCCTCTCTCCGCCCACCCCACCACGAAAGGAGACCCAAAATGCTCATCCCAGACCTGCCCGCGCCCGCCGTGACGCGGGACAGCACCACGATTTTCGCCGGACTGCGCCTGTCCGGCCGCCCCGCGGACGGCGAATTCGTCCGCACCGAAAACCTCAGCACCGACCGCTACCCCCTCCTCGCCCCGCGCCGCCCGCGCGCCGTCGCCGCCGCGCTCACCGACCCCGGCGGGCTCATCGAGAAGGACGCCCTCGGCTATGTCGCGGACGGCACGCTCTACTTCGCCGGCGCGCCCACGCCCCTGACGGGGCTTGCCCCCGGCAAAAAGCAGCTCGTCGGCATGGGCGCGTATATCTGCGTGTTCCCGGACAAAAAGTACTATAATACCGCCGATTCCTCGGATTACGGCAGTATGGACGCTGAATTTGTCCTGACCGGCACGGTGAGCCTCGCGCCCTGCCGCTACGACGGCAGTCTCTATTCCACCGAGCCGACCTCATCCGACTCAGCCCCCGAGAACCCCGAAAACGACGCCCTCTGGCTCGACACCGGCAGCGGCGCGACCCCGGTCCTGCGCCAGTACAGCGCCGCGCTCGACACTTGGGCCGAGGTCGCCACGCCCTGCACCCGCGTCACTCTGACGAGTCAGGGCAGCGTCCCGGCGCTCTTCTCGCAGTACGACGGCGTGAGCGTCGCCGGCCTGCCGCTCGACGAGCTCAACGGCGAAAAAATCATCTACGCCCTCGGCGGCGCGTCCGGCAGCGCGCCGGAGAGCGACTACCTCGTCCTCCCCGGCGTCTGCCCCGCGAGCGCCGATTATGAGTCCGTCACGGTCAGCCTCGCCCGCCGCGTCCCCGATATGGACTACGTCTGCCAGTGCCGCAACCGTCTCTGGGGCTGCCGCTACGGCAACGACGGCGCGCAGAACCTCAACGAAATTTACTGCTGCGCCCTCGGCGACTTCAAAAACTGGAGCCAGTATCTCGGCCTGAGCACTGACAGCTGGCGCGCGTCGGTCGGCTCCGACGGCGCGTTCACCGGCGCGGCGGGCTACCTCGGCCAGCCGGTTTTCTTCAAGGAAAACTGCATCCACCGCGTCGCGGTGTCCGCAACCAGCGCACATTCGATAGGCGAAACGCCCTGCCGCGGCGTCCAGAAAGGGAGCGCAGAGAGCGTCGTCCTCGTCGGCGACAGCCTGTTTTACAAGTCCCGCGCGGACGTCTGCGTGTGGCAGGGCGGCTTTCCGGAATCGGTCAGCGAGGCGCTCGGCGCGGAGCGCTATACCGATGCCGCCGCCGGCGCGCTGGGCGGAAAATATTATATTTCGATGAAAAATTCCGCTGGCGAGTGGGGGCTGTACGTCTACGACAGCCTGCTCGGCATCTGGCTGCGCGAGGACTCCCTGCACGCCACGGCCTTCGCCGCCGTAGACGGCGAGCTGTTCTGCCTCGATTCCGACGGCCGCCTCATCGCCCTCACCGGCAGCATCGGAACGCCGGAAACGGGCGTGAATTGGAGCGCAGAGAGCGGAATAATGTACTTTTTGCAGCCGGAGCATAAGTACCTGCACCGCCTGAGCCTGCGCCTGACGATGGGCGCGGGCAGCAGCGTCAAGGCCGAGATCGAGTATGATTCCTCGGGCGAATGGGAGACGGCGGGGCAGCTCTCGAACACCGGCACGGAGCGCCCGCGCGCGATGGAGCTGCCGCTCCTGCCGCGCCGCTGCGACCATTTCCGCCTGCGCATCTCCGGCAGCGGCGACGTGCGCCTGCACGCGCTGCACCGGTATCTTGAGACGGGGAGTGAGCTGTAATGTACGAGCTGCCGCCGATTCTGAGCGGCTCTGCGGAGTCGCAGCTGCGCGCGCTGCGCAATTATCTTGTCCGCATTTCGCAGACACTTTCGACCGAGACGACCCAGCCCGCCGCCGCGCAGACCGGCGCGGTAAGCCCGCAGCTCGCCGCCGCTCGCGCGGTGGATTCGAATCCCACCGGCAGCGGGCAGGCAACACCAAGCAATTATCCGCGCCTGCGCGCCCTGATCGAGAAGACCGCGGGCGAAATTTATTCGCACGTTGACGCGATAAACCGGCAGCTCCGCGCGGACTATGTCGCGCGCTCGGAGCTGGGGGAGTTTGAGGAGCGCGTGACGGCGGGGATGGAGGCGACGGCGCGCGGCGTGGTCGAGGACTACGATTATGACGCGCGGCTGACGGCGTCGGACGAGCGCGCGGGGCGCATCGAGGAGCATCTGCGGAGCCTGTCGGGGCAGATACGTCGCGGGCTGATCACGGATCCGGAGACGGGGGAGCAGGTGCTGGGCATCGCGATCTCGCAGCGGCTGAGCTTCACGGGAGCGAGCAGCAGCCACGAGGGCGAGACGTACTACGAGCTGTCGCCGGGGCAGACGCTGGGCATGTACACGTCGACCGGCTGGCAGTTCTGGATAAACGGGGCGCGGCGCGGCTGGTTTGACAGCGTGGACGGCACGCTGCACGTTGCGGCGCTGCAGGTGGAGCAATCGCTCCGCCTCGGCGACTCCTGGGTCGTCAGCACCGCCGGCGGGTTTGGAATAAGAGTCGATGCGTAGGGGGGAAAAATAAATGGAATGCTAAATCTTTGCTGCCCGCTGCCCCGTCGCGCCAGTCCCGAATCTTTGCTGCGGAGCGGCGCCCCTCCCCCTCACCCCCGACCCAACCACGAAAGGAGACACCCATGTCATACACCCTGACCTCGACCTCGCGCGCGGCGTACCGCGGCGGCGTCGACACCTCGACCGCCTACGCCGGCTACGAAATCACCCCCAAACTCAGCCGCGTCGTGCGCTACGCCTTCACCGCCCCCGCGCAGGGCGTGTCCGCCCTCAGCTTCTCAGTCGCAAACGTCGCCCGCGCCTACAAGTACAACAACTTCAACGGCATCCGCTTCGCCGTCACCACCTCCGACGCCTCCCACCGCAACGCCGTGGAGGCCGGCGGCTTCGAGGGCCACGCCGCCCCCGTCGCGGGCAACGGCACAAGCTACACCGTCTCCGGCTCCTGCGAGGTCAACATCGCCCCGGGCGCGGCGTTCTACCTCTGGTTCTTCCCCGCCGAATACGCCCACTGCCTCTGGAGCTTCGCAAACCTCGGCAGCTTCACCGTCACCTGCGAGGCGGGCGCGGCGTCGTTCGCGTCGATCGACTCGGCGGTCGAGACGCTCGGCACGCTGAGCGCATCGGCCGGCACCGCCACCGCCGCCATGACCCACCGCCTCACGCTCTGCGACGGCGAGACGGCGCGCCTGACCTCCGGGCCGTTCAACGGTTCCGTGAGCCTGACCGTCCCGCGCGCGATCTTCGCGGCCTACCCGACCCGAACCGCCCTCGCCCTGACCGCGCGGCTGCAGGCATATTCCGACGCCGCCTGCACCATGCCCTACGGCGCGCCCGCCGAGGCCGCCGTCAGCGTCACTGCCGACGCGGGCATGGCGCCGAAGCTGCCTGCCGCCGCCGTCACGAGCAGCATCGTGAACTCCGGCACAGTCGCTGCCGCCGCGACGGGGCAGAGCCGCGTCCGGTTCAGGCTGGATTCGACAAAGTTCGACTTTTCCGACGCCCCGGGCGCGTCCGCGGCCTCGGTCACGGTCAACGGCACGGCGCTCGCCGCTCCGGCGTATGAATATCTCAGCCCCGTGCTGACCGCGAGTTCGACAAAATTCGACATCGTGCTGACCGATACGCGCGGCCGCCGCGCGGCCTTGAGCCGGACCGTCACGGCGCAGAGCTACGCGCCCCCGTCCATCACCGCGGTCACGGCGCAGCGCTGCGATTCGGCGGGTGCGGCCGACGAGAGCGGAAAGTACGTAAAGCTGAGCGCGTCGGTGGTGTATTCGGCGCTCGGCGGGGCGAACGCGGTGAGCCTGAGCGCGGCGTGGCGGTATCGCGGCGGCAGCTACGGCGCGGAGACTGCGCTGACGCCGGACACGGCGAAGCTGCTGGGCGGCGCGCTCGATCCGGATAAAACGCTGGAGCTGCGCATCACGGCGACTGACGGCTTCGGCCAGAGCGCGCTGCGCACGGAGAGTCTGGCGGGGCGGCGCTGGGCGATGAAGCTGCGGCCGGACGGCCTCGGCGTGGGCTTCGGGATGTCACCGCAGGAGGGGAGCGCGCTGGAGCTGCCGGACGGCTGGCGGGTGCTGATCGGCGGACGGAGCGCGGCGGAGCAGGCGTGGCCTGTGGGCGCGGTGTTCTGGACGCCGGAGGCGACGAACCCCGCCTCGCTCCTCGGCTTCGGCACCTGGAGCCGCGTGAATTCTGCCCTCCCCGCCGCATGGAAGCGGGAAACCTGAAGCCCAATATGAAAGGAGAATATTATGTCAACCAATATATACGATCCGGACGCGGAGCTTGAGCGCCTGTATGCTGCCATCACCGGCCGCCCCGCGTTCAGCTACGACCCCGCGTCCGACCCCGTCTACAATTCCTACGCCCAGAGCTACCAGCGCCGCGGCCGCCTCGCCATGCGCGACACGATGGGTCAGGCCGCCGCCCTGACCGGCGGCTACGGCAGCAGCTACGCGCAGAGCGTCGGCCAGCAGCAGTACGACAGCTACCTCCAGAGCCTCGGCGAGGCGCTGCCGGAGCTGTACGGCATGGCGTGGCAGCGCTACAACGCGGAGGGCGACGCGCTGAAAACGGCGTGGGAGCTGGCGTCGGAGCGCTCGGAGGTCAGGCGCGAGAGCGAGCGGGAGGCGGCGGAGCGCGAAGCCGCCGCGCAGAAGAGCGCCGAGACCGCGCGCCGCGGGAATTACGACCGGCTCTATAAGCTCATCTACAACAGCGGCTATAACCCGAACGAGACGGAGCTGTCGGACAGCGGCATGACGGGCGAGCAGGCGGCGGCGCTGCTTGCGGAGTACCGCCGCCGGAACAAGATCGGCACGTCGAACACGTATACCTACCGCGGCGGCACAGGCTCGTCCAAGTCGAAAACGAAGAAAAAGCAGCGCTATACCGCCCCGAAATCCACGCGGCTTGCCTCGCCCGGCAGAAATCTCGACGCGGTGAAGTGACCGCGCTGCAGCGGCTTCACGTTACGGCCTTAGCATTTGTAAATTTTTCTTCAAAAATTTCAAATAACACTTTTAAATATTTTTAAAAGTGTTATTATATATTTCTATATTTAAGATATATTTAAGGTACTTTCCCCGGAGGTTTGACATGATAGTCCTGATATTTGCCCTGATCGCGCTGGCGATAGCGCTCGTGTATGCGTTTTACTTCTCTGCGGTGACGGGGCTGGCCGATATATGGAAGCCGCTGCTGATGTTTCTCGGCAGCTTTGTTGCGATAAACGTACTGTACCTGCTGGTGATGTGGCTCATCGGGCTGCCGGTGAAGGCCGCGCCGCGCGCGAGACAGAGCGAGATCTGCCGCGTTGCGGGCGTGAGCATATGCAGCTTCATCCTCGGCCATTGCTGGACGCGGGTGCACACCGAGGGGCTGGAGAAGCTGCCGAAGGACAGCCGCTTCCTGCTCGTGTGCAACCACCGGTCGAGCTTCGACCCGCTGGCGACGATGTGGGCGCTGCGGGATTATAACGTCAGCTTCATCTCGAAGCCGAGCAACCTGAAGATACCCATCGTCGGCAAGCTCGCGTGGGGTGCGGGCTACCTGCCCATCAACCGCGAGGATAACCGCGAGGCGCTCAAGACGATATTGCAGGCGGCGGAGTACCTGAAGAACGGCCTCTGCTCCATGTGCATCTACCCTGAGGGCACGCGGAGCCACGGCACTGCGATGCTGCCGTTCCATTCGGGGAGCTTCAAGATCGCGCAGAAGGCGGGGGTGCCGCTGGTGATAGCGAGCATCGAGGGCACGGAGAACGTGGCGAAGAACGTGCTGCGCCGCCCGACGCGGGTGACGCTGAAGATATTGGAGGTCATCGCCGCGGCGGAGGTCAAGGCGGAAAAGACGAACACTCTTGCCGACCATAGCGTCGAGACCATCCAGGCCGCGATCGCGTGAGCGCCGAAGGGGGCGCCAGAGTTGAGACTGGAACAGAAGAGAAAAGAAAGAACGCACTATAAATAATAATGTACACAGGACGGCCTCTGTGCCGTCCCGCAAATGTTGCGCTTTGCGCTACCGCACAAATCGGCGCGCCAATCCAAAACAACCTGTCATTGCGAGGCCGGTGCGCACACCGGTCGTGGCAATCCGCATCCCCTGTGCACCGCACGAAAACGTACTGCCGACCCAAGGAAAACGGATTCCCACGTCGCTAGCGCTCCTCGGAATGACAATGGTGGTCTGGACATTACCTTCTCTTTTCCCTAATGGTAATAAACCATACATCGGAGACCCCTCAGTCACGGCTAACGCCGTGCCCCCACCCCATCCTACACCCACCCAAAGGAGACCATACCATGAACAAAGTCGCAATCGTGACCGGCGCGTCGCGCGGGATCGGCGCGGCCACGGCGCTGGAGCTTGCCCGCCGCGGCTACGACCTGTGCATCAACTATATCGAGCAGACCGCCCGCGCCGAGCAGACCGCCGCCGCCGCGCGAGAGTACGGCGTGCGCTGCATCACGCATCAGGCCGACGTCGCGGACGCCGCCGCCGTGCGGGCGATGCACCGCCGCTGCGTGGAGGAGCTGGGCGAGGTGACGCTGCTGGTGAATAACGCGGGCGTCGCGCGGCAGCAGCAGTTTCAGGACATCGACGCCGCGACGTGGAAGCGCCTGTTCGACGTGAATCTGGGCGGCTGCTTCAACTGCACGCAGGCGGTTCTGCCGCATATGCTGCATGAGCACGCGGGCAGTATCGTGAACGTCAGCTCCATCTGGGGGCAGCACGGGGCGAGCTGCGAGGTCACGTATTCGTGTACGAAGCACGCCATAATCGGGCTTACCCGATCGCTCGCGGCGGAGCTTGCGCCGAGCGGGATACGGGTCAATTGCGTCGCGCCCGGGGTCATCGATACGGAGATGGTGCAGGTGCTGGGGCAGGAGACGCTGGACATGCTGGCGGGGGAGATCCCGTTGGGGCGGCTCGGGCGGCCGGAGGAGATCGCGGCGGCGATCGCGTATCTGGCCTGCGACGCGGCCTATGCCACCGGCCAGGTGCTCACACTCGACGGCGGATTTGTGAATTGAGCTGCGTGGTGTTGAACCTTTGCCGCGAAGCGCTGCCCCTTTTAGGGTAGCGAAGCGGCGGCGCGGTAGTGAATGAC
>ERZ772867.3067-NODE-3067-length-14664-cov-6.072626_pt1 | contig 14664 bp, 9 predicted proteins | sample MGYA00511341_ERZ772867 | MGnify/ENA primary metagenome ERZ772867 (study PRJEB29015, sample SAMEA2737707) | human gut metagenome | biome: human gut; feature: human-associated habitat; material: faeces | place: China | collected 2012 ... | reverse complement strand
TCTTTTCATCCAGACTGATATGAATCTCTTGAGAGGTTTGTTCGACTCCAGAGATGAGAAAGTAATCTAATATCTGAGCCGGCAACACGAGGCTGGCTAGCATGTTCAAATAATCGTTTTTCATAATGCAAAGTAAGCAATACTTCACGAAGATAAAAAATTATCCCCACGAAAAATCTACTGAACCCGAAAAATCTACTGAACCCCAAATTGCATATTTTTGCGGACAGTACATAAATAAAAAACCGCTGAAATAACTGTATTTCAGCGGTTTTCATGATTTTTCATTTTGTAAAGGTGGTGCCACCAGGAATCGTGCTAAATTCACAAGTGGCTGTATATCATCACTTTTCAGAAACATCAAAAGAGTAATCTCCTCCTATTGCTCCACCGTTGGACTTCTGCGTTTTGCGCAAGGTTGCGTAAAAGTTTCCAAATGCAAAGGTAATGAATTACTTTGATAAATTAGTATGCTTGGGGTGGTTTATTGATGAATATAGAAATAAAAGAGAAAATATAGGTCGTGTAAAGGATATCCAATATTAGATAATGCTTTTTACGATTGGGTAGATACAGGCTGCTTAAGTTTTATCCATAAACAAAGCATAGAGGGTTCTTTGACTTTTGTTAGACATATATCTGCATCATTTAATATTAGAATTCTATTCCAATTGCCTGTCTGTATTTGGGGAATTTCCAATTCTCTATTGAATAAAGTGAATGTTGCTCCCAAATTATTAAAAACATATACGAGCCTATTAACAATTATCTCTATTTCTTGAATTAGTAAAAGTTGGTTTGCCTTTTTATTTTTCACAAGCATTATTACAGTTTCATCTTTTGACGTTCGTTCCAACATATAATTGAAATATCCAAAATATATGTGAGATGCGCCCAAATGTGTCAAGGTATATGGAGGAATCGTTTCTGTCTTTGTAACAATTCTTCGTTGGTAATCACCACAAATTTCATCAAAGTATTCAGAAGCAGATTTTTGATTATTCTTTATAGCTTCATCAAATACTTTTATAAATTCGTCTATTGAATATATTTGAGTTTCAATATTAAAGAGCTTATATAACGTTTTACTTTTTTTGAGTATACCCGCATCGTCACTTACAAAACAATCACAATATCCGCCAAAGAAGCTATGCATGCAGTCTGTTTGCATATTACGGAGCTTAACTTTTTTTCGAGTTTCCTTACTAACTCCAAGTAAATCAAGGAGCATATAGGATACATAATATACAATAGTCGCGTCAGATGAATTAAAGCCAAATTGGTTTATGACAGCTTTAATCGTTTCTATAAAAGATAATCCTAATGGGGCTGCTTCCAATTGATCGTTGAAAACATTCTCATTGTCCGAAGTTATTAATGTTGGGTTGTAATTTTTGACAGCATTATCCCTGATGTTTTTATATGAATTTTGGTCCTTGTAAAAATTATCCTTTACAAACTTCACGAATGAGATAAGATTCCCTTTATCTATTGTTAGTTCTTTTGAGTGTATTGGAGTCCTTTTCTTTAACCAATCAAACTCCAATTCTCCTCTTAAATCTTTGATGGCTATGTCTATTGTATTATTAATGGCATCACATTGTTCTTCTGTAATCTGTGACAAATCAAGATTGTAAAGCCAAGAAAAATCATCCGCTTTTGCTGCATTACTAAATGCGGAACGTGGTGACTCTTTTGTTACACCAATATTAGGATATTCATAAAAAATATGATTACCATCCACAATAGATTGCATGAAATCCATCTCATCATACTTAATATCAGTCGTATCCTGCTGAAGATCGAATAAATGAGCATTTGAATACGTGAAAATAAACTCGTCACGATGTGACAGTATTTTCTCACGCAAAACAAGATATTTTTCTTCTTGCGATTTGAACAGATGACTAAAAAGTTGTTTGTCAAAGTATATAGTAACCATGTGTGTTGAAATTATTTATCTTTAAATCTTTTGATTTCTTTATCAAAATCACTTTCCAATAGCTCCATTTCACGTTTGCGATAGATTTCAAACTCCTTTTCTGCTTTTTCAATCGCCTGCTTATGCGAAATGTTCCCTTTACCAATCAGAACTTTCCGTTTATGGGCAATAATTTGGTTATCCAGTGCTTCTATCCAGTCTTTCATTGTCATAGGATTCATTTCCAATGCTTGGAACTCTGCAAAATCCAAGAAACCTGAAACAAGCAGATTCAGACGTTGGAGTTCAATCTCAGACAAATAATTCTTGGCAATCTTCACATCATCTTTGGTCACATAATTACCCTTGAAGTTGGTCATTCCGACAAAAGGCTTTTCATTATCCACTCGATTGTATATGACTTCAGCAGCCGTATTTTCGTGAACGGCATAATGCAGCTTGTTCTGCACTGTGGCAAAGAATATTTTTGTCATCTCGTCACGAGGGTCATAGTCCGTGGCAGTTGCATAAATATCCGTAACCTGTTGATAGAAGTTGCGTTCGCTACTACGAATATCCCTGATGCGTTGCAGCAACTCACGGAAATACCGATTACCGCCTTGCTTTAACCGCTCATCATCCATAGCAAATCCCTTTTGGATATATTCGTGAAGCCGTTGGGTTGCCCAGCGGCGGAAACGAGTAGCTACCTGCGATTGGACACGATACCCCAACGCTATAATCATGTCAAGATTATAATGGTCGATGTTACGTTTTACCTGACGATTACCCTCTTGCCGAACTAACAAGAATTTCTTGTTAGTTGCCTCTATTGTCAGTTCGCCATCTTTATATATGTTGTCCACATGTTGGCTGATATTCTGTTGTGTAGTACAATATATATCCGCCAACTGATTTTGTGTCAGCCATAAATCTTCATCGGCAAAACGCACCGACACACGAGTTATCTCGTTATCGTCCTGATAGAGTATTATGTTATTTTCTTGCATTTTCTTATCTATATTTGGTCACATTCCAAATCAAACTCTCTTCTTAGCAACTTAAAGAAAACAGAATTTCTATCTGAAGCCAACTGGTAAATATCCTCATAGGAATACAGTTCTATGCGAATTCCTATTTTGTGCCTTGGATCTCCATCTATAAAGAAAGCATCATCACAATAAAAAGAATTTTCAAGGAATGGGATAGATTCGTACCTTCCACTTGCTTGGGGCGAAGATAATTCTTTCTTTATGTCTGATTTTCTGGCTAAAATAATTCCATGATATTGTATGTTATCCACATTTACATCCCAATTCAATACTTTTGTAGGATTATTGTAGAAATCATTCGCATATCTTTTTACTTGCGCCACCATACCCTCATGAATGTTTCCTGCATTATGTGCCTTTGTTGTTGATTTCAATTCCAAAATCAGAATTTGTTTGGTTTTTTCTGGTGCATCTGCCCAAATGTAAATGTCTGACTGGGCTTGACCAGACTTTGTACTTTTGGCTTTAAAGTTATTTGAAAATATAGTAAACCTATCATCTAAAATCCAAAGATTGTGCAGATGATTTATGTCTGAAGAATTGTTTAACGTGGCACCTCGTTTCAAAAACAGTTCGTGAATAGTTGCTTCTAATTCAGGTTTGTTATCGCCTTCTTCTTCATATTTATTGATTAAAGTCTTCAAACGCCGTAGGACACTTTCACGGTGTTTAACATAAACTTGCAGACTAGAATTCAACAACTTTTGGCAATCTTCGGAATCACTAAACGAATTGTCCTCATCTTGCTCTTCATCTTTGTCTATTTGTGTCCAAAAAGCCTTTTCAATCCGTCCTTTCTCATTAATTGCCGATTTTACTATATCGCTTTCTTTTACGACATTCTTTTCCTCTGCAATCCGTCCTTCATTTACAAATAAATCCAATGACGGATACCGTGATTTGAAATTCTTTAGATTGCGTTGTGTTTCTTTGCGATTCTGTTCAATAACTTTCTTGAATTTATTATCAAGGATTTCATTGATCTTATTCTGGATGCATATAATATCATCACATGACACATCTATTCTTTCTCCTTTTGTGTCTACATACTCATCAAAAAAGATAGATGTTAAATACAAAGTATAACCCTCACTATTGTCAATAGAGTAACTTAAATGCCCGTTGGATAAACTGGCTCTTAAATTCCTAGCAAAGCATATTATAGGATTGTCACCATGCATTGGCTTATTATTTTTAATCAGCCATAATATGAAAGAGTATTTATTGTCATCCGATAGTGTTAATTCAAAGGACTCTTTTTGAGTCTCAGCTTCTATACTATCTTTCTTTATAGTAAAACAGTCTCCATTCAAAGAAATATTTATAACTAACGCCTCATTGCTAATTATAAAAGGAAAGAAGGTTTCTATGAACCATTGTTTAAACAATTCAGAATTAGGATAATTCTTAAAGAAAGTCTTAGCTCTTCCTAATGCCAGTTGCTTGTTTATTAAAATTGTTAATTTTGTATAGGTGCTGTTTTTAACTTCCACTTCCTCATATGCGGAGAAACTAAAAAGCCCCTCAGATGTACTAGGATATGGTATCGTTTTTTTTCTATATTTGCCAGTCTCATCTTTATATACAGTTTCATATTCTGCAGAATCTGCAAAATAAACAATAGCTAAACGACCTTGTCCCAAAGGATGGAAGTTGAGTTTTTCTTTTTCCGAATTCTTTTTATCTAATTCTTCAAAATACTTTCGGTTCTTTTCATTAAATCCTTCTCCATTGTCAGTGAGTTCTATTTTACATTGGATCTCATCAAATACAACATTTAAATTTAATTCAGGAACATAGTCTTTCTCCTTACTTTCCCGAATTAACACAGCATGTATAGCATTTGAAATAATCTCACGCAACAAGAGGAAGAACTTCTCACGGCTGTTCTTGTATTCCTTTTCTGTTCTATATTGTACATTCGACTTTTGTTCCATATTAATCTTTTTAATTATTCATTTCAGCAAGTAATTCATTTATAGATCTGCCGTTATATTTAAATATATCAAGCACATCCTTTTCAACGATTGGATTTTTATGTATATTTTCTATTAGGCCTCTTATGGTATCATCATAAAATTCTTGTAATGAAAATCCGTTTGTTGTATGCCCAGCTTTTTTCCCATTACATTTCTCAACAGCATATTTCCTCTTGTCTGCTAAATTCACAAAATATGGGTTATTAGGTTTCTTGTATACTAATATATCATCTAAAATTTGCACCTCATAGTTATATATAAAGCCATCTTCACAATTCACACTAAATGTAATGTTATTATCTTTTTTGATTAGTTGAACGATTTTGTACTCTTGCAATAGTCTTATAATTTCAAAAGTTCTTTTTAATTCTAATTTGTAGAAATTTGACTGTGGATTATGATGCGATGAAGGATTTAGTGACTGTGTTCTATGTATATCCAGTTCGTCTAACAAGTCTATATCAAAACCTATCTTCGTGTACATTTCTTTGGCTTTTATAATACATTCTCCAATCATTAAGCCATCAACATTAACCAGTTCATTATTCTCATTTTTAAGAGTATATGCTTTGAATTGTTCTTTAAATATTTCTTCGAGTGCTTGGCGTTGATTATTACCACAAGCATTATAATCTATTGGATAATTTTCTCCTCTAAAATATGCATATGCTTTTGATAACGGAGATTGATATGTAACAACTTTGGGCACTTTTTTATCTCCGTTTTCGGTCTCATACATTTCTAATATTCTCCAATTACGTTTTTGTTCGTTCTCTGGTAAATGTTTCAATACAGAATCAAAGAACACTCTATCGTGTGTTAAAATAATTAACTGATAACGCGAAGCGTAATTTTTTAGTATAATTTTCAATAAGGCGGAACGATTGCCAAGGTCGAGACTAAGGAGTAAATCGTCTAATACCATAATTTTAGGAGCATCATCTATATAACGTTCTTTTAAAATTGCAAATCTAATGGCTATTGCAATAGCAGACAAACGAGCTTCATTCAAATATGAATGTGGCCTTTCAATCTTATTTGATGTAATTCCGCCAACATTAGGTAACTCTACTATTAGTTCTATTTCTGGTGCTTTTGTTGCTCTTGTTCGCCCGTGAGGTTTTCCATCATTCCCGTATTTAAAATCATTATAAATGGCAGGTGTATATCTAAATCTTATTGTGAAATCTTCTTTAAAATCTTCATGAAGACTTCTATTAGCTTCACCGGTAATTAATTGTAGATAATCTCGCAAATGCTGATTAAAATCTGCAACATGTCCTTGAAATATGCCATAATTAGGATCCGTTATTGTAGTGTAGGGTTGCATACCCTCCTTTATATATCTCCACCACTCTAACGAGTTACGTGAAATATTACGCCCCGATATAGTATTTAACTCTTGGTCAAAGTCAATGAACTCTAAAAGGTTCTTTTCAAAATACGAAAATAGTTTAATTGTACTTTTATTTGTTGCAAGGTACATGTTGTACACGACCTTGTAGTTGATTAACTCACTTGAAAGAGCCATCAACTTAATATCATGATTGGTTTGAGTGTTAACTACATTATTTGATATCTCAGCATTAATATTAGCATATCTTTCATACTCCAAATGTTCAAGAGTTATTGAAACTCCAGATTTATCACCATCTTGTGCATATCGATTTTTTATGCTTTCTTCACTCTGAGATATTGGGAGAAAATACTTCTGAACACTTGCTACGTTTGGTTTTAGCGTACTATGCAGGAAACAATGTAATGCCCAATAAATAGAACTTTTACCGCTGCCATTTTCTCCATAGATAAGAGTATGTTTCTTATCTAATTTTAGATTTTGTTCGCCAAAGAAGAACTTAAAATTATTGAGTTTAATATTTTTAATCTTATACATATTCTCTTTTTTTAGATATTAATTATTGGAGCTAATAATGATTCCAATTTTATAGACATATATTTTAGATTATTCCTTATATCGTTATCCATACTTCTGAGTTTAGTGAAAGTATCTAGTATAATTTGCACGACACTCTCAGTATTAGCATTTATGATCTGGAAATCACGTAAAACTGAATCAACAAAAGATATATTTTCCTGAGCAAATTCATCACTAAAATATAATTCATATATTAATGCATCTATAACATTCTCAAATTGACGAGCCATTACATCATTGTCTACATATTGATCTATAATGATATCAGAAGGCAAAGATTTGATTATTAGAACATAATCTACAATTCTAATAATTGCTTCTTGCATTTTAGTAGAAGGGAAAATAATGGGTATAGAGTTTAGAACTTTTGCTGTAATATTTGTGTTTGTACTTGTTTGTTTTATAAAGAAATTTACTAATGAAGAATTTAAAACGCCCAACAAATATTTGATATTTATTGAATTATCATTGGCTATGTAATTTGTGGAATTTGCACAATACATATGCCCATTTATAAGTGTCGAAATTATCCTGACTTTAGAGTCTACTCCTGTTATACGCTGAAGAACTATTCTAGGATTAGACACTTCCTGTTCCCTTTTAGAGGATAATCCTGGCTTATTTTGATCGTTAATGTATATGACATTTCCTTGTGACGGAGTATCTGTAATATAATATCTCTGTATTTGAGCACCAGTAATTACTCTTGTACCTAAACCTATATTATTAAATTTGCTTTTATATTTAGTCATATCAATTTCACCAGCAGATGCTATAATATGATATTGGCCTTTCTGTTTTATATCTTTAAGAATCGAAAATTTTTCATTACTACTTATTGGAATAATAAAATCTTCTGGATACATCTCTATTATTTCTTTAATAGTAATATTCAATTTATGTTTAACTTGCATAAATCGGGAATGCCATACATTAATGGGAATAGTTTTATATGCGTCCGGTTGATTATTTCTTCTTAACGTACAAATACATACACTCATCTTCGCTGATTCAAAAACTCTAAGATTTTTATTATCTCTTTCTGGAAATGAATCAATAGATAGTATATCTGTTTGTGCAAAGAATAATTTTCTATTTCCTAATGCACTATCTTCAGCTAAAATAGAATTTTGGGTAATCATAGAAACAATTCCATTATCTCTGGCAATATTTATAGCTAGAGGATAAAAAAATTGAAACATATTTAGTCTACCTCCTTTCGCATATTCATAATGCCTTGATAACTTTAATGCGGTTTGCATACTCAAGTCAAGGTCTCTGAGTTCATTGTAAGGTGGATTGCCAATCGTTATATCAAATCCTGTGAATAAACCATTTTTATCAAATAATTGGGGAAATTCAAAACGCCATTCGAAAGCATCAACATATAACTTATTTTTCTGAATATCTTCTTGTTCTTTTTCAAGGATATTCAGTTTTTCTTTTAACTTTTTCAACTCTGCCTTTTCAGCCTTTGTGCGCTCCCCAAATAATGTGGGACCTTCAAGCATAATAACTTTCCCCCTTAGCTTTGCTAGTTTTTCCTTAAACTGATTGCTAAGTTCTGTCTTGAACGCACGTTTGATACCCTCAATCGTTTGACGAAAGAGTTCCTTTGTCTGATGATTAGAGGTATTAGTATACTCACTTACCAGCTCTTTATATTTGGCAAGTGTCATCTTTTCATTTTCTTTTTTACCCTTGTTGTACTCAACAAATACATTCTCGATAGGGGCATCTATAGGGTAACGACTCAATAGCGAGTTGCCACAGGTGATTTTATAATCCAAGTTTGGAAGAGGCTGTGGTTCTTCTGCATCGACTACCAATGCCAACCAGAAACGCAAACGAGCTATATCAACGGCCCCCTGCTCGATATCAACACCAAAAATATTATTTTGGATAATATCTCGTTTTGTTTGAGTTGAATTAAAGTTGCCATGAGGCTCTGCATGTGAATGCAAATGATGTATTGCGTGATACAATACATAAAGGATACCCATAGGAAATGCCCCCGAACCTATGGCTGGGTCACACACTTTAACCTCTTTGAGCAACCGGGTAAATCGTATCGCTATGTTCTTGTTTTGGAGTATAGGATTCACTATGCCATCATTTATAAGTTGTTCAATTGCTTCAGCATATTGCTCTGATGGTTCGTGGGTTTTGAGGTATTGTATCACACTCTGGCGACACATATATTGTACAATCTCCTTGGGAGTATAGAATGCCCCCTTGTCTTTATTGTCCTCCAAAAGATTTTCAAAAATATGCCCCAGCATTTCAGGGTCGATGCCGACTTCGCTATCTTCGGGATCATTTTCATCAATAGTGAAATTGTATATGGCGAAGAAGTCCATTAATTCCTTGAAGTAGGAATATGGAAAATCAATGGTTAGGTTATCTATATTGTCAGGTTCAAAAAGACCTCCGTTAAGATATGGAATCCCCTCAAACTCCGTTAGAAGCGATATATTCCATCCTTTTTTTATAAATAATGCTTCACGCTCCTCTGGTTTGGTATTTAAAACGCCAAAGAACAATGGCTCCAAAACATCGCTTAACAATCTATTGTTATCAAGATATTTTTCTACAAGTTTGGCAAAATAATTTTTATCTCCATTTTCCCATTTGGTGCTTGATGCAGGCACACCCATCCAACCCTTCTTTTGCAAGAATTGCAAGAATACCAAACGACCTAATAGTTTCTTGACATAATCACGGTGTTGTTTTGTATTTGTAAGTGTGTCAACAAATCTCTTGTATTGAGTTTTGTAACCATTAAAGAAATCTTTGTTGAGACGCTCAACAGAGAATGCTTCCGTTACATCATCTAAATATACTGAGCCTCTCTTATTCTTATTAATCAGTTCTATCAATCGATTAGCAGCTGTCGTGCATGGTTCACTTTCGCCTAACAAGAAAGTATATCTTTTGGGAGCTGTTTCTTTGATGCTTAAATTCCCTTCGGAATCAAAGACTGTTTGTTTAGAAACAAATGTCAAACGATATTCTGTTTGGATACCAGAATAATATAAGACAAGTGCTCCATTTATAATATCTTGGTCAACATATTTAGCCGCAATTTCTCGTAAGCCTTTTCGGTTACGAGAAATATGTATATTGTCAGCAACCTCAAACTTGAATAACCCTAATGAGCGTCCATCATTTAAATGTATCACTCCAATTTGGCCTCCATTTTTTACAAGATTATTATCAACGGACGTTTCTTTTGCCAGATAGTCAATCTTTGGGAACATCTGGGCAAGAATGTTTTTCCATTCGTTGAAGTCGAACGGTGCGGATAATTTATGTTTCAAATCTGTCTGGTTCATTGCTCTGCTTTGTTAAATGTTGAAACTTTCTGAGATAATAATCTCAGGGTGCAACTCTTTCTTTTGTTTTACATTTACTGTCTGTTGGATGTTGTCATACATCTTTACGCTTTCAAGCGGATAGACAGTAATTATTTTCATTAACTGCTCCAACAACACGACGGGATTTATCGGTGTCTTTTTTGTTGCGTTGCGGAGTTTGTTCACGTCGCGCTGCAATTGTTGGAACTTGCCTGTCGTTATGGCTCGTTTCGCTTTTCCTATCAAATCGCGCTCTTCGTCAGTTATATTTGCAATGCTGAAGAAACCATCAAGATAGGCAATCGCTTTTTTCTCGTTTGGACCTTGTGTCGGATTCACTTTGTTCACTGTCGCCTTATCTTTCTCTTCTTTTTCCGAGAAAACTTCAAGTGCTTTCGCAACTTGTTCATGGTGCTTGTCGTGCAATGGAATCGACTTTTCCTCCAAACGCGCTTCAAATTCTTTTACGGCCTCCAAGAATGTGAGTTCTTCAATGGTTCCGTCTTCACGAATGAAAGTGAAAGCGTCTCTGCGTTTGTTACGGATGAAGGTGATGGTACTCTTGGGAATGAGTTTGTTTTTTCGTCCTACTCTCGCACGCATTGGCAGTTTGTTGATACGTTTTATCAGTTCCGGATTTTCTTCTTTGAGTTGTCTGAGCCACATCAAATAACGCAGCTTCTCGTCTCGTTCCTCATCAACATTTTTGTCGAAAAGTCCAAAACTTTCCGGGTTCTCATCGGTTGAATATATTTGGCTGTCTTCTCCCAAAGCGGCGTGGAAGGCAAAGAGCTTCATTTTTGCCTTTTTTTCCAGTTCGATGTCGTCATTGACTTTTGCCGTAGGGAAAAAGTTGAAGATGTGAACTTCTTTTGCTGTGCTACCAATACGATTGACACGACCGATACGTTGCATCAGTCTTGTTGAATTCCAAGGGGTATCGTAATTCACAATCACATTGGCTCGGTGCAGGTTTACGCCTTCCGCCAATACTTCGGTGCAGATGACTATGTTGTAATCGTTCTTTTTTTCGCCTTTATAGTTTGCATCGAAGTTTGCTTCTAGAATCGGCATTTTGTCGTTGCGGTTATCGCTGTAGATAGTCAAGATTCTGTTAAAACCTTTGCCTTTCAGCGTCTCGGAAAGATATTTTGTCGTTTCCTTGCTTTCGGAGAATACCACAAGCTTTCCTTCCTGATTGATGGACTTGTCAAATAGGATTCCGTTAAGATAATCGGTGATGAAAAGTTCCAGTTTTGGGTCTGATGTTATTTTGTTCCAGTCAGAAACCAGTTCCGATAACAACTTGTCATCGTGTTCAAGTCCCGACTTGAAATTCTCGTCAAAGTCTTCTGGCGTACAAACCTCAATCGTAGGGTCGGTATATTTCGCTTCTTCAATCAATTTTATAAGTTCCTCTTCTTTGCCTTCGAGCAGATACTCGTTGACTTTAAGATTTGGAGCGATGTAAATTGTTCCATTCTCAAACATATCAAGCATAACCTTGTTGGCATCGAAGTATCGGCGCAACGATTGCTTGAAAGCAAAGAAACTGCTGTCTATTCTCTTTACGAGCAAGGTCTTCATAATGCTTGCCAACTGCATAGAAATCATGTCAGCTTTCTTGTACTTCTTTTTCTTGTCCTCGTTCAGATACTTTATAGCCTGATAACGATAATATTTAAGTCCGCTTTCCTTGTCACTAAGGTATTTGATTGTTTTGTCATACAAAGCCTCTAACTCTGCCTCCAGCTGATAGTAAATCTTGTGCGGTGCCTTGACATTAGGGAAATGAACTCCTTGTTCTTCCAAATCTTTCCGATAAGCATCATTCCCCATCAAGTCTGTACGGGTCCGTCGTACAGTCAATGGTTCGACAACCTTTGTACGGATCTTCTCGTAGATGACTTTTATCTGCTGTGATATATCTGCAATGTCATTCTGCTGCTTGAGTTTCTTGTATTGGTCAATTTGTTCCCGGAAGAAACGTTGCAAGTTACCTTCTTCCAAAGTGCTGTCTTTGGAATCTTGAAAAAGATAGACAAGGTTGGCGATGTCTTCTGGCTTGTTGTTCAAAGGTGTAGCCGAAACAAGAATGACTTTCTTGTCGTGAACACTTCCGTCGCTGTGTCGGCATTGGGTCTTGCAAAGCTTCTGAAGCTCGTTGTACATAGATGCCGTATCACTTCTGAATTTGTGCGCTTCATCCACTATCACCAAATCGTAAAGGGCAGGATTCTTTATCTTATGTAAACTGCCATTATTCACAATGGTATAATTATCCAACTTAAACTCATCAAGTGTGCGTTCCCAACCGTCTCTTAATGCAGGAGGAACAACAATCAATGTATGAGAGCGGTGCATCGGAAAACCATTTGCGAAGAAGAACTTTTTCGCAATGAGAGCCGATACAATGGTTTTCCCCAATCCTACAACGTCAGAAAGAAAAAAGCCGTTATACTTCATCATCTTCGAGTATCCATCGTTCACAGCATCTATCTGATACGACAGTTTCTTGTAACCTTTAGGCAAGTCGGAAACAGAATTGGGGTCAAAGTCAATGCTCTTTCCGAAATACTCTAATAATAATTTCAAATAAACTTCGTAAGGTGTGAAGTCTGGATTCAGGTAAGATTCTTTCTTTATTCTGTCAATATGGGTCAAATCAATCTCCACTGCTTCTTTCCACAATCTTTCAAATGTTTCTGTCGCAAACAGAATATCATCATCGTAGCGCAGTTCTACATTGAACTCGAAATTCTTTTCAAGTCCAGCCTCGGTAAGATTGCTTGATCCAGTAATCACCGAACCATAACCGTGTGGGTGGTACTCCTCTTCGCGAAATATGTATATTTTGGCATGGATGTTTTGTTTGGGATGTATGCGCATAACTATTTTGCCAGTCATTATGTCTTCAATGAACTGGCACATTCCGTCTTCAACTTCTTTATCGTATTTTGCTTCTTGGATATTGCTTTTTATTTCGTTGAAGAATTCTTCCTGTGTTTGCTTTTCGTTGGGATTGAACAACAAGCCTTGTTGATTAGCTTCATACGTCAATTTATCCACATTAATGCCAACAAGAAAGCGAATCTTAGGAGTCTGCGTTATGAATTTCCTGATTCTAAAATACCCGGAAGCTCTAAAATACCCTACAAGTGCATCAAAGAAATGCACTTTCTTATACTTGAAAACGCCTTCTATTTTTTCAAGAAGGGTATTTTCTTTTTCATTGGTGAAAAAATTTGTTCCCATAATCAAGCGTCTTTCAGAGTATTTATTAGATCTTTAGGCTCTACATTTAAAACAGTTGCAATCTTAACAAGCATTTCTAATGATGGTTGTGAAGTATTGGAACACCAACGAGAAATGGTAGCTTCATTCTTTTGAAGTTGTTCTGCCAACCATTTCCCTGTTCTGTTTTGTTCAACCAATACGACTTTTATTCTATTTATTCTTTCTGTTTCCATGCTTGTTTTGTTTTAGAGGATAGCAATAAATTGACTATATCTGCAAAGGTAGTGATAATTTTTTAAAATAAATATGATTCTAAGGTAAATATCATTCATACCTATCTGGAAAACTGGGGCAGCGGAGCAAGGCGCATTATGGATGCTTGTAAAGTACAAGGCGTGGAAGCACCTACATGGTGTGACAATGGAGGCTTCATCACTGTCACTTTCAAGCGTCCTGATTTCACATCCGGCACAACACAAACAGATAAAGAGGACAAGTACCCCCTAAGTACCCCCTAAGTACCCCTCAAGTACCCCCTAAGTACCCCACAAGTGGAATTACTCATTCAGAAAATGAGCGATTCTTATATGACCATGAGAGATATGGCAGATGTATGTGATATTAAAGACTTAAAGTATTTCCGTGAGAGCTATATTACTCCTGCATTAGAAGAAGGATTAATCGAACGGCTTTATCCCAACCAACCGAAGCATCCAAAGCAGCAATACAGGTTGACAAAAATGGCTAAAGAATGGCTGACCGGGAAAGTAAAATAGAATCATATTTTGTGTATCACCGCATCGGAATGACTATCCCATTCCGATGCGGTTTTTAATGTTTCGATACTTGTTTAACGGTGTCGCAAGTTAGCGGCTGTCATATTGCTGTGGCTGTTGTTGCCACTTAGCTTCCATCACCCTTGAAAGCTCGACAATCTCCCGGCTCAGCTTTATAAGGTCGATGGTACACTTCTCCAGCTTGTAGAGCAACGCCATCGCCTTCTTCTCTGAGAAGTGGATGCGTAGCTCTTTAACGACCTGATTGTAGTTCGTGCCGATGCAGCGGAACTGGGCATGGAAATCCGACAGCTTGGTGTAGTAGTCCACCAACGTCTTGTCCACTTTCAGCACCTTGAACTTCTGCCCGAAGAAGTGCGCCTTGAGAAAGACGGCTTTCGCGTACA
>ERZ772867.3066-NODE-3066-length-14665-cov-3.205339_pt1 | contig 14665 bp, 13 predicted proteins | sample MGYA00511341_ERZ772867 | MGnify/ENA primary metagenome ERZ772867 (study PRJEB29015, sample SAMEA2737707) | human gut metagenome | biome: human gut; feature: human-associated habitat; material: faeces | place: China | collected 2012 ... | reverse complement strand
ATTTAAAGAGAACCTGACAGATTTTTTATTGGAAAGTTTAAACGGCTGGCTACTATATAAAAGAAGTTTTTTGCATAAGAGTTTTACCATATTTTCTTTTTTTATTTATAATATATAAATAAAAACTATTTTTGGTAAAGATGAAATTTAATTGTACATTTGCGCCTTAATTTAATTGCTTAAAGTGTTGATAATAAATTCAGATATGGAAAAAGGTCAGCTCACTCCCGATTATTTATTTGAAGTCAGTTGGGAAGTATGCAATTTAGTAGGTGGTATTTATACCGTACTGTCCACCAAAGCCAAAACCTTACAGAAGATAAATAAAGACAAAAATATTTTCATCGGGCCCGATTTGTGGAAGGGCAAAGAATCTCCCTATTTTACGGAAAGTCCTTCTTTATTGAAGGACTGGAAGATACAGGCATCCAATGAAAATCTGCAAGTGAGAGTAGGGCGATGGAACATTCCGGGCAAACCAGTTGTTATATTGGTAGACTTTAGCCGGATGTTCGATGTTCGTAATGAGCTATTTACGAATATGTGGAATTGGTATGGAGTAGATTCGTTATATGCCTATGGCGATTATGACGAATCTTGTATTTTTTCATATGCGGCGGCACGGGTTATTGAAAGCCTGTATAAATATATAGGTGGAGACAACTACAACGTAGTAGCTCATTTCGATGAGTGGATTACAGGTATGGGCCTGCTGTATGTAAAACATCAGTTACCCAAAGTTGCGACGATATTTACGACCCATGCTACTTCTATCGGACGGTCTATCGCGGGGAATAATAAGCCCCTGTATGATTATCTGGCAGCATATAATGGAGACCAGATGGCACGTGAATTGAATATGGTAGCAAAACATTCTTTAGAAAAGGCAGCGGCTCACAATGCCGACTGTTTCACAACCGTGAGTGATATTACGGCAAGAGAATGTACCCAATTGCTGGAACGTACTCCCGATGTAGTGACTCCGAACGGTTTCGAAGAAAATTTTGTTCCCAAAGGCGTAGCATATACTCAAGAGCGGGAAGCTGCTCGGGCAAAATTGATAAAAATTGCCGCCTCGCTGATAGGATACAAACCTTCGAAAGATGCGTTTTTTATAGCAACTTCGGGACGGTACGAATATAAAAATAAGGGAATAAATCTGTTTATCGAATCACTGAGACGATTGAAGGAGCAGAGTACCAATAAAAAAGAAATTATAGCGTTTGTGTTGGTTCCGGCATGGGTCAATGCCGCCCGTGAAGATTTGGCAGAGAGGATGAGTGCTAAAAAATTCGGCCGTACAGCTCTTCCTGATCCGCTGATTACACATTCGTTGAATAATTATAACGAAGATATGATTATGAATCAGTTGCATGGTAGCGGATTTAAGAATCTGGCAAGCGATAAAGTAAAGATTATCTTTGTCCCTTCATATCTTCGGGGAGACGACGGCATAGTAAACATGCCTTACTATGATCTGTTGATAGGATTCGACGCGACGGCATTTCCCTCATATTATGAGCCGTGGGGATATACTCCGCTCGAAAGTGTTGCTTTTGGCATTCCTACTATTACCACCGATTTGTCTGGCTTTGGATTGTGGACGGGTTCGTTGGGAGAAGGGGGACTGGAAGCAAAAGGCGTAGCCATATTGCATCGGAACGACTCCAATTTTGATGAAGTTGCCGACGGTTTGGCTATGACTGTCCATTCATTATCAGTCAAGACCGATACGGAAAGAAAGGCAATATCCGGAGCTGCAAAGAAAACAGCCACAAAGGCTCAGTGGAAATACTTTATTTCCTATTACAGTCAGGCATACGATATAGCATTACAAAAGAAAAAATGACATTTACTGATTTACCAGATGTAATTGGAACGTGGTGTATTTTAAAAGATGTAAATAATGTTGAAGACGAATTTTATCAGCTTAATGATGCTGTTAAAAAGTTTTACGAAACCAGTAAAGGAACTTATAAACCGGACTGGTTGGAAGACTCTGCTTACGAAAGTGTAGCAGACGGTGTAAGCGATATTGTATCAGGGATACAAAAAGCAAAGACAGAATCTACGGATTTATCTGCATCGATGCACGAAATTGAAGATACTGGAAAAAGCTTTTCTGAATTATTCGGCGCAGGACTGAATACATCAGGTCTTGAAAAAGCAGCATCGCTTTCAAGAGAAATAACACGTCAGAGATCAGATTCACAAAAGAAAAACAGAACGGATTTGAAGTTTCCGACATTGCCGTATTCTGAAATCAATGAAAAATTCGCAAATTCTAAATTGACAACCGACTTTTCTTCTATGGGAATTTCTGATTTACGGAATGAAGTTTCTAAAAATCAACGTGCATATGATCGCATGAAACAAAGCATTGCTGACAAGGCAGCACTTTCTGGTACTGATGAAATGGGCGGTAAAGACTGGTATAGGTCTATTATGCAGATGAATCAATACAGAAATGCTATCAATGATGGTACAAAAGCTATTAAGCGTTTTGAAATCGAGAAGCAAAAGGCGAATGAACTTGCCAAAAGTAAAATTACTATCACTCAAAGCGATTCGCAAGAAGCAATTGATGAAAAAGTCCCGGATATTATAGAGGACGCATCTACAAATGCAAAGGACTTAAGCGATAACTTAAAAAAAGTATCTGTACCGAATGAAGCCTTGGACGATGCGAAACAACTTGGATATCGCCTTGCTGATACAGCAGATAAGATGAATAGTGTATCTAAGCAGTCCGTTTTTCATAAGCTTCCACAAATGATGAAGGATTCTTTTAAGCTGAATGAAGACGGACAACTCCCGGCATTGCAAAAGTTTTCTGATACTTTTAGAAAATCAATTGGCAGTATGCCTATGAAAGTAACGGACTTCATGAAGTTGGATGAAAGTGGCTCGCTTAAAGGCATTTCTTCTTTGAAAGAGAAAATCAGAAACGCAAGTAATACTAAAATGAAAGCTCCTGATACATCAGCTATTGATGAACAAATCAGTAGTGTTGAACGAGAAATTTCACGAATGAAAGCAATTCTGCAAAGTGAAATTAATTTGGGTGACATCGAATCTGCAGAAGAGACGCATCAAGAAATTTTGACATTGATTAAAGACTTGAAGCAATTTCAAAGTATCAAAAATCAGGCATTTCAGAGTACAGAAAAAGTAAGTGCATTTAAACGTGCTCTTGCCGGAATAAAAGGATCCGCAAAATCAATTAACTCCGCAAAGAAATCATTCAACGATGTATCAAAGGCCATTCAGAATGCAAGAGGTATGGCGAGCAAGGCAATCCATCCATTCAGAACATTGAAAGAAATGATATCTGGTGTGAACAATAGCGGAAATAAAGGAATGTCGTGGGGAAGAATGCTCGGTTCATCCCTTATGTTCTCGACCATATTCGGAGCAATCAGTCAGATAAAAGAAGCAATTAAAGCCGGTTCTGATAATCTGGTGCAGTATAGTTCTGCGTATAACAAGAGTATTTCTGGTATGGTTACATCTTTGCTGTATCTGAAAAACGCATGGGCTGCTGCTTTCGCACCAGTGGTAAATGTCGTTGCGCCATATATATCGCAGTTCATTGACATGATAGCCGGTGCTTTAAATGCAGTTGGACAATTTACCGCTGCTCTTACCGGGAAAGGTCGTGTTGTACAAGCTAAAAAAGCTTGGTACAACTACGGAAAGAGCCTTGAAGATACCGGCGATAAAATAAAAGATACAACAAAAAAGGCGAAAGACTTACAGAACTATCTGCTTGGAATTGATGAACTAAATGTTTTACAGCCTAATACAGACAGCAATTCAGGAAGCGGTTCATCTGGTTCTGGTGGAAAGTATACCGGACCATCTGCTTCGGAAATGTTTGAGACAATTGAAGTTCCAAATTCAATGAATAAGTTGGCCGAAATGTTCAAAGACGCTATTGCGAAATCTGATTTTACAGATATCGGTCGCATGATTAGCAATAAGTTAAGCAACGCACTCGAGAGTATTGATTGGAAAAGTGTATATCATCATGCTGATAATTTCGGAAAAGACTTGGCAACATTCCTCAATGGATTGATTACGCCACGTCTTTTTTATGATTTAGGCGCAACAATAGCTGGAGCAATTAATACGGCATTTCATGCTGCTAACTCGTTTGCTATAAATTTTGATTGGTCTAACTTGGGTGCATCACTAGCAAGTAGCATAACTGGGTTCTTCGAAAACTGGGATGCTGGACTGACAGGTGAAACTTTCAGCAATTTCTTTTCTGGAATTTTTGATGCAATGACAAGTTTTCTTGAAAAGCTCAGTTCTGATGATACATTTAAAGCAATTGGTCAACAATTGGTCAACTTATTATGTGGAATAGATTGGAAAAAGTGCATATGGAATTTAGCAGCATTTTTTTCTGCCTTTAATAATGCATTACTTGATTTTCCAACTGATTTTGTAGAGGGTATTGGAGAAGCTATAGTAGAACATATCACAGGTTCAAAATTTAGCGAAGAAGCCCGTAAAAAGTTTGAGGAGAAATTTGCACCAATAAAAAAAGCCTATAAGTTTCTTCTTGAAGGAATAAACCCATTCACACGAATTAAGAGAGATATTGAATTTGCAGTAAATGCATTTGAAGAATTAAAAAAGAAATTCTCTATCGGTGATTGGTATAACAACAATGTAAAACCGTGGTTTACGAAAGATAAATGGGCAACCGTTGGCGATGGTATTAAATCTGGCCTAGGTGGAATTGGCGACTGGATGGGAGAAACATTCGGCTCGGCAAGAAAATCAGTGAACGATAATTTCTCTGACGTTGGTACATGGTTTGGCGATAGGAATAAAGATATTCAGAATGCTCAAGATGGTATTAGTTCTTGGATGAGTACAAAATACAAAGATGCCAGAAAAGCTGTGAATGATAATTTTTCTGACGCTGGAATATGGTTTGCTAATCGAAAATCAGACATCCAGAATGCTCAATCAAGTATATCCACTTGGTTTGGTACAAAGTATAAAGACGCCAGAGGTTATGTGAACTCAGCATTTTCAAATGTTGGTACATGGTTCGGTGGACGTAAATCTGATATTCAGAACAACATGAAATCTGTATCTGGATGGTTCAAGAGTACATTCCAGACCGCTTATAGTGGCATCACAGAATCTTTTGGAAGAATCGGTAGTTTCTTCACTGGTATTGCCAAAGAAATCAAGAAACCTATCATAGGTGCAATGAAAGCAATCCTCAACGGTGTGAACTGGGTGTATGAAAAGCTTGGTGGTGGAAAGAACCACTTCAATGTTGCACAGCTGGACAAGTATGCTAACGGTACGAATGGCGTATCACATGATACCGTAGGTATCGTGAACGATCAAGCTGGTAGCACATATCGTGAGATGGTACAGTTCCCGAACGGAAAGACAATCATTCCAAAGGGGCGTAATGTCATGTTGCCAATGCCAAAAGGTACGAAAGTTCTTCCAGCAGATCAGACCGCTTCATTAATGAATATGCCACATTTCAAAAAAGGAATCGGAGATTTCTTTGGTGGTGCATGGGCGAAATTCAAAGACTTCACAGGAAATATTGCTGATTATATCAGTGATCCTAAGAAGTTGATTCAGATGGCAATTGATAAGTTCACAGACTTTTCTGGATATCTGGAGCCTGGATTGTCAATGGCGAAAAATGCGGTTAGAGGTACCGTAGATATTGCTACGAAATTCATCAAAGACAAACTGAAAGACTTTGGCGGTAGTGTAAATTACAAGGCATCTGCCGGTGTGGAGCAGTGGCGTGCTACTGCAAAGAAAGCTCTGGAATTAACAGGGCAATACACAGAAGCAAACTTAAACAGATTGCTTATGCAAATGAAATCTGAATCAGGTGGAAATCCAAATGCAATAAATAACTGGGACATTAATGCAAAGATGGGTATTCCGTCCAAAGGCTTAATGCAAGTTATTGACCCTACATTCCGTGCTTACGCTATGAAAGGGTTCGACAAAAACATCTATGATCCGATGTCAAATATCTTAGCAGCTATTAGATATACACTGGCACGATATGGCAGTCTCGAAAGAGGATGGAAAGGTCATGGATATGCAAACGGCGGTTTCCCGAAAGTCGGAGAAATGTTCTATGCAAGAGAGAGCGGTCCTGAACTTGTTGGAAAGATTGGAAACCGTTCAGCAGTAGTTAACAATCAGCAGATTGTTGATTCGGTAAGTAACGGAGTTTCAAGAGCGAATGATGAAACCAATTCACTCTTAAGAACAATCATTGAATACCAGGAGTTACTTCTTAAGAAAGAAACAAGCGTAAATATGGATGGAAAAAGAATGGATAAGCAGATATCAAAAGCGCGTAGGAATACGGGCTTTTCTTTTTCGCCAACGTAGGAGGTGTAGGAAATGGCAGCAAGGCATATATCCAATTTCATAATGGTAAATGGCAAGCCATTTCCGGCACCGAAACGCTACCCAAATATGGTAGTGACAACGGCGGTAAATGCTGCCAGAAATGCCAATAACAAAATCGTCGGTCAGAAAATTGGTAGAGACAATTATAAGATTGACAACTTGGAATGGCCATATCTGGATGCGGAAACATGGTCAAGTATGCTAAAAGAATTCAAAAAATATTTTGTGACTGTAAGATTTTGGGATATGGTCGAAAATAACTGGATTACCTTAACCATGTATCCGGGAGATAGAACAGCAGACGTATTCAAATATGACAAAACTGGAAGACCAGTGGCGTACATAAATTGCAAAGTCAACATTATTGATGCGGGGTGGTAGTTAATGTATCAGACATCACAAGAATATAAAGAATCCATGAAACGACCAGTCCGCAATCAGTCCTACATGAAAATTCAGCTTGGATTGATTAACCAGGAGGCTCAGCAGACAGCGGGACTTTCTGATACCAATAAATATAATGACTTCTCAGATGCAGAATCCATATTCAATCAACACACTGTAAGACGGTACGCAACTTATGAGAGCAATTTCTGGAAAGCAGATGGCACTAGCTTTTTCTTGCCAGAGAAGAAATCAGATTATCGAAAAGACGGGATTACTTCAACGAATTTGTTTGAAGTAAGTTTTCATGTGAAGTTTGTATTCGGTTGCGGAAAATCCGACATCAAAGGACTGACTATTAAATTTGGTAGAAATTATCCTACAAAATTTACGATCGTTACTGATAATGCTACGTCTTTTGAATATGAGAATACAGAAGAGCTTTTCAAGTCCGATGATGTGTTTGAGAATACGGAATCAATCGAATTAGTTATTACGGAAATGAATGTACCGAATGCGAGAGTGCGAATTGATTACATTATATTTGGACTCGGCTTGGAATATGACGATGAATGGATATCCGAAGCGAACAGTAATACAACTCTATCAGCAATCAACGAAGATTTGCCGGAATCCGAATTTAAGGTAACGCTGTGCAATGACAACCAATTATTCAACGTAGACAATCCATCATCTGATATTAATTTCTTAGAAAGTGGTCAAAAAGTTAATGTCATGATGGGATATATGCTGGACGATGGGAATATTGAATGGATAAAAATGCATTCGCTGTATGTATCAGAATGGAGTGCTGATGATTCATCCGCTACCATTACAGCTGTAGATATCTTGAAATATTTGGATGAAAAATATTATAAAGGTATCTACTATGAGGATGGGATATCCCTGTACGATTTGGCCGGATTAGTTCTCACAGATGCCGGATTAAACGAAGACGAATATTATATTGATTCATACATGAAAAAGGTATATGTTCATAACCCACTGCCAAATGTGACGCACAAAGAAGCATTGCAGATTATAGCGAATGCCGGGCGTTGCGTTATGGATTATGACCGAAACGGGAAGATACGACTTAGAGTTGCTTTCTCGCCATCATATAGCACCACATCTAACGGAGAAACGTATTATTCCAATACGACTATGATTGATACTTTGGATTCGAAAGAACAGTATGCTACCTACGAAAAGAATTTCTGGAAAGCAGATGGTCAAAAACTTTTCGTACCGGCAGATCAACAACAGACAACAGGATATATAAGCTCAGCAATATCCGATGATAACGGTAAATTTGCAGTGAATCCGATGATAACAAGAACTTTGGAATCGAAGTACAAAGCATATGGAATTATGATTAAATTTTCCGGGAATCTTCCAAAGAAATTTGTGATCCGTACATATGCCGATGATGTATTGAATGACACTATCACTATTTCATCCGGCATCGAACAGGATTTTGAATTTCAATATGATTTCAAAGAATACGATAAAATGATAATTGAATTTCTTGAGATGGAACCGAATAGCAGAATCCATATTGATTATGTATCACTTGGTGCTGAAACAAGTTATTTTCTGAAATATGATGATTTGTATTCTACGCCTGTTGGAACTCAGCTTGAAAAAATCAAGAATGTAAAGGTGGCAAGATACCTATATGGAAAGTCTTCAACAAAAGAAGATCTGTTGTCTGAGACTATTTCATATACAGGCGAAAACCAACTGTACTATTTAAATGACGCTTGTTATGGGTATGAGGTGTCTATCAACAATGCACAAAACGGACAATCTGTAAATATCATTTCATCCGGAGCATATTATGTTGAAGTTGCATTTTTCGGTATTGAAGTTGGGGACAATGTTGAAGTTACTATAAAAGGATATAAGTACAACATTGCTACATCTTATTATAGCCAAACCATTAATAATCGTGGTTCTGAAAAAGAATGGCAAAATCCGTTGATATCAGAAAGCGAGCATTGCCAAGAAGTTGCCAGATGGCTTGCTGATTATTTTGCATCTGGTATTGAATACGAACTTGATTACCGCGGAGAACCGGCTATTGACTGCGGTGACGTTATCGGGCAAGAGAATAAATACGATCCAAACTTAAAAACCATTGTAGAGCAATCGCAAATTACATTCAAATCTGGTGTGCTTGGTGGTGGACTAAGAACTAGGAGGAAAGAGTATGTGGCAAGAACCAAAAACCGATTGGTCAGCTGATGATTACATAAATGTCGCTGATTACAATCGTATTATCGGGAACATTGCTTATCTGCATGATTTACAGCAAGAGTTATATAAACCTGTTCCATATACGGAATTAGCAGAAAAGACGGTAAGTGATTATCCGTATGCATGGGAATTTAATGCCATCGAAAGTTTTTTGAATGCATTAAGCGATAATACATTTCCTTTTGCAAATTATGAGCGTGGGTACTGGATAGATAATGGCCCAACACCCACGTATGATGATTTGAATCGAATAGAAAGTGCTTGTCTTGCTTTCTATAAAGGATATAACCGGCAGAAACTTACACAGCAGAAATTACCTATAACTTTGGGAGTAAATCAATCTGCTATAAAATGTTAGGAGGAAAAAACAACATGGCATACACACCATTATCCACTGATTTTAAAGACCAAATACTTTCCGAAGCCAATACACAGAGAAAGTATAAACAGACAGTAAATGAAGACGGAACCGTATCACTGCAAGATATGACCGCTTATGATCAAGAAGGAAGCGCATATACAGCGAAGCATATTATTGAGGAAAGAAAGGCAATCAATGATATTTACGCAAACAGGGTTGTTAGCCTGAAGGAAGCCAGTCTCGTTACGGAACCTGGCTTTTTCTGTGATGCGTTAGTTATTAATGAGTTAAATAAAAATATAATTAAAAATAAAGATAGAGACGAACAGCAAATATACACTCTATATGGCGGTCTGGTTAAGGTAGTATCTGGCACGATGGTAGTTAACGTTGCCATGAACATTGGGTATGCGAAACTGTTTTCTGTCGAGCAATTAAAAAACTGGTTTGGAGATGACTATGCTGTATCACGGCTTAGCGTAAAAACATACAACGGAGACTCTGTGGCACAAGAAGTGCATTTTTATGCCCCGGAGATATGGAATGGTGAAATATTCCAGTATTTCTATCCAACCAATCATGAAGGAGGTATGCGTGTTAATTACAGGTTGGAATATGTATATCCATCCACTTAATAAGTAAGCGTATGATTCGGCGAACCGGCAGACAATTTGGAATTCAGGCTTTTACGAACTGATTCCGTGGAACATCATTGACCAATGCGCTTAACAGAGGTATTCCGCTGCAAGAAACATCGTTGTTGGCCGGACATTCTAATACAGAGACAACAATGATGTACTGCCTTGTAGGCCAGGAAAGCGTACAACGCCACCACAAAAAATATCTAAGCGCATAAGCGCACGATAATATAATTTCGGAAACATCCGGTTACTGATCTGGTGTTTTTGTTGTATAAAAATAATATTAAAAAAGAGGATTTTATTCAGTTAAATAAAATCCCCTTTGGAAAGGTTGAAAATGAACATACTTTTTTTAAATCAATCAGAAACGGTTACAGCAACTGTAAAGAAATTAAGTGCACACCTTATCGAGATAACCGGGACAGAACCAAATACATCCGGTTTTCACCTACTGAATAATGCTGGTAATGTATTTGGAAAATATGATGGGTTCACAACATTATACCGTGAACTGGAAGATGGATTTATCTTGTCTGACGATGGAAGTGTATATGTTGAACCGATTGAACCGGGACCGACACCAGAACCGGAAATCAGTCTTGATGAAGTGAAAGAAGCTAAGGTCGCAGAGATGAACGACATACAGCAGAAGCTCATAGCACAGGGAGTTGATGTTACTCTGTCTGATGGCAGTAAAGAACATTTCTCATTGACTGAGCGTGACCAGACTAGCCTTGTTGGGTTACAGGCACAGGTCGCAATCGGAGCTGAGAATATTCCTTGGCATACTTCCGATGAAGATGAACACTGCAAATTCTACAGCAATGCAGATATGGCAAAAATCACTTCGTCTGCACTATCCTATGTAACATGGCACGTGACTTATTTTCGCGACCTCCGCATTTACATTCGTTCTTTGGAAAGCAAAGAAGAGGTTGAACAGGTTACCTACGGAATGAATATCCCAGAAGCCTACCAGTCTGAGCCACTGAAAGCAATGTTGGCTCAGAAATCATGAAAAAGTTAAGGCCGCTGATTCTGTTTGGGATTGGTGGTCTGCTTTACGTGCTGATAGAGCTAATAGCAAGAGGACGTAGCCATTGGTCGATGTTCATCGTTGGTGGTTTGGCGTTCTTCCTTATTGGTTGTATCAACGAAAAATGCCGGAAGATGCCACTGGTAAGGCAGATGTTGATCGGTGCGATTGTGATTACTGCATTGGAATTCGTATGTGGTTGCATCGTGAATCTATGGCTTGGTTGGAATGTATGGGATTACAGCAACATGCCTTTCAATTTACTTGGTCAGATATGCTTACCATTTACCGTAATATGGTTTTTCTTATCGGCAGTAGCGGTTGTCTTGGATGATTGGATAAGACATATATTGTGGAAAGAGAAAATGCCACATTACAAATGGAGGTAGCGCATGAGAGTATTAAAATTTTGCGTTGATGAACAGAAAATTTCAAAAATGCCCGGATGCGATTTTAGCAACATAGCAAGAGGTAGCTCAGATTACCTCAAGGTGCATCTATCCGTATCTGATGGTTGGAGTGGATGCGCAAAGGTCGCTGAGTTCTATGATATGTTAGGACAGCTACGTGAATCTGTTCCCGTAATCAATAACGCTTGTACAGTTCCGGCAGTAGTAACCGGCGGTATATTGTGGGGAATCCGTATCATAGGAGCAAAAGGGAACTACAGAATAACAACAAATAAGTTGGAGGTGATGCAATCGTGACAACAGAAGAAGCATTAGAAGCATCCGGAGCCGAACCGGTTAACGACATATTCCAGATCAATCCGGAGAACAGGACGATCACAGTTCCGGAGTCAGAAAAGATTTTTGGTGTGGCGAATGACGGAAACGCCGAGAGAAAGCATTTTAAATGTCCGAAAGTCGTAGGAGACAACATTGATCTGTCTACCATGCATCTGTACATCAATTACCAGAATGGCAATGGACAGAAGTATCCTTATCTGGTAGAGGACGTACAGACGGACGGTGACTATATCACATTTTCATGGCTGATCGGCCCAGATGTGGTTGCATATAAGGGACAGATTAAGTTCATTGTATGTGCCAAAAAAGGCATAGAGTTAGAGTGGAATACCACTCTCGCAGAAGGAGTCGTACTGGAAGGACTGGAAGCCACAGAAGAGGTAGTAAACAGAAATCCGGACATCATCGAACAAATCCTAACTCGCCTAGACAATGTTACAGAAATCCCACAGGAAAAGGTATCAAGTGCAGTCGAGGAATATATGGCAAAAAATCCAATCAACATTCCTAAAAAGCTCCCAAACCCACAAGCACTAACCATCACATATAGCGGTCAAACCCACACCTACGATGGAAGCGAAGCCATTGCCATCACCATAGAAACAGGTGGCATCGAAAGAGTAGAAAAGCTGTCTACAGACACCACAGTAACCTTAGAGCCTAACAAACTCTACGTATTCCCGGAAATGACATCATTAACATACGCCATCGGAGAGGGCACAGGTGAGGTACATTTCATCTTTCGTTCTGGTTCAACGGCCGCAAGGGTGGTACATCCATCAAATGTGAATATCGGTAACTTTAGCGTGGATGCAAACAAGGTATATGAGGTATCAATTTTAGAAGGCTTGTTGACTAGCCAGAATTGGAGTGTGAGCTGATGGAACGGAGAAGGACATTGGGAAATGAGGTGGAAAGTGCGATGAGTGAAGAATATGAGCTTGTCGGTACTGCAAGCATAACGGAAGAAACGGCTACTGTAGAAATACAGTTGAGTAAACCTTGCACAGATTTATATCTGCTTTGTGAGGATTTAAAAGCAACGGCTAATTCGCAATTGCTTATTACGATCGCAACTAACAATCGACTCAATGGAATGAACGGTGAATTATCCACAAATGCACAAAACACTATTCAGCACATAAAGAAAGTTGGAAAAACATGGATAAGAACGGGAAATAATCACGGGACATATGGACTTAATGTTGCGTCAACACAGATGTATAGAATGGCAACAATGCCGAATAAATGGTTCACAGAAAGTATTACTAGAATAACATTAAGTACTTTGTATGATAGCCATAAGTTTACATCTGGCACAATAGAAATCTACGGGAGGTAATTGACATGAAATACAGAATAAAACACAATCTTGTCAGTCAGTCAGTCAGTCAGTCAGTCAGTCAGTCAGTCAGTCAGTCAGTCAGTCGATGATACTGTAGCTGATTCGCTCCTGTCAAGCTGGGCGGTGGAACTATGAACCGCCGGAGAATAATGCTTATGAATGGACAGGAGGATAATGAGATGAAAGAATGGCAATTGATATATGATACTAAGGAAACAGCAGAAGAAATAACATCGACTTCTGATATTAATGTTAAAGGCTTTAATGAATTTATGGTTATTGCTAGAGTTGTAGCGACAACTACAAATCCATCGGCAAGAAATGGTCAATTATCCTTAATGAGTTCCGATGGAAATAAATGTCAAGTGGTATTGGGAAGCAATCTACTATATCCGAATGGAAATCCGCGATTATCCATAGCTTTAGTAAAAAGGTTTTCTGATTTTATATATGTTGATACTGCTACATCTTGGAATGCAAATGATGTATTTAATAATAAATGGGCGGCAGATAATTTAACATCGATGCAAAATTCTATTGTTAAATACGAAGGAGAGATTGATAAAATTCGCATTACAAATGCTAACGAATCAGTAACTTATAAATTTGGAATCGGAAGTAGATTTGCAATTTATGGTAGATAAGGAGTTGATACAAAAATGTATGCAAAATTACAAAGCGGATTCTTGCGCAGTGCACCAAAAACCATAGTGTTAGACGGTCGCACTATCAATAATCCATACGACAGCGAACTGGAACAGTTAGGATATAAACAGGTGGTGTACGTAGATATGCCTACAGAGGTAACAGAGGGCAAGCACTGGGAATCCGGATGGACGGAAGAAGAGAATGCGATTAGGCAGGTGTGGACACTGGTAGATGACCCAGTTTATCCAGAGCCGGAGCTTAGTGCAGAGGATGCCTTGAATATTATAATGGGGGGTGGTACAGTGACGGAAGAACAGGCAAAACAGTTTCGGAAACTCTTGGAAAACCAGACAGCCGGAATGACCGATGAACAGATTCTTGAATATCCAGACTTTGTGGAGAAATGGCAGTCTGGCAAGGAATATGTAGTTGGCAAGCGGTTGGAATACAATGGTACTATCTACAAGGTATTACAAGCCCATACAAGCCAAGAGACATGGACACCGACGGATGCGCCGTCCTTATTCGCCAAGGTTCTTATTCCAGATAGTAGTACAGTGCCAGAGTGGGAACAGCCGGACAGCACGAATCCATATGCCAAGGGCGACAAGGTAACACACAATGGCAAGACATGGATTAGCACGGCAGATGGGAATGTCTGGGAACCGGGTGTGTATGGCTGGGAAGAGGTGTAGAATATATGGAGATTAAAGCAAGACCGTAAGGTCTTATTTTTATGCAATTTTATAATAAGAAGAAAGAAATGAGGTATATGAGAATGGAACAGGCAAATTATATTAAAGCTATTTTCACGGCGAT
>ERZ772867.3063-NODE-3063-length-14682-cov-11.681685_pt1 | contig 14682 bp, 19 predicted proteins | sample MGYA00511341_ERZ772867 | MGnify/ENA primary metagenome ERZ772867 (study PRJEB29015, sample SAMEA2737707) | human gut metagenome | biome: human gut; feature: human-associated habitat; material: faeces | place: China | collected 2012 ... | reverse complement strand
CCGAGCTCGCCAACTGGCTCCGCGGCGGCTTCATGTCGGGCGATTTGTAAAATTTATCTGCATATTTAGTCATAATTCGACTTGCGAAATCCGTCATAATCTCAGTTATTTAGGGTTATTTTGCTTCGTTGCACCGTTTCGCTCTGCATCTTTTTTCATATTTGCGAAACATGAAAGCACTGCTTCGGCAGTGCTTTTTTATTTCTATCATAACGGGGGATTTTGCATTGAAACGTACAACCAACTACGCTCTCCCGAACAGCACCCCATTTGTTAGACAGTATGATATACTATCTAACAAGTGGGGTGTTTTGCTATGCCAAAAGGAGTACCAAACAAACGATATACGCCGGAGTTCAAGAGAATGGTTGTAGAAACCATGAAAAAAGAACATCTGAGTATCTATACGATAGATGATCGTAGCTACCTCAGCGCGGGTGATGTTGTTCGCGGGCTTGAACTCGCCGTCCTCATAGCCCTTGAACACACCCATGCCGTTCAGGACGGCAACGGCCTCAGCGTAATCATCGCTGATGCTCTTGTCATCCTTGAAGGCGTTGGCGCTGACGGCCAGAGACAGAGTCATGACCAGAGCCAGCACCATTGCGAGTAACTTTTTCATAGATGTTACTCTCCTTTCATAAATTTCCATCTTCTCGCGGCCGAACACCCGCCGTCTCTCCCGCTTTGCCGTGATTGCCGCCAAAATTTGCAAATCCTCAAATTGTTGCAGAAACAATAGAAAATAATCAAAATGCAGCATAATAAAGAAAAAATTGTTCAATCCAGTGGATATCGCATCCCCTTAGGATTTTCGCCTTTCCTTGTATTCCAGCGCTTTGCGGGCCAGTCGTGGTAGTGGTTTGGTAGCGGTTCAAAAATTTAAAGTGCGGTTTTTCCTGTGATACCAACGGTTTGCAGAATCGCTGCCATGGTAGCGCACCCGTTTCACTTAAAAAAGACGGTGCAGCTGAGCTGCACCGTCTTCTGAAATTTGTGATGGAATTTTCGGAATTTTACACGTTAAAGCGGAAGTAGATCATGTCGCCGTCCTTGACGACGTACTCCTTGCCCTCGCTGCGCAGCAATCCCTTTTCCTTTGCCGCCGCGACGCTGCCGCAGCGGATCATGTCGTCGAAATTGATCGTTTCGGCGCGGATGAAGCCGCGCTCGATGTCGGAGTGAATTTTGCCCGCGGCCTGCGGGGCCTTGGTGCCGTTTTTGATGGTCCAGGCGCGGCACTCGTCCTCGCCGTAGGTCAGGAACGAGATGAGGCCGAGCAGCGCGTAGGAGCACTTGATCAGGCGGTCGAGGCCGGACTCCTGAATGCCGAGCTCCTCGAGGAACATCGCGCGGTCCTCGCCGTCGAGCTCGGCGATGTCCTGCTCGAGCTTGGCGCAGATCGGCAGCACCTGCGCGCCCTCGCGGTCGGCGAGCTCCTTGACCTGCTGGAGATACTGGTTGCCGTCCTGATTCGCAAAGCCGTCCTCGTCCATGTTCGCGGCGTAGATGATGGGCTTGAGGCTCAAAAGATCGGCGGTCGCGATGAGCTCAGCGTCGTCGGACGAAACCTCGAACGTGCGCGCGCTCTTGCCCGCGTCGAGGTGCTTGGCAAGGTCGGAGAAGAGCTCGACCTCGTGCAGGAACTTCTTGTCGCCCTTGGCCATCTTCGTCGCCTTTTCGACGCGGCGGTTGACCATCTCAAGGTCTGCCATGATGAGCTCCAGGTCGATGGTCTCAATGTCGCCCAGGGGGTCGACGGGGACGTTCGTGCTCGCATCGGCCACGACGTGCATGATGTTTTCATCGTCGAAGCAGCGCACAACGTGCACGATGGCGTCCGTGCGGCGGATGTTCTCAAGGAACTTGTTGCCGAGACCCGCACCCTGGCTTGCGCCCTTGACAAGACCCGCGATGTCGACAAATTCGATGACGGCGGGGGTCTTCTTCTTGGGGTGGTACATCTCGGCGAGCTTATCGAGGCGCTCGTCGGGAACGGCCACCATGCCGACGTTCGGCTCGATGGTGCAGAAGGGGTAGTTGGCGCTTTCCGCGCCCGCGTTGGTGATCGCGTTGAAGAGAGTGGACTTGCCGACATTCGGCAGTCCGACGATACCTAATTTCATATATCTCTACATCTCCTTATTTTTCAAGGGTTTTCAGCTTTTCAGAATGACTTTCGCAACAATTCCGCCACATTTTATGCAGCACCGCCCTCAACACTCTCTGCTGCAAGTCCTTTTTCAAGCTGTACCTGCTCAAAGAGTTTAATTCCATTTTCCATGCTGTCATCGGTCACATGAACATATCTGTCCATCGTTGTCTTTAGGCTGGAATGCCCCAAAAGCTTTTGCAGTGTTTTCGGCTGTATACCGGCTTCAATACAGCGTGTGGCGTAGGTATGCCGGAGGCAGTGCATACAGAATCGTTTAATACCTGCCTCGTCGCAGAGCTTATAAAGGTGTGTATCATAGGAACTGTTTTTATTCGGCATACCTGTGCGGAAATTGATAAAGATAAGGTCGCTCATGTTAAATTGCTTCTTCTGTTTCTTATCTTTTCTTTTGTCCGCATATTCTAAGACAGTGTTTAATGCTGCGGATTGCTTGCGAGTATCTTTTGTAGCATAGATTTCCCGCAGAATTTCATACGCCCTATTTGTCAACGGAATCGTGCGATAGCTTGTCATTGTTTTTGGAGGTCCCGCAACCCAAAACTGCTGGCGTTTATAGCGGAACTCCATTGTTTTTTCAATGCTCAATGTACGCTTATCCCAATCAATATTATCCCATGTCAGCGCAATCATTTCCCCTGTCCGCAATCCTGTTTCGAGCAGAAAAGCATATTGATAGTAGTTGTGTGAGTGCTTTGCCACATCAAGGAACTTTTTCTGTTCCTCTACCGTGAGAAATTTAATCTCATCAACCGCTTTTATGCTTTTGGAGAACTTCACGCCATCCAGTGGGTGTGCTCTGATTTTCCCGTTCAGCTTGGCAGACTTAAACATCACGCCCAGCGTGATATAAGTCTGATAGATCGTAGAACCTGCGTAGTCATCATCCATGCTATTTAAGATTTTTGTGCAGTGCATTGGTTTGACATCTTTCAGCCTCATCTTGCCGATAACTGGCTTAATATTGCGTTCGTATCGTTCAGCATAATTTCTGCGTGTGTTTGCAGCTAAATCTTTGATAAGCTCTGTATGCCAGAATTTATACCAGTCATTCACGGTCATATCATCGTCATACACGCCATCTCCAAACTTGTCCTCGTGCCGCATATCATATAGCCATTTATCAGCCTCAGCAATCGTGTCAAACCGCCGCTGATGCCGTTTGCCGGATTTGTCTACAAACCCAGCAACGAATTTACCATCATCCTTTCTTTGCGAAATTCCTTTCGGAAGTTTTTTGCCCTTAATATATTTAGCCATAAATCAAGGCTCCTCTCTATTTCAATAAAATAGAAAGAACCCCTGCAACACAATTATTGTATCACAAGGGTTCCCGAAGCACAACAATGAACTTGCGATTAAATTACGGTTTTCTGACTGATGTATTCCTCAAATTCCTTGCGCTTCACAAGTTTTTTCGTTCCGATATAAAGGACAAACGGGCAGTTGGGAGCACGCAGCATAGCTTCAATCTTATTGATGCCGATGTTGCTATAAGCTGCTGCCTCAAATTTGGTAAGAAGTAATTTCTTATCAAGTGTCAGCGGGGAGGCAGTTTTATCTTTGTCACAGGGTTTGTTCGGCACTTGCCGCAACCCCTTTCAGACAATCGTCCTCAACATAATACGCCTGAAAGAGAACATTGGTGTTCGTCAGGAACATTCCCTGATCTTGCGGCGTAATAGTATCGGCAGCATCCGGCTTGTCCAAAATGATATTGGAAAGAATTTTGTCTGCCCGACCACAAACACGATAGCCGATGTTATTCTTTATCTGCCCCTTTAAGATTTCTGCGTCAGGGCGTTGTGTCGACAGGACAAGGTGAATTCCGAATGCCCGCCCTTGCCGTGCAATCGTGGACAGTTTGCTTTCCACTCTGCCAACAAGTTCTTTTTCCTCTTTAGTAAGTCCCGTCTTGTCGAGCACCTCTGCAATCTCGTCACAGGCAACTATCAACCGTGGCAAAGATGTAGCTGCTTTTGTGTTGTAGTCTCCAATATTCGATGTTTGGGACGAAACAAGTAGACTACGCCGCCGCTCCATTTCGTCAAGTATCTGTGTTAGCTGACTGTCGAGCTCGCTTTGTTCTGTGATAATATTGCAGTATTGATGCCATACAGTCGGATAGTCCACACCGCCCTTAAAATCTGCGAGAAAAACAATAGCACCTTTTTTAATACTTTCCATGAGTATTAGCTTTAGCAGTTTGCTTTTCCCCGAACCGCTGCTGCCGCCGATTAAAAGGTGCGGTGTTAAACTGATGTCAATACGCTCTATGCCGAAATACCCCTCTCCCAAGACCAGCTCAAAGTCTTTGTCACTCAAATAGCAGTCTTGCCATGGAAGTATTTTGCTGTTGCTGAGAGGCAAGGAAAGAGCTTTTATGACGGTATGGCGCATATCCCGTCCCATTTCAAAAGAAAGAATTTTTATGTTCAGCACCGTTTCAAGCAGCAATTTGTTCTCTTCATACTTAGCCAGAGGAATTTGTGTAGAAAAAAACTCTAATGCAATGCCTTTTCCTGATGATCTGCGTGACAGCAGCATAGGGCTTGCTCCTGTTTCGTCAGCAAATCCGGCTGCTGCAAGTTCTTTCTCTGTACGAGTTGCCCTATACGGCATACCGATAAGCGATGCTATCACGCACATACCTATAACTGCCATTTCTACCGCAAAAAACATAAGGAGAATACTGAAAAGGCTCGAAGTAAAAGGATGCCCTATATTTTGTAAGGCGTTGTTTCCTATGCGTGTAGCTGCACCAAGGACAAGCAGCCAAAGCACAGGGAGCAGGAACAACGCCTTCTGCTGGGTCATTCGCTCGAACCCCATTCTTATTCGTTCTCTGCTTTTCAAGCATTATCACCGCCTTTTTTCATTGAAGTATTGATATGTTTCTTATAAGTTTGCTTGATGTACCTTGTCTTAAAATCCCGCTCTACATCTTGAATTTCAAGCGCATATTCACTGACCTTTGAATAACCATCGGAGGAAAGTCTTTGCAATGCCTCACCGTAGGGTAATGTTTTCACGGTTGGTTTTTTAATACCTTTCGAGTATCGGTATAACCTCATTCCCGCTGGTATCAGCTTCAGCCGCGCACCCTTAATAATTCGCTTGCTTTTTCCCTCTGCGTCCACTTCCTTGACTTGACCTCCCGCAAGCTCTACGGAAAAATCCACATCGTCAGCAGGCAAATCTGTCAAATAAGCTGTTAGGTATTTTCCAATATCGTCAATATTCTCATTTACTGCTTTTACAGACACGAAGCCAAACCCCCATATTTTGGCAAGAACAGCGTTTTCTATGTAAGGAGCTTTCTTTGTAAAAACAAATATGCAATGCAGATGAAAAGCGCCTCGACCTTGCGCCTCAACACTGACAATGTATTCATAGCTGTACCCTATCTGTTCCATGTGGCGTTTAAAACGTTTGTTGAAGTTGAGAAAATCGCGATATAGACATTCCGAATCGGTCATATTTTCTTTGTAGGTCAGGGTAATGAAACGGCAGCACTCAACATTCTCTGGTGTAATATTTACATTGATCAAGTCCGACAGCCCCCGCATGCTCTTTTCCAAATTTCTTATGTTCTCCGTCCGATTTGCCGCATGGTTTGAAAATTTTTTTACTTCTCCGGTTGACAGTAGAATATATTCCTCCTTGGAAATCGGCATGATGGTTGCCCCTGCGCTATGCCGCTCAGAAATTGAAATTTCCCGTTTATTGCCGAGATACTTCACACTGACGCTTTGACGGGAATCAATATACTCAGGCACATCAATCCTCCGCTTGATGGTTTTCATGGAATAAAATCACCTGAGTATCAAGTTAAAGGGGAGATGCGCCCTTGAGGGGCGCATCTCCCCTGTTTGGGTTACTTTCCGATCACCTCAATGTCCTCTGCGGTAACAGAAAGCTGGTTTCTGTACTCACCGTAAACCATGGCTTCGGCGTTTACGAGCTTCACCTCGGTATTTAAAGGGAAACCCAGCCCCATCTTTGGAACCTTAACGGTCAGCTTTTCATAGATATTGCTGATGACCTCACCCTCGGCAGTGCCATAGTCGGTCTTGTCCGCAGCAATTACAACCTCCACCTTTGAACCAAGAGGCTTCTGCGTATCATAATCTTTCCATTCGCTGATGCCGGTTACAAGTAAACGCTTACCGGCTAAGAAGCCTTCCATATCGAAATAGGTAAAGCGGTTTAGTTTTTTAAGTGCCATTTTATCTGTCCTTTCTGCCTTGTGGCATAAGAGTTTAATTAAAGGCTGCGCGCGTCCTTTAGCCTTATTCTATCTGAAAAAATAGAACTTTGCATTAGCATGATAATCTGAAATAATATTTCCGGTCAAAAGCAGATAAAACACTGCGGCATAGACCCAGCAATGGATCTATGCCGCAGTATTTCTGTTACAGCGTGCCTATAGAGCATCATTCGTATCGGTGACGCTTTCAAGAAATGCTCTTGCTTCTTTCAGGTGCTCTTTACTCGGCTTCTTTATGCTACTATCGGAATTGTCGGCAAACGGAATAAATTCAGAAGCGAGACGCAAATGTGATAGGAATTCTTCTGCTGTCATGGAGTTTATCCAATATTTTTGTTCACTCTCTTGCATTTCATATTTTCCGTCCAACTCAGCTATCTTACGTTTCTTTTCTCCAACAGTAGACTTTGAAGAAGCAATCGCGCTTCGTTCTTTCATATACTTCCAATAATAATTAGGAATAGTAAAGAAAATCGTATCATTAGCATATGAAAGAAAATCTCTAATGTCTACAACAAATTTTGGATATGCCTTGCTCTCGCAGAAAAAGGTAGATGCACTTTTTGTATTTGCTGGATGACAATATATCCAATCCAAGGTGTAATTGTATTTCTGGCATAAGAGAATTGCTTTATAAATAGGGAGCGTTACCACGCCAGTTTCATAATTACCTATCATGCGCTCTGACACGTCAAGAATTTCTGCGAGTTGCTTTTGAGTTAACTGCAGCTCTTCTCTTAATTCAAGGAGGTTGCATGGATAGGTCTGTTCATTCGCTTTTCGTCCCATAATACATCCTCTATTTTTGATCTTTAGGGGATAGTAACCCCTTTACCCGCACAGCTTCTTTAATACTCTTGGCTTGCGAAAGCATCAGATACATTTCATCTGCCGAAGCATCGGCAAATACAACTTCAACCTCTTTCATCATTTCTGGCTTAGCTGTTGCCGGAATCGAATCCAACAGTAATTCGTCCATAGACGAGTTAAGCGCATTTGCAATTTTTACCAATGCCGGAAGTGATACTTTTGCCGCACCTGTTTCAATTCCCGAGCAATGTTGCGGACTAATTTCAGCTAATTCAGCCAATCGCTCTTGTGTCATACCCTGCTTTTTGCGTATGGCACGAATCCGCTGTCCGACCAATTTGTAGTTCAATTCGGTTTTCACAGAAACCTCCAAACAAGAGATTTTCCTTATTGTAAGCGAATTTTTTCTGTGATATAATCGCCTACGAAAGAGAATATCTACTGTTTAGAGATTTGAGAAAATATTCATATAAATAGAAGATGGGAGAGTGTGAAATGTATAATAACGTATCTGGTTGTTTTTACCATCCGAACAAGCTTTCGGTCGCTGTATGCTCAGAATGCGGTCATGGACTTTGTAGGGACTGCATTGTAAAGGGACGCTCCGGAAAAACACTTTGCATCGACTGTGCCAACAGGGAGCTAAAACAAGAGCACAAAGAATATCAGAAGCTCCTTCGCGAAAACGGCGGGAGATTTAGAACCGGGAAAGAATTTCTTATCCCCGGAATCATCGGCATTGTACTTTGCATTGTAGTAACATTTTTGCTGCTTACTGATGGTCAACCCTTCTTTTCGACCGATAATCCAGTAGTCTCAATTCTCTCAATACTTTTTGTCGAATATAATATCTTTGCAATTCCGTTTTGTGTACGTGGACTTATGGATAGATTTGCGCCACGCTATACTACAAGTCCCCCTATATTACGACCTATAATCTACTTAACAGTTCCGCTATTTGCATCTTGGCTATTTCTCTCATTCTACTTAGTCCGTTTTTTTACTGCAAAGCGGAAATAATAGTTACCTGCAATTTTAAAAAATACACCGACCGAGGGGAGCACATAGAATGAAAAACACAAAGGTAATCAGTCTGATGATAATTTTCTCTACGATTTTAGTATTATCAAGCGGCTGCAAAAATGCACCCTATGTCAAAAATGAAACTTCGCCCGATAGCCAAACAGCCGTTGTAACAGATCAGGAAAACACACCAGAAGAAAAAGCAGCGACGGAAGTCGAGAAGGCAGAGCTTAGTCATACTTATACAACCCGTTTCGGAGAGATAAATGCAGTTACATCCCCCGCTTTTTCCTTTGATTATCCGGATGGATGGGACATCATAAAGGAAGATGTCACTCAAACCTCGGAATGGGTAACATTGTCTAATGAGCGAGGGGTGTCCATTGATTTTATCAATCTTCACCAAAATAATATCGGCGGAGGCAGTGCGGTCCTCTATTCAGAGCTTGAAGTTTCAAAGGTTGCCGATTCTGAGTTTGTTCCCGGCTATGTTCAGGCAGAAGATTATTCTAACCTTGGCAAATTTATGGTTGCTGAATTAAAAGAAATAGGCACAATGGACACAACAAGCGACTCAGATTTTATTCCTGTTGAAAACGGGGCTGTCAGCTATGCAGTATTACCCGAAAGCAGCGCAGGAGAGCAAATCGTGAACAGTGCATATTATATGGACTTGGCTTTTATGTATCCTACGAGTGTTATGTTTGTGGCATCTGCCCCAGACGGACAATTTACACAGCAGGAGAAAGCAGACGCCATCGCTATTCTATCCAGCTTTAGAGCCGAGTAATACCTATGCAATTTGCAAGAGGGAAAATATATGTATAAAAACCTTGAAATGTATCTTGCGTCCGGCAATTTGTTGGAATCATTGGCTACATACGATTTCAAAAATGAAAGCCCTTGGTCGGATGTAAATAGCGAAACAAATCCTCTTAAAAAATTCCAGCTCTATAAAGCAAAAGAAACGCCAAAGTTTGACTGCGATAGCTCTGACGGAACGTGCTCTTTGACATCTGACATATATAATAGGCTTTGGGGCTGGACATACGAAAACCGTTTTCATTTGTCCGAGCCACTGTCCGGCTGTTTTCAAGAACAATGGGAGCGAATGGGTAGTGATACGATGAATTCCTTTTCTACGATTTATCGTATCGCAAGTCCCATTTATTATAACAATCTCCGTTTACTTGAACAGAACGAGCTTTTAGTAAGCTTTGCTTCTTTAACACATACCATTGGCAACTTTACACTGGTACCTTTCCAACTCTCGCCGCAAAAGGACCGCCGCTCTTTTAACCAATGCAGAGGCTTTAGGGGGAATGATAGCAACCCTTATTTTGTCTATGACTTTTTCGACTTGTCTTTGAAACTGATTCAAGAAAATACAAGTGTACAGGTTTTCAAAGACTATATTGATACGTTTTTCCTGAATGACTATGTAGATAAGGATTATCGGATTATTCCGCTATTCAAGCGACATCAAGTATTTTTAAAGGAGCAATATCTTTCGGTCGAAGACCCGACCGCATTTCTACCTCAAAATGAAACAGAGTTGAATGAATATCTGAGCAATGTAAATCGTCTGATTCAAAAGCGAGGCAAAAGAATCGTTGATGCACTAAAAAAACAAATCCCAAACAACGAGAGTAAAAGCATCCTAACTACGTCTCCAACGCAGAAAAGCACTTTTGGAAAAGCTCAGAAATTCTTTTTAGCAGCTTTTTCTTTCATTATTTTAAGCCTGGTGGGAAGCTGCATTTCCGTTGCCGCTGAATATCAAAATGCCGGTGGATTTAGCGCAATTATTCAAGAATACGGTTATTCCGCATTTATAAAAGATTTTATAAAAGTGTACCTGTACACGGCGAGAAATACTTTTGTCCTTATAGCTATAATTGCCTTGGTTGTGTATGCGCTATTTTCCCTCTTGAGGCTTTTAGCAAAGAAGTTTTCGTAATTGTATAATACTTTCGGTTGTAAAACCACTGTGCAGCCTAAATTGAGCTGGGGGTATTGCAGAATGAACGAGCAGTTGGAGCGGCAAATACAAGCCGATTTCCCTTTTATGAAGATGAATAAAATTGATGGTGAAGAAAATCTATATCGTCGGTGGGGGTGCGATTGCGATGACGGATGGTATGAACTGATTCATGATATGTGTCAGGCAATAACCGATAGATATGCCAAAGAAGGACTACCTATCGACCTTATCCCTACACAGCTCAAAGAAAAATTCGCAACTCTTCGATTTTATTACTCGTTTGAGGGAAGTCAGTATGGAAGTGCAGCCATTGACTTTCTGGGCAACATGAACATACGATTTAAGACAAATGACGATACGCCGCTTGATGATCGCACAGAAAAGCTGCGGCGCGATATCGCGCAAATCATCCGAACCTATGAGGCAAAGAGCAAAACGGTCTGTGAGAAGTGCGGGAACACGGATTCCGCAACCATCAGAAAGGATTTAGGCTGGTGGCGAACCTTATGTAAAAGTTGCTATGAAAAAAGAACAGCAGCGAGAGTTTCTGATAAAAATAAGATAAATAAAACAGGAGACTAAGGGAGTGTTTTCCTTAGTCTCCTGTTTTGATTTTACTCATTTGTTGCAGGGTATCTTTCTTTTGTGGCGCAGCATGAGCCGCCACATTTCCGCCACAAAATGGCATGGGAGTTTGTGTTGTTATATTTGGAATTATGAACATCCGGCATCAAAAAAGCCTTGCCCTATCGTGATTTATGGAGATATGGGTATGCCCGTAGTAATATATGAAACCGTCAAAAAGCTCCGATACCTAATTTCATTTGTACTCATTCTCCTTCGATTTTCCTTGATTTTCAAGGGGTTTCAGCGTTTGGTGTCTTGGCTGTTACACCATTTTTACACCATTTCCGCATTTGGCTTTATTGGATTTTATCAGACTACACCATTTTGCTGAAATTGCTTGATGGCATAATCCAGCGATTCGGCAGTCACATGAACATACCGATCCATTGTTGTTTTGATGCTGGCATGACCCAGCAGTTTTTGCAGCACCTTCGGCTGCATACCGCTTTCGATTGCTCTTGTAGCATAGGTATGTCGCAGGGCGTGCATACAAAAGTGTTTGATCCCTGCTTCATCGCAGAGCTTATATAAGTGGGTATCATAGGAACTGTTCTTCGCTGGCTCTCCTGTTCGCCAGTTGATAAAGACAAGATCGCGCATGACAAGCCGAGAAGAAACGCCTGTACGTCTGTCTATGTACTCAAGCGTTTTGTCCAGCGTCTGTGACTCCTTTTGCTCCGGGCGGCTGTCCCAAATACCTTTGAGGATTTCATAAGCCCGATCCGTCAACGGTATTGTGCGGTAGCTGTGCTGTGTTTTCGGAGGACCCGCACGCCAATACTGTTCACCGTGTCGAAACTCCAATGTTTTGTTGACCGTGAGCGTGCGCTTTTCAAAGTCAATCGCGTCCCACGTCAACCCGATCATCTCACCGGTACGCAAGCCGGTTTCAAGGATCAGCGTGTATTGGTTGTAGTTGCGGGAGCGTTTCGCTGTTTCAAGAAACACGCGCTGCTCGTCACGGGTGAGGAACTTAATATCGTCTGTCGCACGAACCGGCTTTGTAAACCGCACACCGTCCATTGGGTGCTTGGCAATCAGGTCATTCATCTTCGCAGCCTTGAACATCGTACCCATTGTGATATAGGCTTGACGGATGGTGGAACCCGCATAGTCAGCATCCATCTGTATGAACACCTTTTTGCAGTGCATCGGCTTGACGTTGGCAATCATCATTTTGCCCATAACAGGCTGAATATTGTGAACATACCGCTCCCGATAATTGCGGAGCGTATTAGGGGCTAAATCACCCACAATATTCTCAATCCAGAAATCAAACCATTGATCCACCGTCGTATCGGTGGCTACGAAAACATCCTCGTGCGCATCGGCGTATTTTGATTCTTCAATCCAGTTGCGAGCTTCGGGGAGCGTCGGAAGATACTTCTCATGCCGCTTTCCTGTTTTATCTACGAACCGTGCGTAATATAAACCGTCCTTTCTCTGGCAGATACCCTTACCACATTCTTTGCCTTTCAGATTCTTACCCATAGATTGTATCCTTTCCGCGCTTGCGAAAAAGGACGCACTACTACACATAAATTATAGCATATAACGTCCTTTTTCTCAAGCCGTTGCGTGAAAAAACTCTCCTCTTATTTACAAATCTTCCGAAGCCACTTATATCACCAGTTTTTCACTGATGAACTGTTCAAACTCCTTTCGCTTGACCAGCTTCTTTGTGCCGACGAAAAGCACGAACGGGCAGTTGGGCGTTCTCAGCATACTGTCGATCTTGTTGATGCCGATGTTGCTGTATTCTGCCGCTTCTCTGGCGGTCAGCGTCATTTTGAGATGGATGGGGACGGTGCTGATTTTATCTTCCATGTTGTTCTCCTTTGCCAGAATTGTTTAATCCCGCAGAAGCTGCGCCGCTTTTTCTAAATTGTGCTTGGCGTTGCCCCTGCGGAAATTTTCCCCGTCGAAGCGGATGGGAACGCAAACTTCCAAAATGCGGTCGTAGATCCGGCGCTCATCCAGACTGGCAGCCTTTTGCATCGTGACGATTGGGATATTCGTGGTGATGATCATAGGCTTGCCAGTCAGCCGCCTGCGGTTGATGACATCAAAAACGCGCTCTTTGCCGAAGCTTGTATTTCGTTCCGCGCCCAGATCGTCCAGTATCAGCAGTTCCGGACGCATGAGAGATGCCATGTAGCTGTCACGGTCTGCGCCGAAATTGCCTTGCATCCGGTTGACCACATCGGACACCCCAACCATAAGAACCGAAACCTCCTTGTCAATCAAAGCGTTGGCAATGCAGCCAGCGGCATAGGTTTTGCCGGTGCCGACATCCCCAAACAGGAGAAGCCCGATTTCATCGCGCTTGAAGCTGTCCCAGTTCTCAACATACTGTTTCGCCTTGGAAAGCTGTGCGGTCATCACGGGGACGGCATCAAACCGCCAGAGCGCAGCGGGAATATCCCGGAACGCTTCTGTTTGGAGCATCGTTACTTTTTTTCTGTGCTGTTCTTTCTTCTCTTCTGATTCTTTTTCTGCCCTTGCTTTTGCAGCACATTTGCAAAGCACAGGGTGCTTGTCCATCCCATTCCTGCGCAGATTTTCAGGGAAAAATGCTTCTTTCGGCGTGCGGCACTTGACGCAGTATTTCAGCCCGTCGGCGGGGTTGATGTAATCACCGGAGGCTTGGCTCGGCGCGTCAGCGCTTTCCAGCAAAGCACCCATTATCGGATTCAAATTCATAAGCATTCTCCTTCACTATAGTCCTCGGCGGTATAGGTTTTTGTATTCCCGCTTCGGATGTCCTCGTTCAGCCATTTCCGCAAGGTGGCGTAGTGATTGGCGTAGTGTCTCCCGTTGGAGGCCATATAGACCGACAGACGGTCAATATATTCCACATAGCGATTTGGAAAATCAGATTGCAGAGATGCCAGCTCACACTCAGAAAGAAACACATTCTGAAATTCACCAAAGCGGCGGAGGGATTCCCTCTCCTTATTTTCACTCTTGTCTTTCTCTTTCCTATTATTCTTATTAGGGGGCAAATCCTGCACCATGCAAGAGGAAAAATCCTGCACCTCTATGGGGCAAGTTTTGCCCGCTGGACGGGAAGAAACCTGCACCTCATCCGGCACTTGCAAGAATAGACGATTTGCCCGATTCCAGCCCTGACGGACGCGCAGGAGCAGTCCCGCATTTTCTAGTTCGTTCAAAGCGTTTTTGACTGTCCGCTCGCTCCGGTTCATATCATCTGCCATCTGCCGGATGGGATAGATCACATATACACTGCCGTTCTCGTCTGCCCACCCGGAGCGTTGGGAAAGCTGGGTGCGGCTGAGGAGCAGCCCATAGAGCAGCTTTGCATTGACGGAATATTCTCCAGCCACTATGAAGCGCGGCAAGGGAATGAACGGCGGCAGCGGGGTAGTCAGTTTGTAAAAGATGATGCATCACTTCCTTTCCGGGGCAGAACATATCGTTATAGTTCCTCCCTCTGCCGCGTTTTCAGCAGCTCCCAGATCTCGGCCTGCCGCGCTTTCAGCTCGGCAACGTCGGCATCGTAGCAGCGCCCGGTGCTGTTGATGCGGCGGCAGACGTGGTTGATGTTTGTGGCAATCCTGCTGACAGCGGCAGCCAGCTTCTTCTGCTCGGTGTAATCGACCTTGATGATGTACCCGTTGATCAGCATTTTCCGGGCATACGCGCCGAAGTTGCGGGTGCCGAGTTGGTTCATCTTGTGGCGAATCAGACTCAATTCCTGCTCATTCAGGCAGATTTCTTTGCGGATGGGTCGTGTACGGTCTGGCATATCAAAGAACTCCTTTCACTTTACAA
>ERZ772867.3058-NODE-3058-length-14713-cov-2.923250_pt1 | contig 14713 bp, 14 predicted proteins | sample MGYA00511341_ERZ772867 | MGnify/ENA primary metagenome ERZ772867 (study PRJEB29015, sample SAMEA2737707) | human gut metagenome | biome: human gut; feature: human-associated habitat; material: faeces | place: China | collected 2012 ... | reverse complement strand
TTGACCACGGAAATTCTCTGTTCAATCAAGCCGGACCGGAAGACTACGAAAACGCAGAAGCATTTCAACAATACATCAACACGCTCGTTCCGTGTGTATACGACGACTTTTTCGCTACCGCCAAACGCTTTATGGCTGACGAAAATCGGGAACAGCTCCGAAAGCTGCTGGGATTTCGGTTTAAGCGGCATGTGCGGTATAATCTGCCGCCCAAGAGACTCAAGCTCATGGAGGAACAGGTTCGGAAAAGGGCGATGAGGTTGCTGGAAAACAAAGAATAAGCTGGAAAATTCATAAAGAATCCGTTTTCGTCGACTATTCGGCGGGAACGGTTTCTTTAGCGCATTAACTTGCGAAGTGTAGCATATCATGCTAAAATGTTGAATAGCATCTAATGTATGTATCATCTTTTTACAGATATGCACAATCATCTAGGGAGGGACACAAAATGAAGCTAACGGATCTGATAAATCTACTCGCAGTCATCCTTATCCCAATCGCCGCTGTCATAATTGGTCAATTTCTGCAAGACCGTTCCGAAAAACGCAAGGATAAAATGAAAATCTTCCAGTGTTTAATGACCTATCGTTCGACTGGATGGGGTAGCAGTTTTGAAGCTGTTGCCGCACTTAATTCCATTGATATCGTCTTTGTTCACGACAAAAAAGTGCGTACTTGTTGGGCTTCCCTTCTTTCAAAATATAATCTTACTCCCAGCCCGCAAATTCTTCAAGAACAGGTAAATGCTCAGTGGAAGCTTTTGGAATCCATGGCAATCTGTCTAGGCTATAAAGATAAAATCACCTGGGAAAACATTCAAAATCCATATTTCCCCGTTGGGCTTCAACGGCAAATTGAAAGCAATGCAAAATTACAAAGCGGACAGCTGGCCTTTGCAGAAATGATTTCTCAAATGCAAAACGCTCCCGGACAATCCGCCCCATTTGTTTCTGCCCCTACAAAAGCAACTCAGGAGGACACCGCCCATGCCAACCCTTAACTGGATCGGAAAAGATAAAGTCGTCAATCATCATCTCGATGTGCCGTTCCGCACGCTGGAAAAGCAATACACCTTTGCGCCGAACGGCGTGGACGACGACGGCAACATGATTATCCACGGCGACAATCTGGATGCGCTCAAAGCGTTGCTGCCGATGTACGAGGGACGGGTGAAGTGCATCTATATTGATCCGCCGTATAACACGGGCAACGAAAAATGGGTGTACAACGACAATGTCAACGATCCGCATATCAAGGCATGGCTGGGGAAGGTTGTCGGCGCAGAAGGCGAAGATTTGAGCCGCCACGATAAGTGGCTTTGCATGATGTATCCGCGGCTCAAGCTGCTGCAAAAATTACTGCATCCCACCAACGGTTCTATTTTTATTTCCATTGACGAGAACGAAGTTGCAAATTTAAAATTGATTTGTAATGAAATATTTGGTTCAAATCATCACGTTGCAACTATTGCATGGCAAAAAAGATATTCCCGTGAAAACCGTGGAGCAATAGGCGATGCACACGAATATATACTAATCTATGCTTCTAATGTTGAAGTCTTCAAGAATCTTCGCCATAAAGTTGCTTTTGATGACAATTCCTCAAAAGTCTACAAAAATCCAAACAACGACCCTAAAGGGCGTTGGCGTGCCGTTCCAATGACAGCGCAAGGATTTCGGCCTAACCAAATGTATCCCATTACTACTCCCAGCGGAGTCATCCACTATCCACCAAATGGACGATGCTGGAGTACTGTTGAATCAGAATATAAAAAGCTGCTTGAAGCAGGTCGCATATATTTCGGGAAAAATGGCGATTCGCAACCAAGTACTATCCGATATTTATCAGAAGTTGAAGGAATGGTTCCTTGGACATGGTGGCCACACGAAGAAGTTGGTCATACAGATGAAGCAAAAAAGGAAATTATCTCTATTTTAGGAGATGCAAGTCTTTTTGACACTCCAAAACCAACACGTCTTATTGATCGAATCCTGCATATTGCAACAGATCCTAATGATATCATCCTCGACTCCTTCGCCGGTTCCGGCACCACCGCTCACGCTGTCCTCAACATGAACAAGCAGGATGGCGGAAACCGCAAATTCATCCTCGTCGAAATGGGCGACTACGCCGAAAACATCACCGCCGAACGTGTGCGCCGTGTCATCAACGGTTACGGCGAGGGCAACAAAGCCGTGGAAGGAACGGGCGGCGGCTTCAGCTTCTATGAGCTGGGCGATGCGCTGCTCATCAACGGAATGCTCAATCCGAACGCCGCTGAGGAGAAAATCCGCGCATACGTCTACTATACGGAAACCCGATGCGCCCTTCCTGCCGCATCTGAAAACGAAAAATACCTGCTTGGCGTACACGAAAACCATGCCTACTATTTCTATTATGAAGCGAATCGAATGACGACGCTCAACCGCGCTTTCCTGCAAACCATTCAAACCCGTGCGGAAGGCTATCTGATTTATGCGGATTCCAACATGCTGAGTGTCGAGGACATGGCGCGTTTCCATATCACGTTTAAGAAAATCCCGCGCGATATCGCGGTGCTGTAAAGGAGGGGCAGCATGGAACTCAAGAATTATCAAAAGCGCGTCCTTCACGAATTGGATGCGTATATCTCCCTTCTGAACAGCACGAAAAACCTGAATACAGCCTACAATGAACACTGGCATACACTCGGTATCTCCATCGGCTTGGGATACAATACCCTGCCGCCATATAACGACGTGCTGTCCGGCGTGCCCCATGTCTGCTTCAAGGTGCCGACTGGCGGCGGAAAGACGCTTTTGGCGTGCGCTTCCATCAAGCACATCTTCGACGGCATAGGCGCATTGAATACCAAAGCCGTCGTGTGGCTCGTTCCCTCCACCGCGATTCTGGAACAAACCATCGCCCACCTTCGCGATCCGCAAGACCCTTATCGCCAGCAAATCAACTTCGATTTCGGCGCGCGCGTCGAGGTCTACGACAGTACGCAGGGGCAGAACGGGCAGGCGCTTTCCCCGTCCAGCGTGCGGGAGAATCTCTCCATCTTCGTTCTGACCTACGATTCGTTGAGAATCACGCGCAAGGAAGGCCGCAAGATTTATCAGGAAAACGGCAACCTCGCGCAATTCGTTTCCCATTATTCGGATCGCGATGCGCTCGTTCCCAGCGTCGATGAAACCGCGCTGATTCAGGTCATCAATCAGCTCTCCCCTGTCGTCATCGTCGATGAAAGCCACAACGCCCAAAGTGATTTGAGCGTCGAGATGCTGCACAATCTGAATCCTTCCTTCGTGCTGGATTTGACCGCCACGCCCAAGAGCAACAGCAACATCATCTCCATCGTAGACGCGCGCGAACTCAAAAAGGAAAACATGGTCAAGCTGCCGGTTATCATCTATAATCGGCGTACCAAGTCGGACGTGCTGCTTGACGCGCTTCAGCTTCAATCCAGCCTTGAAAAGGAAGCTCGACTCGAAGCCGAGCAGACCGGTTCATACGTTCGCCCGATCGTTCTTTTTCAGGCTCAACCTAAAGGCAAGGACAGTGCCACGACGTTTGAGCAGCTCCGAAATGAATTGATTAAAATCGGCGTGCCGAAGGAGCAAATCGCCATCAAAACCTCCGAGATCAACGAGCTGAAAAACGTCAGGCTGCTTTCTCCTTCCTGCCCGATTCGCTATATCATCACCGTCAACGCGCTGAAAGAGGGCTGGGATTGTTCGTTCGCCTATATTCTGGCGACACTCGCCAACCGCACCTCCAAGGTTGACGTGGAACAAATCGTCGGGCGTGTTCTTCGTTTACCCTATGCCCGCAAGCACGCCCGTCCGCTGCTGAACATGGCATATGTCATGACCTGCTCTGCCGATTTCCGCGAAACGGTCGAAAGCGTTGTAAAAGGATTAAATCGCGCCGGTTTCTCCGAAAAGGATTATCGAATCGGCGAGGACGCACCCGAAGAGCCCGTTGCGCCGCCCGTGCAGCAGACCGTCGAGGACATTCCGTCACAGAATCTGTCGGATGATCAAGAGGAGTTCCTCGGCTTTGATACACAGGCTCTTCGTGAGCGTTTTCAAGCTCAAGTGCAAAACCCAGATGCAATGGCAACCGCTTCCACCGCGATTTCCCAAATGATGGATGAGGCTGAACAGCGCGGCGCGGCGTTTGACGAAGAAATCAGACAAGCGGAAGAAGCAGGTATTCCCCTGACTGGAGGCAATGATATGCGCAAATTTTACGAAATGCAGCCTGAATATGCGGATGTACTTGATTTGCGCCTACCTATATTCATGGAAGATATCGGCGCTTCCCTGCTGTTCGATCACGATCATCAGCCCGTCACCAAGGAATCCCTTGCAGACGGCTTCACGCTCGCCGATAAGGATACGCAGATCACATTCAGCCCGTCCCAGAACAACGTAACCATGCTTGATCTGGACAGCAACAAAGGTCTGCCCCGCTATATTCCCCTTTCCGAAAAATCCGTTCAGGCGTACACGCTTCTGATTCAGAGCTATCCGCCGGATAAGAAGAAGGAGATGTGTCGTGATTTGCTCTACGCTCAACTGAATCGCATGGATTCGGTCGGCGCAAGCGATTTGAAAAGGTATATCGAACGCATCGTCGAGCCGATGAGTTCCGACGATCTGGCGCGCATGGAATCCAATCCCTTCCTCTATGCCGACTCCATCAAATCGAAAATCAACGGCATGATCGATGACTATCGGGAAAAACAGTTCATCGCAAAAATCGAATCCGGAGAAATCATCGTTGAACCTCAATACCGTTTTCCGAAATCCATCTCTCCCACCTCCACCATGCTTCCCATCAACAAATCGCTCTACGAGCAGGAAGCCGACGTCAACAATTTTGAGCATCGCGTTATCAGCGAAATCGCCGGTCTGCCCAATGTTCGCTGGTGGCACCGCGTCATCGACAGCAACAAAGCCAGCTTTGTTCTCAACGGATTTATCAACCACTACCCGGATTTCATCGTCGCTACAATCAGCGGTAAAATTGTCCTCGTCGAAACCAAGGGCGATGACCGTGACAACAGCGACAGCCGTATCAAATTGCAGCTCGGTCGTAAATGGGCAGATATGGCGGGCACAAAGTACCGCTACTATATGGTGTTTGACGAGAATGATACCGGATTTGAAGGCGCGTATCCGGTTAGGGATTTTATGGAATTGATGAAGAAGTTGTAAAACTAAACACACTGTGTATTAACCAAATTGTGAGGATAAAAATGAATATAACACATATAGCAACTCAGTCCACACCTTCCTTTTGGATTGAGCATTTTGATGCTATAATCACCGTCGCTGTTACAGTCGTTGGCTTCATTATTACTTATTTTAGAACTACAAAAAATTTTCAAGAAGAGATAAGAAAGAATAAAATCAATCTTACCACTGAATCAATCCAATCTCTTCCTTATGATATCTGCCAACTTATGGATAATGCTATCAATAAAACCGAATTATCGGCTCAAGAATACAGTTCAGTCCTATATAAAGTTCTTGCTTATGGAAGTAAAGAAGCTGTCAATATTGCTGTAGCAATGCAAGAGCTTTCTTATAGTTTAAACTCCACCCCTAATGTTTCCACTAATCAAAAATCACTTTTAGCCCTATACGCTCTTCTTATCACTCAACTAAAATATGACCTTACATCTGAAGTCATTTCTCCCGAAAGCTGGCTCAAATTAAAAATGAGGGATTATCCAAGCATAGAAGAAGAAATTCGGTCTTTGATAAACAAGCATATATATGAGCTAGAGCTTCCCAGTGTATTTCTTTTAAAATAAGCCTTTATAAACTACAATTACTTTTCGGAGGGAGAATATCCGTATGACCCTCACCCTTCATCTTCCCGCTGCCGATGCCGCTTTAATCCGCCAATATGCCACCGAAAAAGGTCTTTCCGTTTCCAAATTGATTCGTCGTTGTGTACTTGAACGGATCGAAGATGAATTTGACCTTGAAACCTATCGAAAAAGTCTGGAAGCCTACAAAACCTTGCCCAGCACCTACATGCTGGACGAAGTCGAATCTGAAATTCTGAATCCATCGAGGTGATCCCCATGAGCACCTATACCCCGCCCTATCAACTGACGGACGCAATCCTCCGCCTTTCCACCGAAATTGCAGCGACGGTCAAGGAAATCACGGTACGCGGCAATCTGTCTGCTCAACCGCAGCTGCATCGCGCCAACCGCATCCGTTCCGTTCATTCTTCGCTGGCGATTGAGCATACCAGCCTGACGCTCGATCAGGTGACGGCGCTGCTGAACGGTAAGCGCGTTCTCGCCCCGCAGCAGGAAGTGTGGGAAGTGCAGAATGCTTTTCGGGCGTATGATTTGCTTCCGTCGCTCGATCCGTACTCCATCGACGATCTGCTCAAAGTCCATCGTGTTATGATGGATGGGCTCGTCATGGGCGCAGGTACGTTCCGCAATACAGGTGTCGGCGTTTATGCAGGGGATCAGCTCATTCATGCCGGTACGCCCGCCCAATATGTCCCGGAAGCCATGCAGCAGCTCTTTGTATGGCTGCGAAACACGACTGCGCATCCGCTCGTCGCTTCCTGCGTCTTTCATTATGAGTTTGAGTTCATCCATCCTTTTGCAGATGGAAACGGCAGAACAGGGCGACTTTGGCAAACGCTGATTCTGCACAAATGGGAGCCTATCTTCACCTATCTGCCGATTGAATCCATGATTCTGGAGCATCAAGCCGACTATTATGCCGCCTTGAACGCCGCCAACACACAGGGCAGCGCAACCGTATTCATCGAGTTCATGCTCGAAATGATTCTTGAAGCGCTGAAAAACGTCTATGTGAAGCAGCATATCAAATCGCCGGAAGATCAACTGCTCGTTCTGCTCAAGTCCGATCCGCGCATGACCATTCCCGTCATGGCGGAGCATCTCGGTCTAAGCGACCGTCAAATTCGCCGTCTGATTGCATCTTTGAAGGCGCAAAACAGGCTTCATCGCGAGGGTTCCAACAAGACCGGGCGCTGGGTCGTGTCCAGAAAGTCCCGATAAACGTCCGCATAAATGTCCGTATAGAAACTTTCGTTTCTTTTGTGGCTCGTCATACGCGGTAACAACTTTTTCGCTCGTCCTTCATCTTTTGGCTTGACATTCGTGCTGTCTCCCGGTACAATGGACGCATAGAGGCCCACTCAAATTGCCCCATTTTCGAGGTCAATTTGACACGCTACTTTTCCGCTACCAAAACAATTTCATTTTCAGGATAAACGAGCCGATTTTTCACAAAAATCGGTCGAAATCCGCTGATTTTCTAAACAAATATGTTTAGAAAACGATTCCCTTTGCCGAGTGGGCATAAAACCACAAGCCCTGAAAGTCAAGTAATAGCTCGATTTTCAGGGCTTTTCTTTATTCTTTGAGTGCAAAATGAGTACATTTTAATTGCCACCATCAGATTTCACATCGTACTCTTCTCGTTTTTTTCCTCGGGATTTCTCTGACGTTTACGCTTTTCTTCCAGCATTTCGGCAAATACAGGGCCATAATCTTCCGGATCGTAATCTCCATCCGTATCGATGTCATAATCAAAGTCCATCGGGAGAACCAGCGGCTTCAGCTGCATCAGCATTTGTGTTTTTTCCATTTTCTGCTTTCTCTGCTGAATAACTTGCTCCTGTTCTTCTGACGGATGTTCTTTTCCTTCCCGAACAGCCTGTTCATACGCAGAAACAACGGCTTCATATTCAGAAAAGAAATTCATAATTCTAGGATCATTCGCCGTCAGCCAGCCCTGTTCCAGCGCAATTTTCGCATTTGGGGATTCCACATTAAAAAAGCGTGCAATACTCGGATTGACCTTCATTTTTGCCGTAGACGGCTCAATCTTTTGCTCTCCGTTCTTTTCTCCTTCAATTGTGATAATCCCAGAATGGAAAAGCATCATCAATAGACTTATCACTTCCGGAAAGCGTCCAACCGGAAAAACAACATCATAATCTCCACTGATTGCACTATAGGTCACATTAAGTGCTTTAGCTATGCGTTCGATCTGTTCCGGTTTGGGAACCATTTTTCCCGTTTCATATTTACGAATTGAAACGGGATGAATCCCCGTTTCTTCAGCCAGACGGTCTTGCGTCATCCCTCTATGCTTTCTACAGAACTTTATCCGTTCTCCAATATCCATGTTTCATCCTCCTCATAACGAGATCACTACATTTTTATTATAGCATTTTCTTTTCTTATTGACCATAGTGAATTTTATTGGACGGATTCTCATCTGTAGGAGTACTTTGGAATGGGGAGGCGTTCAAAAAAGCTGGAAGACGAGCTGTGGTTTTGTAGCGGCGGATGTGTGCCGGGAGCTGAAGCTTGGGAACAGTATCGATGTTAATTGGGTTCTTCTTTTCAGTTCACGACCGATATATTTTTCCTTCTTTTATTTTGTAGACTTCATCACAGGCTTTTGAGATATCTGTTGCACTATGACTCGCAAGCAAGATGCACTTTCCCTCTTTTTTCAGCTTTTGTAATAGCTGATGCACGTCCTCTACGCCGTCTTGATCCAGACCATTAAACGGTTCATCTAAAATCAGATAATCCGGATTTTCCATGATTGCCTGCGCAATTCCCAACCTTCCGCGCATCCCCAGTGAATATTGTCCAACAGGTTTAAGATTATCTGGGTCAAGTCCCATTTCCGTTATCACTTTTCGGATATGTTCGTCAGCAGCTTTTCCCGAAACTCTTGAAAGGATTTTCAGGTTGAAAAAAGCATTATAGCTCGGCAAAAAGCCTGGATTTTCAATAATGACGCCCATTTTATCTGGAAAATCAATATCTTTCCCGACTATGCAGCCATCAACCACAACCTTTCCCATTGTGGGTTTAGCAAATCCGGCAATGCACCTCATCAAAGTTGTTTTTCCGCTTCCGTTCACACCCACCAGCCCATAAATTTTCCCCATCTCTAATCTTAAATTGACATCATTCAAAACGGTTTGTTTTTTATAAATTTTCGTGAGATTCTGTATTTCAATCATGCCTTTTCCCCATTTCAATTCTTATTTGCTGCATAAATTGGCATTTCCATCCGTTTCGCCACAACAACCAGTACGCCAGCCAATGCCGCGTCAATCAGCATGTATCCACACACCATTTTGATATATGCGCTGCACTCCTGTTTAGGATGCGATACAACAATCAGTCGAAATAGCGCCCACATTTTAGGCAGAAAAAAGTCTGGCGTATCAACCATTAAGATGGTATCCAGCATCAAAACGACGCTATACAAAATAACGCCCTGCGGCCCGTATCCTAACAAGCCGCATAGCAGAATACTCCATGTCATGGTTAGCCAAAACAAGAAAATCGGTACAATCGACAAAAGGCTTGTCTGAATCGGCGTTAGATTCTGGCGAATCCATGCCGAAACGTAGCTGAGTTCCGGCATTTCTCCTGCCGCTATTCGGACATTGTCACTCCATCCCTTGCCCTGAACAACAACGGGGATGAGCATCAATGCAGTCAACGCAATCAGCACTACAAGCATCAATACGACCAACAGCAGACAATACAACATCTGTGCTACAATCCAACGCACTCTTGTTGACCGTATCAATGTATATTGTTGAAAAGGGATTCTCCTTGGCAATTCAGACACCATGATTAAAAATGTTACGCTGGTCAGATTAAAGCTGTTAAACCCTGTCATTAAAAACCATGCAATGCTTTCTTCCATGTTCATTGTGTAATTTTTACGCGCCAAACCCGTCGCATAACCGCGAACCGTCAAGAAGCAGCAGCACGCGATAAAAACCATCATCAACAGCGTTCTTGGTGTTCGCCAGAAAGCATCCAGATTTCCTTGAATCATCGCCGCCGTTGATGAAAAGATATCCCCTCTTTTCCGTTTATCCATTGCAGGCAATCTCCCTCAATTTTCTGATATACAAGAACACACTGACTCCCGCTAACACGGCATAAACAAGAAACGCCTTTCCTGCCAGAGCCCATGTTAAACTGTCGTTATAGAGTGAAGCTGGAAATGGAAACGTTCTTCCAAACACCGCATGTGGCAGCCCGCACATCCACAAATAATATATACATGACGGAATAACCAGCACCATCAACTTGTCCCGCACATATACCGCAGTCGTGACACCTACGATTGCCCATATACCGCCCGAAAATGCAATCATCAGTGTCATCCAGATATAAATCGGGAGTCCGCACAGGATATATTGCCATGAGTTATAAATACAGCCGTCTGCAAAATCAATGACCAGATAATCGTATATGTTCACGTCGCATGGTTTCGCAATGATATTCCACAAAACGGCCTGCGCTGCAAATGCGCAGCCGGCAACGATCGCGCCGCTTAAAAATGCTGCAATCAACTTACCTTTCGCATACTGAGCCACAGAGCTTTTGAAAATTCTCTGTTCAGCGAACAGCGTTCTGATTTCTTCTACTTGCAAAGGTGCAGCCGGAATACTGGCAAGGAACGGCATCAGCAGCATAATTCCGCCAAAGAAAATCCCGCCAATCGTAAGTTGGAGAGCCGATTCCCGATACGCAAAATCCCAGTCCCATATTTCAATCCATATAGGTATTGAATATCCATTAAAGCACAGTAGCATCACCAGCAATGCCAGATAAATTTTGCCATCACTGAAAATGAGCTTCATTTCTTTTTTCATACGCGGTCTTTTTCTCTCCTCCTTGAAATTTTTTGAGGTCTATGTTTATTGTACTGAATCCCACGTCACAATTTTCGGCACAACACGGCGTTTCGCACTTCTATCGTTGTAATCCATCAATTCACCCTTTTGAGCTTCAAAAACAACTTCCGCTCTTTCAATGCCATCATCCACAATCTCACCACCGGCGCCATACTTCGGTTCAAACTCCTTTTTAGCATTCCGCGTATATCCACCCTTCACATACCAAACCGGAAGCAGCCAAAACACATCTTTCTCTTGTGGATCCAGATACGGAGCATAAGCAAGCTGTACCTTGTCAATGTTCCGCAGGTGTCCCGCTTCGATTTCTGTTTCAATTGCTTTTTTTGCATCTCCAAAGGAAAGAATCGGAACATCCTCATACGGAGTATCTACAACTTGAAGAAGAGTTGCCCACAGCTTAAAACTGTCTGCATCCCATATTGCTCCGCTTACGCCTGCCGCATCCGGCCATGCTTCCTTTCCTCGAGCGTCATAGCATTCTCGGCACGATTGATATTGAACGCCTGCAAATTTCTGATACAGTTCAATGCAATATTCTCCCGTTTTGCTGATAGGCTGAGTATGCACCCGCTCTCCATTAATTTTTTTATACTTCCAGACACGGTCATACACCGTTATAGGCCCCAAAACAAAATCATCTTTTCCATAGCCCGTTAAGCCTTTTAACTTGTTTTCAAGCATTTCAATCGCTTGCTGCGCGGTTAAAGGGTGATCTTCCGCTTGAATCTGGGGAATTTCACCGTCTGCAAAGTAATATCTGTTCTTGTAATCCTCATTGTTTCCCAGAATTTCCGGTTCTCCATCCTTCGATATGACATAAAGCTGCCCGACTTCATTGTAGACAACCTCCGAATATAGAAGCAGCTTTAAGTCATTTACAGGTGAAGCACCCGTTACCCGAATAACCGGTAGTTTTTCTACATCCGGCACATCAATTTGAGCATCAATTTGAATGGTTCTCCACTTTGTTTCATAGCTTTCCGTCCATCTTTCCGGCGTGTTTTCCTGAACTTCTTTGATGGATTGCCATTCAGCTTTTGCTGTTCCTCTGTTCACCCCAAATAGTGCAACCAGTGCAAGAGCCGCCATCGTCCATGTGCGCTTTTTCATCGTATTCTCCTCTCTATTGCAAAAGGGAGCGAATACCGCTCAGCATTCGCTCCCTTTGTCAATCTGTTCAGTTCACCTTGAAATAGCCAGAAATGACAAATTCTTCGAGGCCTTCATAAGTGTTACAAATCTTCGTCAAAACGAATTTCGCTCAGCTCTGCATTTTTCGCATATGTTTTCAAAAATCGTTGAGCCTGCTCATAAACCTGTGTATGACTCGATATCACATAGCACCTCATTTCAGGCTGTGAAAGTCTAAAAACTTGTTCTCCGAACCTGAGAGCGATAACCGAATTCGAGATTTCTCTTTCCTCACTTTTAGTTGTCTCTAAAACAACCTCCTTGAATAAAGCCGTTTCTTTATCTGCGCTTATATACTCAGAAATTCTACTCCACAATTCACTTCCGTCTTTCTGTGAAAACAATGGTGAATTTGGAAACCTGCTTGAATTTTCCAGTACGTGCAGGTTTGTTCCATGTTCATCATTATAATCTGACACTTTATCAGCTATTTCAAGAAGTACATCCCAGTTCAATTCTTTTTCAGGAACAGACAATCCCATTTCCTTCCATAGTTCCAGATTCTGTACCTTGAGTTCTGTCCTGTAATTTTTTATCGCGCATCCGTACACATCATTTCCAAACTTTATGGTGCTAGGCACATCATCAATCTCTATCGGAAGTATGTCTCCATTTTCCGCCGCTTTCTGCATTTGTTTATACGTCATAATCTGAATATCTGCTGGTTCATCCTGTACAGAGTACTTTATTTCATCTCCATTTTGAACGTATTCTTCTATCGTACACCTCATTCGTTCGGATTCTGCCGTATATTCGATTACAAGTTCTTTCTGCGCCAATGCACAGCTGCATGTCAACAGTAAAATCCCAAATGCCATTATTGGTATACGAACAAATACCGCGCTTTCTTTTTTCATAGGGTTTTCTCCTTTTTTCTATCTACCTGTATAGACACATCTCCCTGCAATTTTATCTCCATTTTTTGAAAAAAACTATTTTATCCGTGTAACGCTTTTTGCTACTTTCAAAGCGTCTTCTTCCACATCTCCGTCAAAAACTACTGAGAGGATTCTATTTTGTTCATTCCATGAAACAATCGTTAAGTCTGCTTTCGCCGAAACCAAAGCAGTATTTCCATGAATCTCCGTATAATATACTTGCGCGTTTTCCGTATCAATATTTGATTCCGCATCTTCCGTCATTTCTTCAAAAGTCAAATATTCATTATTCTTATTTTCAAAGCTGATTAAGAATATTTGCTCTGACAAGTTCTCTACGTTTATAACCTCGAACCCATCTGGAATATACGTGGGATAGTACATTCCTTCCCATCCATTAGGAACATCAAAGGCTTTTTGCTCATCTTCTCGCAGCCCAATCGCGGTATATTGCCCATGATCTTCCGCGAACATCGAAAACACGCGCACTCGAAAGGTTTCACTCGACGCAAACGCAGTCGTAAGCCCGATGCACAGAATTCCCAAAGCGGCTACCGCGAAGCGCATCGTTCTAGGCGCTACTGTAAAAAACTGCTTTTTCAGACTGATCCACCGCAAACGACGCATCATTTTCTTCATGCGCTTTTCTCTGCTTGTTTCCAGAAACTCCAAATAACGTTGATCCTCTGGTGAACTTTCCAACAGTGAATCAGCTTCTTTATCCCGTATCTCTCTCATTGCTTTTGAAATCAAGACTTTCTGATATTCTGCTCTCAGCTTTTGATCGTCCTGATACTCCGATTTATTCATTTTTTTCAATTCAACTCCACCTCTTCAAGTATCCTTCTCAGGTGCTTATATATCCTTTCCAAAATTCCGCCAATATTCTGGGGCTTCACCCCGATCTGCTGTGCGATTTGCTTATATGTCAGTTCTTCATCAAAACGCATCGACAATATCCACTGTTCTTTTTCAGAAAGTTTTTGAATGGCTTTTTTCAAGCGCCGTTTTTCTGCTGCAATAATGATTTGTTCCTCAATCGGCATCTCATTTGCCGCCAGTTCTTGTGTGTATTCTTCATCTACGGTAAATGAATACTGGTTTATCCTTTTCATTCGTCTTAAACGATTGATCGAAGCATGTTCAACAGTTATAATGATATATCTTCTCAAGCTCATATCGGAAAGCTGTCTAAGTGTCGATATGCGTTTCATAAGCATCAGACACGCATCACTTACAGCATCTAACGATTCTTCCTCATTTCTCAAAACGGTCAACGCCTTCTTGAACATCATCAATTCATAGTCAATATATAACTGTTGAAAAAACGCCCGATCATCTTCACTGTGCATTGTCCAAGCTACGGTGTAAAATGCTAGCATTTGTGTTTCATTACCCCCCCTAAATTATTTTCCACCATTTATAAAGACGCTTATTTCATTCTTTTTATCTCACCTTTTCGCAGAAATTTCTCTTTTATTTTTTTCAAGCCCTAACATCACTTTCTATACTTCGCTTTTGCCGCATAATTTTCACGTTATATGGATCCATATTCAACTCCAAACTACAACAAAAGATGCGAGTTGGCAAGTTCTTCTCGCATCTTTTATCCAAGATTTAGTTTATCAGAGTATGTCCATCCTGCCAACGGCATAACGAGTTCATTGTCTAAAACAGCATTTATCTCATTTCATCTTTATTATCTTTTTGAGATTTAGAATGCTCTTTAGATATTCCTTCCAATGCCTTTTGCAGAACATCGTTCCCGATTCTGCCGACCAGCGCATCCAGCTTGCCTTTGTCCTTTTTCAGTTCCCGATTCTCCATTTTCAATTTGACTATTTCATTGGCATGGTTCCAGTTTGCCGATTTGAAAGCGGTATTCTCCTTTTCGAGCT
>ERZ772867.3056-NODE-3056-length-14720-cov-18.252995_pt1 | contig 14720 bp, 18 predicted proteins | sample MGYA00511341_ERZ772867 | MGnify/ENA primary metagenome ERZ772867 (study PRJEB29015, sample SAMEA2737707) | human gut metagenome | biome: human gut; feature: human-associated habitat; material: faeces | place: China | collected 2012 ... | reverse complement strand
CGAAAAATACAAAGCAGAGTATGAAAGACTGGAATATGATCTTTCAATAGGGTTATATGATAAAAGCCTTATTGCGTTTGCCATACAATATGGCAGATTGTTAGCTTTTTTAGAACTATCTGTTTTCACATCTATTGAACGGGATAACGAAGAAGATAAGTTACATGAATTATATTCAGATTGGGAAAAAAGATATAATGGAGGTAATATCAATGAAAAAATATAGATTACATAATATAACAGATTTCGGCACAGAAATTCATGATTTTGACACTGAAAAGGGTCTAAATAACTACATAGCAATATTTGTAGATACACCGTACTGGGTAGAAAATTTAGAAACTAACGAGATAACCTATCCGGTTGGGGATGATAATGTTTCACGTGAAACATTACAAGAATCTGCATTAGATATATGGTTAAGAGAGAAAGCCACAGAAGAAGATGAACGATTCAGCTTATCAGATAAAATATTATGTGCGTTCCTCATAATTTTAACAATGTTAATGGCTGTCGGTTTATTTTATTTGCTATTATCTATTATATCATTTATAGTTGAATATTTATCATCATTCGATTGGAAATTATTGTATATATTATAAGGAGGTTTACACATGGCAAAATTAACAAACGCATTATTACGTTATAAAGTAATGTTTACAAAAAGTGGCACAGGTGGCTATACAGCCCGTGTTATGATTCCAAAAGAAGCCATCCGAGATTTAGATATTCATGCCGGAGATTATATAGAATATACTCGAGTGCCACATGGTTTATTATTGAAAAAAGTGGAAAGGAGTGAACAATAATGGCAAATAAGCGTATAAAAAAGAAACACACAAAAGCGTCTATTTTGCAACAGCAATATTCTAAGGAATATAACAAATACCTTGCACGTGTCAGAAACCAACAAAAACAGGGTGTGCAGATACAGAGAATTAAACGTGTGAAAAAACCCACTCAAGCTTCTATTGAAAGATTGAAAAAACAGACAGCTAAAGAAATTCAGAGAAAAGCGTCTGTGATTAATATGCTGACAGGGGAATTAATATCACCCGAAGAATATGGTCGTAAACACGCACTTGAAGCAAATAGAGTCTTTATAAAATTAACACCACAAGAACAGGAATACGCAAGAATACAAGGCTACACTACAGTTAAGGACTTAAAAGCATTACAAAAAACAGGAATAAAAGTTAATACGGCAACACCCGTGTTAGACTATGAAGTTATTATAGAGGAATGGTATGATTCGTTAGAAAGTTTTGCGCCATCAACAGGCCATTATTTAAGAATGAAAACAGATAATCTTTTATTAAACGCAACAGAGCACGACCGTGCGTTATTTGCTTATACTTATTCAAAAGCGCCCGAAGTATTTCCGGAAGATCCATATATGGACAAACCAACTGTAGATGCTGTTTTTTCAAACATTTTACAAAAGATGGGTATTTTTGAAAGTTCAGAAGATTTCAAAAAATTTATACAAATGCAAGATGTATATATTGAGGATGAATAAAAGAGGTGAATATAATGTCACGTAAAAAAATTACTTTTTGGGCTTGTGATTTTGAGACAACAGTATGGGGTGAAAAATTAGAACAAGAAAAAGGCAAAAAACAAGATAGTACAGAGGTATGGTCGGGTGCTGACGTGGCGTTATATGATAGCACTGAAACTGTAACGATTACACATTCTATTAGGGATTTTTTAAACAGATTTTTAACAATGAATGGAAATAATATTTTATATTTTCATAATTTAGCTTTTGATGGTTCTTTTATTGTTGATTTTTTATTGAAAGAGGGTTGGGAATGGGTACATTGTAAAGATAAAGAAATGAGGTCAAAACAGTTTCAAACCTGTATATCAGATATGGGGGCATGGTATTGGTTAAAATTGAAATGGAATAAAACATTTTTAGAGATTAGAAATTCGTTAAAGCTTATGCCATCATCGTTAAAAAATATAGGTAAATCGTTTGGCACAAAGCATCAAAAATTAGATATGAACTATGAGGGTGAACGGTGCGCTTATTGCGATATATCAGACAAGGAGAAAAAATATATTGAAAATGATGTGCTAGTGTTAAAAGAAGCTTTAGAAATGATGTTTAATGAAAAACATGATAAGTTGACTATAGGTTCTTGTTGTTTATCAGAATTTAAAGGGTTTTATGATAGTAAAGAATATAATAAGCTTTTTCCTGATATTCGGGATGACTACGTTGACGAATCAATTACAGGTGTATGGAATCAGTGGGACTACATTCATAAAGCTTACCATGGAGGGTGGTGCTATGTGAACCCACGGTACGCACATATGGTTGTCGGTGATGGTTTAGTGTATGATGTAAACTCTTTGTATCCGTCTATGATGCACAGTATTAGTGGTAATATATACCCGTTTGGTCATGGTGAATATCATAAAGGGGCACCGCCTGACGATCTTATAACCGCCACTAATAAATATTTTTTTATAAGATTCAATTGCAGATTTCAGTTAAAGCCGGGTGCTTTTCCGTGGTTACATATAAGACATAGTCCCTTATATAAAGCCAATGAAAATCTATATACTTCTAATGTTAGGTATAAGGGTGAATATTATAGATATTATAGGGATATTGATGGTCAAATGCATGATACCAATGTTACACTCACTATGACTTGCACTGATTGGAAGCTTTTTAATGAGACATATGATATTTATGATTTAGTTGTGTATGATTATGTATGGTTTTACGCAAGACAAGGCTTTTTCGATGAATACATTGATAAATACGGTGAAGAAAAGAAAACATCAAAAGGCTTTAAAAGACAAAAAGCAAAACTCTTTTTGAATAATTTATATGGTAAATTTGCTATGTCTGATAATTCTTCTTATAAAGAACCTTATTTAGATGATGGAATTATAAGGTTTATTCTACATGAAGAACACGAAAAGAAAGTAGGCTATATACCTATAGGTAGTGCCATTACGTCTTACGCAATGAATTTTACGATACGACACGCAATGGCTAATTACGATAGATTTTGTTATGCAGATACAGATTCTATACATATTATAGGGCTTGACCCGGCTAAAAAGGTTGTTGAACATTCTACTAATTTTTGCTGTTGGAAATGTGAAAGTACCTTTGATTTTGCATATTATGAGCGTCAAAAAACTTATGCTGAACATATTGTAGAAGAAAACCATAAACCCTGTGACCCTTATTTAGATATTAAAGCTTGCGGTATGAGTAATCAAGCCAAACGTAAATTTATTGAAGATGGAAGAGACATATCAGAACTAGCAACAGGTCTTAATATGGATTCATGTAATTTAAAAGCTGAACGTGTAAAAGGTGGTATTGTTTTAAGAAATAAAGACTTTAAAATACATGAGCAAAAAGATAAAAAAATAATAATATAACACTTGATTTTTAATTCTTTTTATGCTATTATAAGAATGTAATAAATAAGACATAACATTAAAAAAAAGAAAAAAGGAGGAAAAAAGATGATTACAAGGACACTGGTGACGGCAGACGTATCTGTGGAAAGAATTTTTAAAGACAAGGACACAGGTGAAATCAAAAAAGACTGCTTTGATGAAACAATCTCAAATTGTAGAACTAGAGAAAAAGCAGAAATTCTTATCGAAAAGCAGTACAAAGGTGATATTATTTCTATTTTAGACATTAAGTTTAAATTAGAAAAACGTGCTATGACTGATGAACAGTTTTTATTGAACTCAGAAGTTAAGGCTGAAAAAATTGTCACCGAAGCAGAATTACAGGAAATGAAAAAAGAAGATTAGCAGGAAAACAGAAAAAAGCAGGAGGTAAATTATTATGGTAGAAATTAAAGAAATGAGTAGAGAATTCACAAAGGTAGAAAAGTACCTTATGACAACAGCACCGGACATTGAACCATTAAAGAATATTGAAGATGGTTCATCTATTCCGGTTGATGGTTATATTATCTTTGATGATATCAAAGATAACGGTGATGTGCAGTCGATCGTGAGTATTATCACACCTGACAAAAAGGTATATTCAGGACAGTCTGCAACCTTTAGGCAGTCATTGAAAGATATTGAAGATGTAATGGACGGTGAAAAATTTTCTATTATTAAAATTAGTGGAAAGACTAAGGCTGGACGTGATTATATTAATTGCACTTTGGACGTAGCAGGTTTATAAATATAACAACGTGAGAAACCATTTTAATGTTCTCTTCTAAAAAAAGGGGGGGGTGGCTTTATGCCACCTCTTTTTTAAAATAAATGTTTCACGTGAAACGTAAGGAGGTTTTAGTATGATTGATGATGGATATTATCATTGTGAAAGATTGTTGACCATGAAAGATAAATTCGGAAACACACCTGATATTTATATTGTTGATGGAAATAGAACAGCAGGCAAAAGTTATTCTATTAAATGCAGGCAAGTTTCTGATTTTTTAAAAGATAAATATAGACCGGAAAATCAATTTATTTATTTATACAGGAATGTTGTTGATATGAAAAACTGTGCTGAAACGTATTTTGGTGATATAGCGGAAAAATTTGACGGTTACGTTATGACAGAAAAAAGTTTGATGAACGGTGCATTGGTTCAATTATTTATTAATGAAGAACCGTGCGGTTATTGTCTAGCATTATCCATTGCAAGGAAATATAAAAAAATGCGTGGGTTGTTTGTAAATATCCGCTCTGTGTTTTTTGATGAATATCAAGACGAAGACAATGTATATTTGCCGAATGAAGTTAATAAGTTGTTATCACTACTCACTACAATTAGTGCAGGCCATGGAAAACAGCATAGAAGAGTTATGCTATATATGGCATCGAATACGGTTTCGCTATTGAACCCGTATTATAGCGTGTTTGGAATCAATAAAATGTTGAAAAGAGACACTAAATTTTTACGGGGTGATGGTTGGGTATTTGAGCGTACTCACAATGAAAATGCTTCGACAGCATATAGAGAAAGTGGAATTGCACGGGCTTTTAAAGGGGCTTCTTATAATGAATATGCCACTGAAAATAAATACCTTAATGACAATGAGTGTTTAATTGGTAAACCAACAGGACAGGCACGTTATATTTGTACGATCAAGTATAATGATCGTTTATATAATGTAAGAAAATATGATATTTGTTTGTATGTATCTGAGGGTGCAGACGATAGTTTTCCTACACGAATATGCTTCACAAAAAACGATGTTATAGACAACACGGCTATTCGTGTAAATTCAACGCATTACATTGTTACAATGTTACGTGAATATTTCAACAGAGGGTTGCTTATGTTTGAAAATTTAGAGTGTAAGAACATGATCTTTGACGTAATATCTTTTTAATGTTTCACGTGAAACATTGACATTTTAAATTATATTTGCTATAATAACAATGTACCCAAAATAATACGAACATTGTAATTGATATACACGCACATAGACAGGCAGTCTGATATCAATTTTTGGTTTTGCGTCCCCTTTGATTCGATTATTTTGTTACGTACATCATGTTTCACGTGATATTGTTTCACGTGAAACATTTTTATATACAAATATTTATATTTGTGTTATTATATAAAAAAGGAGGTGATGATATGGTACAGGACGTTATAACCGCTATTAATGCAGTGGGTTTACCTACAGTTGTTGCTATTGCGTCTATGTGGTATGTGAAATACAGGGAAGATAAAAACGATTCACGCATAGACAAGTTAAACGAAGCACATAAGAAAGAAATGACAGATATCACAGAAGCTTTGAATAATAATACACTTGCATTACAAAGAATCTGTGATACGTTTGAACAGAAAAGGGGGGATTAAACATGAGCGTGAAAAAAGCGGTTGATATTTCGGAGCATAATGGTATCATTAATTTTGAAAGATTAAAAAATGCTGTTGATTATGTAATTATTCGGTGTGGGTACGGTCAGGATATGGCATCACAAGATGATAAACAATGGATTAGAAACGTCACTGAATGCGAAAGATTAGGAATTCCGTACGGTGTATATCTTTATTCATATGCTAAAACAACAGCAAGAATTGAGGGTGAAATCAAACATTGTCTTAGATTGTTACGGGGGCACAGTCCTAGTTTACCTGTATTTTTTGACAGCGAGGAAAAAGGCACGCAAGCTGTAGCAAAGCACAATGCAAAACGATTTTGTGACGCTATGATAACAAACGGCTACAAAGCAGGTATTTATGCTAGTAAATCATGGTTTGAAAATTATATCGGCGAAACATGGGGGTATGATCTATGGATTGCCCGTTATGCGAATGTGTTAGGTGTTAACAACGTAGATATATGGCAGTATTCGAGTAATGGAAGTGTTGATGGTATTAATGGAAGATGTGATGTAAACCACGTATACAAAGACTATGGGGTGTCAAATATTACACCTAGTACACCCCAGAAACCAGTCACACACGAAAAAACAAGAAAAGAATTGATTGCTTTAGGACAACAACACGCAATTAATTTTACTGGTGTAAAAATTGCGGTTGATGGAATTGTCGGGAAAGACACAAAAAGAATGGGCGTACGTGTAGTACAAAGAGCCATGAATTTAGATTACGGTTCTACGATTGTAGTAGACGGCATTGTAGGTAGACGAACACTGGCAAAGGCTGGGCGTCATTATGTAAAACGGGGAGAAAAACAGTACCTTGTAACAGCCCTCGAAATATTGTGCTTATTACAGGGTAAAAACCCAAAGGGGGTTGAATGCCCGGGAATATTCGGCGGAGGACTTGCAAGCGCGTGTGGTACAGAGTTTGTTTACGCCAAAGATATGTTATATATGGTTTAATTTATATTCACGTGGAACAATTGTTTCACGTGAAACATTTTTAAGGAGGGTTAAGAAAAATGCCGAATATAAATATAGCTTATCAATGGGCTGTCAATGCGTGTAATGCCCCCAACATTGGTTATTCTCAGAAGTATAGAAGAGGACAAACCGTGAATGGTATTACTTATTACGATTGTAGTTCTTTTATTTCTAAAGCACTAACAGAAGCAGGTTTTTTTACTGCTAACCCATGGTTTACTACAATGACAGAAATTAATTATTTAACACAGGCAGGATTTAAAGAAATCGATATAAACAGCGCATGGCAGGCGGGTGATATTGTTTGGAGAAGCAGCCACACTGAAATGGTATATACGGGGTCAGGTGCAGGGAACGGCGGTATCACAATGGGAGCGCATAGCGGACATTATCCTTTACCTGAGCAAGTTAGTATTAATACTCATGTTTCTAAACCATCATCGTGGACAAAAATATTCCGTTACGGTGATAGTGCAGGAATGACACTTGAATGGATACACGGAAACCGTTATTTGACGAATGAAGAAATGAAAAATAATGCCTACGTTTTTTATAGTACGTTGTTCTTTAAAGATTTTACATTGAACGCAATAGCAGGTATGCTAGGCAATATAGAGATAGAATCAAATATCAATCCCGGGTTGTGGCAATCGTTAAAAGAGGGGAATTATAACGGTGGTTACGGACTTGTTCAGTGGACACCTGCAACTAACTATACAGACTGGGCTAACGCTCATGGATACGATATCTCGGATGGATATTACCAGTGCGTATGGTTAGACGAAGAAACCGAAAAGAGTGGTCAATGGATAGCAACCACTGCATACCCGATGTCATGGGGAGAATTTCGAAAATCCACAAAAGAACCCGACTATCTAGCTATGGCATTTCTTAAAAATTTTGAACGTGCAGGCGTAGAAAAAGAAGAAGAAAGAAAACAGAATGCGTTAAAATGGTATGCGTATTTACAAACATTGTCACCATACCCGATGCACCCACACACGAAAAGATCAAAAATGCCCCTTTACTTTTACACTCTGTTCTGATATAATGAGATTGTAAAAGGGTGATAAAAAATATAAAGGAGGATTTATAATGGATTTTAATGAAGCTTTAAACGAATTAATTGACGCTGTGACAGACGTTGAAGAGCACGGTGATGCTATTGAGTTATTACAGAATTATGATAGCGAAAGAGACGGAGAGACGGACACCACATGGAAAGACAAGTATATCAAATTGGAAAGCGAGTATAAAAAACGCTTTAAAGAAAAGATGAAGGCGTCCGCAAGTAACACAGACAAAAATGACAACACAAAAGTTGAAAGAGAAGAAGAAATTTCTGTTGAAGATTTAGACTTCAATGGGAAAACAGAATAAGGTGGTGTAAAAATGGCAAATCCAACAAATACGAATATTTTAAGAGCGTTAAAACAGGAATTATCTTTTGAGGTACAGAATCACTTACCGACAGAAGTTTCCGACAATTTGCAGGGTGTGTATGATACTATATTAAATTATGCACCTGTTAGAAACGAGATTGTCCCGTCAATGGTTAATCGCATCGGTATGCAGACGGTTGACAGTATTGCATGGAGAAACCCACTAGCACGATTCAAGAAAGAGCCTATGAGATACGGCGAAACACATGAAGAAACTTATGTCAATATGTGCAAGGGTCGTGTATATGATTCACAGGCAGATTTTAAATTCGCTTTTCAGCAGTACCAGTCTTATATCATGAGCATGTTCCACAACGTAAATCTTGAAATTCAGTACCCAGTAACCATTACTTACGATAACCTGAGAAAAGCTTTTACCACTGAATATGGTATTCGTGATATGATCATGTCTAAAATGGAAAGCGCTATCACTGGCGCAAACTGGGACGAATATCTTGCAATGCGTGACTTGATTAATGTGGGATATGAAAAAGAAGTACTTCCGGCTGTCACAGTTGACGCTGTTACCAATGAAGAGACAGCAAAAAAATTATTGGTTGAAGTAAAAAGAGCCGTTGGTGAATTTGGTTTCCCACTTCCTGAAAATAACACCGCAGGGGCAACTTCTCATGCCATGCCGTCAAATCTTATCTGGATAACAACACCGAATGTAAATGCACACGTGAGTGTTGATGCGTTGGCATATGCGTTCCACATGGACCGAGCAGACGTAGAAGTTCAGACTGTAATTGTAGATAAATTTAGCAATCCTGCTATTCAGGGCGTACTATGTGATGTTCGTTTCTTTAACGTACGTGACCAGTTCAAAGAAATGACAGATCAGAAACTTGCGAATGTTTTATCATGGAATTATTTCTATACACAGGTTGAAATGGTTAGCGCAAGCCCGTTTTATCCTATTAGAGTGTTTACAACAGACACTGTGGTTGAAACACCAACACTAGCAGTTGCGACTGGTACTTACACGGCAGGACAGACACAGGAAGTTGAAGTAACTGTCTCAGGTGGTACAGGCAAAGACACATATCATCAGAATTTAGTGACACTGGAAGTCGAAAGCGGTGCTACTTCTGCAAAAACATATGTAATCCCAGGTACACATTTATTGCACACAGGGGCAGACGAAACAGGTACAATCGTATTAAAAGCTATTTATCGACCGGATGAATCTATCACAAAAACAGCAAATTACACAAAACTATCGTAATTTAAAGAGGTGTTATTTATGATAAATTTACCTGTACAAGGAGGGGTTGCACCACGCAACCCCGAAACAAAATTAAGATTATATAGTGGTGTTCCATGGTCAGACGAATATGAACACGTGAGATTATATAGTTCAAAAGCAGAATTATTAGATCATTTAGAATCATATCGCAAAAATATCCCCGGTGTTGATTTATCGCATCTCGCCCCTATAAGAGTTGGTAACTATGATATACGAGTACCATTCACAGAAATGAAAGCTTTAAACTTAAATTATTTAGCTTTTCAAAATGCAGGTATTTCTAACGAGTGGGTTTTTTGTTTTATTGATTCGATCGAATGGCTGTCAGAAAAAACAACTAGAATAAATTTTTCTTTAGATGTTTTTCAAAACAATTTTTATGATACAAATATTAAGCCATGCTTTGTTGAATATCATCATATACCTAGACGTGAAGACGGTATCGGTGTTAATCTAGTGCCTGTTAATTTAGAAGCAGGAGAAACAATCGTTTCACAGCATAAAAAATTAAATTTGACACCGACTGATTGTTGCATTTTTGTGACAAGAGGTACAGTGGAACAGAGTTGGTTTGACGGACGAGTGGAAAATGGCGTTTACTGCTGGGGCAGTATCGGTCATTATGATGTGACAACCGATGATGGACTGGAAAAAATTAACGGACTATTGAAAGAATATAACGATCAGGGTGCACAAGATGCTGTTATCGGGTTATTTATGTCACCAAAGCTATGTATAGGTGCACTAGGCGGAAAAGAAATAAAACCTGAAACCACGTCTATGCAAATATCAGGAAATGCGTTTGAGGGTTACAAACCGAAAAATAAAAAATTATATTCCTACCCGTGGTTATATTGCCTGGCGGACAATAATCAGGGTAATACACATATCTATAGATATGAATATAGTTATAATCAGGACAAATCAATAGAATTTGACAGTTACGGCACTATTGCAACATTACCACAAGTTTTAACAGCACCTAAAAATTATAAAACCCGTGAAAATTTAAAACACGGATTAATGCAAGAAGCATTAATCAATTCATCATTTCCAATGTGTTCGTTTTCTTCTGACACGTATCGAGCATGGTTGGCACAAAATAAAAGTTCTATCGCATTGTCTCAAGTTCAGACTGCTGTTAATTCTACAATAGGACTTGGCACATCTATAGCAGGTTTAGCAGGTGGAAGTTTACAAGGAGGAATTAACGGTTCAAGTAAAACAACTTCTGCTTTTTGGGACGCTTTGGGAATGTTAGCAAATCAGACAGACAGATCAAGAAATGCAGGAGTTACTCATGGAAAAGCTTTATCGGAAAACGTAATGACAGGGATAAAAGAATGCGGTGTTGATTTTTATGAAATGTCATGCAAAAGACAATTCGCGGAAATGGCAGACAGTTTTTTTGAACAATTCGGGTATCCTATCAACAAAATCACAATGCCTAATTTACGTTCACGAAGTCGTTGGAATTATGTAAAAACTTCTCATTGCGGTTTCACGGGCAATATTGATTTAGATCAGTTGAAAAAATTACGAAATATATTTGACAACGGTGTTACTTTGTGGCACACTGATGATATAGGTAATTATAGCTTATCTAATAATTAGGAGGTGAGATCATGAAAAACCCTTTACGAGTTTTTGAAAAAGATATCAATAAATCATGCAAAGATGATTTTGAAACAATAAAAACTATATTTTTTTATGATATCTTTGACATTTTTGTTAATAGGTATAAATGGAATAATTTGCCGGAAGAAATTTTACCGATGTATATTGAACAAACGCTATTTTGGCGTGGGTTGGGTGTATTTATAAAAGACGATATCGCAGGCTACGCATTTATGAATGTTTCATTATCAGGGTTACCTGATATTTATAATATACCTCAAGACAGAATAGCATACACCGCCAATGGATATATAGAAGAATATGGAAAAGAAAACAGTTGTATTTTATGGAGTAATTATTCAACTATGCCGTATTATTATAAAGCTTTAATGTATGCAGATAGCATGGCAAATTGTTGGAAAACGAAAAATATAAATATGTACGCTCAACGTACACCTGTTGCTCTTTCTTCTTCTGACAATGAAAAAATGAGTTTTGAAATACTCGGTGAAATGTACGATAATTATTTGCCAATACTGAAAGTTTCAGATTCGCTAAACTTAAAAGATATTAAAGCTTTAGATATGGGTGCACCTTATATCGTGGATAAATGTGAACAAGAATTGCGAGATTTATGGGCACAGGTGCTAACATCTTTAGGCTACGAAAATAACCCGGTTGAAAAAGGCGAACGTCTTGTAACAGGTGAGACAGCAGGGAATAACGGACAAATAGAAGCAAATAGAAATACAGGATTAACATTAAGACGTAGATGTGCAAATGCTATTAATGAATTATGGGGGTTAAATGTAACCGTTGATTTTAATAGCGAATTGCCGACTATGATGAATGGTTACATACCCGACAAATATATGCAATCAGGAAAAGAGGGTGACGTGATTGAGTAAATACACAACAACCGTTAAAGATATTTGTGAAAGCTTTATCCCACCACAAGAATTATGGGATATTGATTTATCAGTGCAAAAAATAATTGATAAATCGCAGAACAAATTTTTTGACTTTGATTTTCCTTTTTATTCCAACGATCAAAAAGACTTGAACGAATTTAAAACTTATTTTTTACTGAGATACTGGAATAATTATATAGGGTTTGAAACCCTAGGTATGTGGAAAACAGCTTTTTTATCAAAAATGCATGAATTAACACCGTATTATACAAAATTGCATGATGCAATTCAAAACGATAACCCTTTTACAAATATAAATGTAACTTATACAGAAACAGAAAAAGGAAACGAAAAAACAACAACTAGGACTACAGATGCAGGAAACAGCGAAGTAAAAAACAATCAAAACTATCAGAATATTGATAGTGATAACCCACAAGTAACAGTAGCCACACAAGATTATGCAAGTACTATGAGTAGGGGCGAAACTATTAATAACACTACAACAAGCGCAAATAATAACCACACAGGAAATGACAACAAAGACAGTAATAGAGACAGGAATACAAAAGAAACAGGATTAAGAGGTAAATCAACAAGTGAAGCAATTGCCGAATATCGTGAACAAATCCAAAATATCAATAAAGAAATTGTAGATAATTGTCGTGATTTGTTTATAAAAGTGTGGTAAAAAGGAGGTGAAATAAATGCAAGAAGAAATAAAGCCTTTATATCCTTTACTTTGTTGTGATGTGCCTAGTGTTTATAGCAATAAACAAAGCTATTACGAATGTTTATGTTATATCGGCTATAAAGTCAATGAATGCATTGAAGCTATTAACGGTTTTACAGACGCTTATAAGCAGTACACGGATGAAAAAGTGTCAGAGCTGAAAAAATATGTTGACAAACTCAACACTGATATCTATAATCACATTACAGACGTAGAAAAAAATATTCGGGAGGATATGGATAATAGGGATAATGAACTAGATGAAAAAATCGATAAAGTTCAAAGAGATTTACTGGACAAAATTAGTACTCTAAACATTCTTATATATAAATTGAATGCCGAAACACGGGAGTATATTGACAGTGAAATTAAAAAGCTTTATGATTATATCAATAATTATATCCCTGATAATATGCAGGTACTAAACCCTGTTAAGGGGTATTACACTAGCCTAAATCAAGCGTTAGGTGATATCTATGACAATCTACGTTATTATGCATTGACCTGTCTTGAGTTTGATTCATTGTATTTAACTTGCACAGAATTTAACAACCTATTACTTAGTTGTACAGATTTTGACTTATATGGTGCGAAAAGGTTTAGAGTTGATAGCAACTTATATATGCATGACCCTTTTACAGGTGAATATGTATTTTATCAAGATGTTATATATAAACTTGCAGAATTACATTTTAATAACCCAATCACCGCAAGTGAATTTGATGCTTTATTATTAACCGTAACAGGGTTTGAAGCTAAAGCCTTAACCGCTTACACATTCGACAGCAACGGAAAAACAGCATTAAAATTATAATTAAGGAGGAATAAATATGAGTTCAACAAACAAAACAACCTATTACAAATTAAGCCAGTATATCGGCACAGACAAACCGACGTTTTTAGGTGATTATAACGCGGATATGTCTAAAATTGATGCAGGTATTCACGATGTACAGGAGACAGCCACAACGGCTAACCAGACCGCCGGAAGTGCTGAGACTATCGCACAGACAGCACTCGGGAACACAAAAACAAACGCAACAGATATTAAAAATCTACAGTCCAGCGTTGCTGAGATTAATGCAAATAATGTTACAAGAGATGCTCGTATCAGCAAAGCACAGAGTGATGCAACTAAAGCAAATGACGGTGCTGTAGAAGCTAAACAGAGTGTTAGTAATTTGTCTGCAAATGTAAGAACATGGGAAGATATACCATCTTCATCGAATAGAGTCTCAAAAATCAATAGAGCATTAAGACTGATCTCAATTAACCATGTTGCGTCCGGTTCAGGTTCTAGTGATAGAAGAGTGCTTTTCACAATCCCGAACTTTAGCGCGGATAAAGACATCATTTTTACAGGTGATGTTGTATCAACTAACTCAGGTATAGAGACTATATCTATTGATGATTTTAAATTAAAGAAAAATGGAGACGTTGTGTATAACGATGAGAATTCTCCTAGACCATATACTTTCTATGGTTGTAGATTAACGGCAATGATTCCATACTAAACAGGAAAGAAAAAAGGGCTAACCGCTGTGGTTAGCCCTTTTTATTATAATTCATCATAAAATCCAATGTTATACAATGCATCATATATTTCATTACTTTTTTCCTATATTCTTTTTCATAACCTCTTTCTCTACATAATCCGCTGATATTTCATTCAGCATTGTCATTGTTGCAGTAATCTCCATACCATTATAAAATTTTACTGTCATATTATGTACCCTCCTTATTTTTTCTTCTTTAATATGAAAAACATAAAATTTCCAACCTGTTTTATACAAGTTAATTTTTCAAACTCTTCATTCGCCCATTCCGGTAATGCTTCACGCTCATTCATATTAAATTCAAAATATTCCCCTAAATCACTAATCAATATAATAACGTTATCGTCAATGTTTTTTATTGCACCCGTGATT
>ERZ772867.3052-NODE-3052-length-14744-cov-2.592008_pt1 | contig 14744 bp, 13 predicted proteins | sample MGYA00511341_ERZ772867 | MGnify/ENA primary metagenome ERZ772867 (study PRJEB29015, sample SAMEA2737707) | human gut metagenome | biome: human gut; feature: human-associated habitat; material: faeces | place: China | collected 2012 ... | reverse complement strand
AATGCCTCCTAAAAAATTCGTAGAATTTCACAGAATCTCAACCATACAAAAAAAAGAAAAAAGTGATTTTATATCACTTTTGAAAAACGCCCCAAAAGTATTTTGGACAATAGGATTAGTCCAGTTTTTCTCATGGGCAGCATTCATGTACATGTGGACCTACACCAATGGAGCCATAGCTTCAAATGTATGGGGGGTCACTGATACTTCTTCAGCCGCATATCAAGAAGCTGGCAACTGGGTCGGAGTTGTATTTGCTGTACAAGCTGTCGGTTCCGTTTGTTGGGCTGTCATACTACCGTTGTTCAAATCCAGGAAAATAGCTTACTCTTTAAGTCTGGCTTTGGGTGGAATAGGTTTCATTTCTACGATTTTTGTACACGAACAACATCTTTTATTTTTACCATTTTTTTTAATAGGATTTGCATGGGCTGCTATGTTAGCAATGCCATTTACTATACTTACCAACTCCATATCAGGGAAAAATATGGGAACTTATCTTGGGTTATTCAATGGTACAATATGTATCCCACAAATCATAGCCGCACTTGGTGGAGGAAGCATTCTCCACATATTAGGAGGTCTACAGATAAACATGTTAGTTTTAGCAGGAATATTTTTACTTATAGGAGCCATATGCGTATCTTTCATCAAAGAAACGTATGCCGAGTTATCCTCTAAATTTCAATCATAAACATTAGATAACAATGAATATAATACACTTCGAAACAATAAATACTTAATTCCTTATTCCCTGGTTCCCATCCGTTGCCTTACCACTTCATACATCATAATACCAGCAGCTACCGACACATTAAGAGAGCTTATTGTACCCATTAATGGTAAAGCCGCTCTATGGTCACAAATTTTCAATACATCTGCAGAAACCCCTGTATCTTCTGCCCCCATAACAATAGCTACAGGGCCACAATAATCAATAGATGTATAATCACACGAAGCCTTTTCCGTTGCTGCCACAATCCTAAGCCCGCTATTCTGCAAAAATCGTATAGCTTCAAACACAGAATATTCTCGACATACCGGTATATGATGTAAAGCTCCTGCCGAAGTTTTTATAGCATCAGCATTTACAGAAACACTATTCCGTTCAGGAATCACAATAGCATCGGCTCCTGCACACTCACAAGTCCTAGCTATAGCCCCAAAATTACGTACATCAGTTACCCCGTCAAGAACTACAATAAATGGTATTTTCCCCTCTTCGTACAACGAAGGAATAATATTCTCAAGCTTTTGATAAGTAACCGCAGAAATAAAGGCAACCACTCCTTGATGATTTTTTCGAGTAATACGGTTTATTTTTTCTATAGGAACTCGCTGTACAACAATATTCTGCCCTTTAACAGAAGCAAACAGTTCTTGCACTAATTCACCCTGTAAGTCTTTCTTAATTAATATTTTATCTATATCTTTCCCAGCCTCTACTGCCTCTATTACCGCACGAATGCCAAAAATCATTTCATTCTTTTTCATAACAAAATATTGTCGTCTAAATAAAAACCTAAATACTAAATATTTTTCCCCAACAAAACCCGCGCATTATTCATAGCTTCATCCGTCAACTTTGCGCCACTCAACATACGGGCAATTTCCTCTATACGCTTTCTATCTTTCAGTTCTTCAATATGAGTTTGCGTACTTATCTCCGTATCCTGTTTATATACTCGATAATGATGTCTGCCTTTTGATGCAACTTGAGGTAAATGAGTTATACTTATTACTTGCATATACCGAGACATCTCCTGCATAATATCTCCCATTTTGTCTGCAACTTCTCCTGATACTCCCGTATCCACCTCATCAAAAATAATTGTTGGTAAAACCGTCACATGGGCAATAAGGGCTTTTAAACAAAGCATCAATCGTGAAATTTCTCCACCAGACGCAACTTCTGCAACAGGTTGCATAGACTGGTTTTTATTTGCAGAAAAAAGGAAACATATCTGTTCAGCTCCCGTTTCATCTATTTCTGGTCGTGGTACCAGCTCCACCTCAAAACGAAGATTAGGCATTCCCAACAAACGAGCTTTTTCTTCCAATAACCTTGAAAATTCCGCAGCAGCTAATTTTCTCGATTCCGTAAGTTTTACAGATATTTCTAATAACAAAATGTATCTGTCTGCAATCTCTTTTTCTAAGGCATATATTTCTTCGTCCGATGTATCTATTCTTCCCAATCTACTTTCCAATTGACTTTGCACCTCAAGTAATTCTTCTATCGTCTGCACCTGATGTTTTTGTTGCAAACGATATATCATATCTAAACGATCCTGGACTTGGGCTAAACGTTCTGAATCTATACAAATACTATCTTCCTTCCCCGATATTTCTGCTGAAATATCTTTCAATTCAATATAAAGTGACTGTAAACGTTCTGTTAATTCTCCCAAATCAGGATAAATCCGTAATAAACCTTGAGCACGACTAATCAAAGTTTTCAAAATTGGTAGGATTCCTCCCTCATCACCCGATGCTAACTGAGATATAGTGTATAGCTCACCTTTTATCTCTTCAGCATGGCTCAATATCTTTTGCTCTTGTTCAAGAATTTCCTGTTCTCCTCCTTTTAACTGGGCATCTACAAGTTGAGAGAGCTGAAACCTGAGATAATCTTCCTCTTTTTTCCACTCGACCCTTTCCTCCTGTAACTTCAGCAACTTCTTTTTTGCCAATTTATAATTCTGAAAATCAGATTTATATTGTAACAACAAATCATTATTATGTCCCCATACATCAATTACATGTAATTGGAATTTGTCATTTCCAAGTAATAAATTCTGATATTGAGAATGTATATCTATCAACCTTTCCCCCAAATCCTTCAACTGGGCTAATGAAACCGGTGTATCATTTATAAAAGCCCTGGACTTGCCGGAAGACAGAATCTCTCTTCGAAGAATACAAGCACCATCTTCATACTCTAAATCCTGTTCTTCAAAAAAAGACCTCAAATGATAGTCTGAAATATCAAAAAAACCTTCAATAATAGCTTTCCGACTTTCATCCTTGATGACACGAAAGTCTGCTCTCTGCCCTAAAATAAGAGATAATGCTCCTAATATAATAGATTTTCCAGCCCCAGTCTCTCCTGTAATAGAGGAGAACCCGGAATAAAAATCTATATCCAAAGCATCAATTAAAGCATAGTTCCGAATCGATAATTTTTTGAGCATATCAATATCAACGATTTTCTTTACGAATTTCCTGTAACCGAGTATTTTCCGTAGGATAGATTCCAATCAACAATTTGTAAATCTCATCCTTTTCTGTCTGCGGAGCCAACGAATAAATATTTACAAGCTCATCTAATTTAGAATCACTAAAAAGAGGCAACAATACCGAAGTAGATGCCGCCTTATATACTTCTTCTATCATTTTAACAGCATCGGTCACCGCAGCTCGGCCTTTATCCATGCTCAGTGCCATTTCATCAAGGCCTTTACGATGATAATTATACCACAATGTCCTGAACATCTCTGTACGCTGGTCAGTAAACGCTGTCACTAAAGCATGCCGGTTACGCGTATCTTCGAAAGCCTTCCAACCTACTTCCATCGATGACTGTCCCATATTTACAATTTGTTCGGCTCGTTGAAAAAAAGGTGTCCCTCCTTTCAATGAAAAACTATCAAAATCAAGTCCTAATATCATATAAGCATAAAAATCAACCACTGCAGTCAAATTACTTTCAATAGTGTTTTCATTATACACTAAAGGCTCATATTCCTGATAAGTAAATTCAAAGCTTTTATCTTTGAAATTAAATAATGTTGTAGCATACGAAGCATTATAGACTGGACGGCGAGACTGTACTTGCAAATCACATTTAAAACGATTATCTGTAACCTCATTAACAGTAATTACTAAACTACAATCAATCTTTTCCGATATGGAAATCTGGGCTTCACTCCATTTTCTATTATTAACATATTCAGTCAAAGCCTGTTCCAATGTAGTAAATACTGATTTATTAGTCCCCTGTATTTTATCGCTGTTAACTTGCACACGGCAATTCAATTCTTGTGCAAAAGATAAACAAGAACTACATAATATTACTAATATTAACAACGATTTTTTCATCATTCCTAATGATTAAAAATACATATTCAAAACATCGACAATATCAGCAGCCACTTCCTTTTTAGCTTTAGTTTCGAATACCAATTTATTCCCACTTTTCTCGATTATCGTAATTTTATTTGTATCACACTTAAATCCTGCACCCTTATCTTGCAATGAATTCAACACAATAAAATCAAGATTTTTCCGATTCAGCTTTATCCAGGCATTCTCTTCTTCATCATTTGTTTCTAACGCAAAACCAACTAATACTTGGCCCGTTTTTTTCATTCGTCCCAAAGCTGCTGCAATATCTTTATTCGGCTTCAAACGTAACAACAAATCATCCCCTGTTCGTTTTATTTTCGCTTCGTTCCGGATCTCCGGAGCATAATCAGCTACCGCAGCACACATAATCGCAGCAGACATATTAGGATACTTATCCACAACTACATCATACATTTCCTCTGCCGACTCAACATCAATTCGCTTGATATTAGGATGTAGTGCCTGTAGAGACACTGGACCAGCAATCAATGTCACATCAGCACCTCGTTCAGCACAAACCTCTGCCAATGCAAATCCCATCTTACCAGACGAATAATTACCTATAAAACGTACAGGATCAATCTTTTCATATGTCGGACCTGCTGTTATTAAGATTTTTTTACCAGACAATGTCTCTTTTCCCTGAAAATAAGCCTCCAAAATTTCCACAATCTTATCAGGCTCCTCCATACGCCCTTTCCCGTGCAAATGACTAGCTAACTCCCCAGTTGTTGGCTCTATTATAAAATTTCCATACGAACGCAACAAATCCAGATTACGACGAGTGGTAGGATGAGCAAACATATCTAGATCCATAGCCGGAGCGATGAACACCTTTGCTTTACTAGACAAATATGTAGTAATAAGCATATTATCTGCAACACCATTAGCCATTTTAGCAATTGTACTTGCACTTGCCGGAGCAATAACCATTGCATCCGCCCACAATCCTAAATCAACATGACTATGCCATGAACCATCATTGGCCGTAAAAAATTCGCTTATCACAGGTTTTCCCGTTAATGCTGACAAAGTGACTGGAGTAATAAATTCTTTTCCTGCAGGAGTAATAACCACTTGTACCTCCGCCCCTTTCTTCACCAAAGCCCTGATAAGATACGCTGCTTTATATGCCGCAATACTACCTGTTATTCCTAATACAATATTTTTCCCTTTTAACATAATCCCAAAGAATTAATATTGACATAACTCAAAAGGACATTTCAAAAGCACTCTTTATACTAAATCTTAACCCCACTTATGGCTAAATATTTATTAGTATCACTCCTTTGAAATGTCCTTTAACGTCTCTTCTTATAAAACCCTTATCGCTTGAGTTCTCGTAATTTGATATTGGTTATCACATTTTTCGTATTAAGAGTAAAATCTCCCTGCATCATCCAGCCATAATAACCTATATCTGTCTTGAAAACCTCAGAAACTGGTCGCCCTTTATATTTTCCAAAATTAAACACTTCTACTCCATCCTCATTATATACAATACGACCAGCAAAATCTACATTTTTAGTATGAGTAGAAAACTCAGCAAGAGCAGCCATATCATTCTGAAGATCTGGGTAACGGTCAAGCTGAGACTTCAATACCTCATAAGTAGCACGCGTATCAGCCTCTGCTGTATGTGCATTATCCAAATCTTTATCACAATAAAACTTATATGCTGCAGACAATGTACGTTGCTCCATTTTATGGAAAATAGTTTGTACATCAATCATTTTACGCTTAGACAGATCGATATCTACTCCTGCTCTCAAAAGCTCCTCTACTAACAAGGGAATATCGAACCGATTTGAATTAAATCCAGCTAAATCACAACCTTCGATATCTTTAGCTATATTCTTAGCGACTTCCTTAAATGTCGGACAATTAGCTACATCTGCATCTGAAATACCATGTACAGCAGTTGCCTCTGCAGGAATGGGCACCCCTGGGTTTATACGTAATGTTTTACATTCTTCTTTCCCATTCGGATAAACTTTTAAATAACTTATCTCAACTATATGGTCAGTTGCAATATTAACACCGGTAGTCTCCAAATCGAAAAAGACAATCGGATTTCTAAGATTTAACTGCATTTCTCCTCCGTTATTTTTATCTAAATTCTTTAAAAATCAGTCAACATCATAGGCATTAACAACATCAACAGGTCTTCGTTCGGCTGATTTTCTACAGGCAGTATAAGTCCAGCACGAGATGGATCAGATAGTTCTATTGTCACCTCTTGAGAGGAGATATTATTCAATATCTCAATAAGAAAGGTCGACTTGAAACCAATTCCCATAGGATCACCCGTATAATTGCATGATACATTTTCTTCTGCAGAAGTAGAAAAATCTATATCCTGAGCCGAAACTTGTATTTGATTATCTCTCAACTGCAATTTTACCAAATTACTTGCTTGATCCGAAAATACAGATACTCGCCGTAAAACATTCACAAACACTGCCCTATCCACAATAATACGATTAGGATTATTCTGCGGAATCACTGATGCATAATTAGGATAACGTCCTTCGATCAAACGGCAATTCAATACAAAATTCGACAATGTAAATACAGCATTCTTATCATCAAAAGTAATCGATACATCATCCGACTCTTTCGGTAAGATATTCTTCAATAAAGTTGCAGGCTTTTTAGGTAAAATAAATGAAGAAGTTAATCCTGATTGTATCGAATCATTCTTACAACGCACTAATTTATGACTATCAGATGCCACAAAAATAATATCTTCTGGATGAATATCGATATAGATACCATTCATTATAGGGCGCAATTCATCATCACCCGTTGCAAAAAGAGTACGATTAATTCCATTAAGTAATACCTGTGCTGGCATTTGTAATGTCTTAGCATCAGCACTTAATGGAGATTTCTGGGGATATTCATCGCCGTTAACCCCTATAAAATTGTACTTACCGTTCTGAAAATATAGAAAAATCTCTAAATTCTCATCGTTTATCTCAAATGTTAACGGTTGATCCGGCAGCTCTTTCAAAGGTTCAAGCAATATCTTTGCTGAAACAGCAAAGAGTCCTTGTCCTTCAGCTTCTAAAACTTCTATTTCAGTAGTCATTGTAGTTTCCTGATCCGATGCTGTCATCGTAAGGGTATTACCTTCCAACCGAAACAGGAAATTATCAAGTATAGCCATCGAATTTTTGGAATTAATAACTCTACTGATAGCTTGCAAATGAGATAATAATGCAGTACTGGAAACAATAAATTTCATAGGTCTCTATTTTTTATATTTTCTTTCGTATTTCATATTCTATGAACATTCGAATCATCCAAAATGTCATAGGTATATTGAGGAACAAATGTAATCATTTTTCAGAAAAATAGAGACAATTATACACAAAAATCCCAACTAAAAAAGTATATTCTTTTCATCTCAATACAAAAGCCTTAATCCAACATCACCCCATTTTATTATTCCGTATTTCAATTTATTCGTTACATTTGTAGCAGATAAATTATTTATTTCTATGAACTTCAGACAAACTTTCAAATATTCTATAATTTCTATTTTATTCATCATAACAACATTCATTATTATAAGCTTTTTACCGAACCTTAAATGCAAAAAAGATTATCAAAAATATTCTTTAGCTCATTACATTCCCGACACCACTATGACTTTGCTTATCGGAGTAAAAGATAAAGAGGGGTTATATGAACTTAGTCAAAACAACTTCGGAAATTGCATTTCTGAAAACCGAACCATTTACGATACACTGCTAACAATATCCATACAATTGAAAGAAATATTTCAGGTCGATTTACCGAATAAAGAAAATATTTTTATTTGTTTGCATAAAAGAATGAATCATTCTCCTTCAGCTACTTTATGGCACTACGTCGGGAACAATAATTTCAAAAAAATCTTACTCTTTTTACAAAAAAAGTTCGAGACCTCCTTTAAACCTGTAGTACAGGAATTGAATGATTTCAAGATTTTCCAATATTCTTTACCCAACGGACAATTTTTTTTCGGGTTCTTTCATAATGGGACCATATGTTTAACTCAGGATTATCATATACTACGACAATCCATCCATTCTTTTTCTAGCGATAAATCTATTGAAAGTAATCTCTCGTTTCAACAAGCTTCAGCAACTATCGGAAAATCTGTACATACTATACTTTACAATACCAATACCGTTGATTACGGACTCTATACCAATACCAACAATCAATCGAAAAACAAACAATGGATTGCCCAAGAACTCAGCTTTGACAAAAATAAAACTTGGATTACAGGAATGATAATACCCGAACAACCATTAGAAACACTAATAAATAAAACAACAAATGGATGCGAACCCGATCCATATATATTTAGTTCCCGAACTTATTTCGGTATCCGTTACGGAATAAAAGAACTGAAATCCTTTTGGAAACAATTCTCTAATGGCAAAAACTTAACGTCAACTGATAGTATCCTGATGAGAACTGGTAGCAGAAGCTTCAATATTGCATGGAACATCGTAGCAGACTCAACACTTCAAACGGACAAAGTTATCACTTTATATATAAAAGACAGTATTCCTCAAATTCCATCTATACTTACAAATTCTAACTTATTAAATTATTTTCTGGACGGTGATAGCATTTATTTTTCTCTTTCTGAAGATAACCGACTTTATATATCAAATACTCTTGATGCAACTCAACATTATGCACAAGATATAAAAAACGGAAATACTATAGCATTAAAACAAAAAGCTCTTTCTCAATTATTTTCTCAAGTAGGTGGAAATGTAAATTTATTATTTTTTGGAAATGGGATACTTTTAAAAAGACACGGATACCCCTCTCTTACGAAGAACAAATTACCTGGATGTATGCCTCCAAACTTTTTATTATCTAATTATTTCATCACCGAAATGGCTTCTGAAGGCAAAGTTGTATATTGTAATACTATTATGACAGAATAATAGACGGTTATCTATTAAAAAAGAAAATCCGCCCACTATTCTATATATCTTATTCTTCACTCCTATACCAATCAATTAGTCGAGCAATACCTTCTTCTATCTCAATTGTATGATGCCAACCTAATGCATTTAATTTTGAAACATCGGTTAATTTCCTCATAGTACCATCCGGTTTATTTTTATTGAAATATAACTCTCCAGTAAAACCGGCAGTCTTTTTTATCAGTTGGGCAACATCTCCGATACTGATTTCTTTACCTGTTCCAATATTAATATGACAATTTCGAATTTCTTTAGTTCCTTGAGGCTTCAAGTCATCAAAATCTACATTTTCCATTATAAATACACAAGCATCAGCCATTTCCTCGCTCCATAAAAATTCTCTTAACGGAGTTCCTGTCCCCCAAATTTCAACTTGTACAACATCCGAAGAAACTTTTCTCAAGCCATATTTATCGAGTTTTTCAAAAATACTCCTTTCTGAAGCTGTACCGTTTATTCCTTCTATCGGCCGCCTATCAAGATCTCTACGTATTGCATTCCAATCATTTTGTTCCAGATAACAACCTAAACATATCTTCCGAATCAAGGCAGGTAACACATGTGAACGCTCCAAATCAAAATTATCATTCGGACCATACAAATTAGTCGGCATCACTGCTATATAATTTGTCCCATACTGCAAATTGAAACTCTCACACATTTTCAAACCTGCAATCTTAGCAATTGCATATGGTTCATTAGTATACTCAAGAGGAGAAGTAAGAAGGGCGTCCTCTTTCATTGGTTGCTTTGCCTCACGAGGATAAATACAAGTACTTCCTAAAAAAAGCAGTTTTTTTACTTTATGTCGAAAACTCTCTCCTATGACATTGTTCTGAATAGCCAAATTACGATATATAAAATCTGCTCGATAGCGGCTATTAGCTACAATTCCTCCAACAAAAGCTGCTGCCAAAAAAACGTACTCGGGCTTTTCCATTTCAAAAAAATGAGCCACAGCAACAGAATCACATAAATCTAATTCATTATGAGTTCGTCCTACCAAATTAGTATAACCTTTTGAACTCAAATTATTCCATATTGCTGAACCTACCAAACCACAGTGACCAGCAATATATATCTTTGCATTTTTTTCCATTTATCCTCTAAATATGAAAACAAATAAGATATTATTCGTAATAATTCAATGTCTGGTAACCACCATCTCTTAAATATGTTTCCTTCTTGGTTAACTTTATATCATTACTAACCATATCCGCAATCAATGCCGGTAAATCATACTCCGGCTCCCAGCCCAATATTGTCTTTGATTTTGTTGGATCTCCAATGAGCAAATCAACTTCTGTCGGTCTAAAGTAAGCTGGATCCACAGCAACGATAATTTTACCCTTAAGAGAATTTACAATAGGTAAATATTCCTCTCCAACCATATCTATAAACCTATTCTTCTCAACAGTTTCCACAAAAGCTTTTTCATGAATTCCTTCTCCTTCAAATGCCAACCCCTACCTCAGCAAAAGCCATACGTACAAAATCTCGTACAGTTGTTGTAATCCCGGTCGCAATAACATAATCTGAAGGATCAGGTTGTTGCAAAATAGCATGCATGGCCCTCACATAATCTTTAGCATGTCCCCAATCTCGTTTTGAAGACAAATTACCCAAATATAAACAACTCTCATGTCCCAAAACAATGCGACTCACTGCTCGAGTTATTTTCCGAGTAACAAAGTTTCCCCACGCAAAGGAGATTCATGATTAAAAAGAATTCCATTATTTGCATGTATCCCATAAGCTTCTCTGTAATTTACCGTAATCCAATAACCATACAATTTAGCTACAGCATAGGGACTACGAGGATAAAAAGGAGTAGTCTCCTTTTGGGGGACTTCCTGTACTAAACCATATAATTCAGAAGTAGAAGCCTGATATATGCGTGTCTTCTTTGTCAAATCAAGAAGTCTGACCGCCTCTAAAATACGCAATGTACCCAAAGCATCTGCATTCGCCGTATATTCTGGAGTATCAAAACTTACTTTCACATGACTCATTGCTGCCAAATTATATATTTCATCCGGTTGTACTTCTTTGATAATACGGGTTATATTCAAAGAATCGGTCATGTCTCCATAATGTAAAATAAGCCTTCGGCCTTCTTTATGAGGATCTTCATACAAATGATCGATACGATCGGTATTAAAAGATGAAGCACGACGTTTGATGCCATGTACCATATATCCCATTTTCAATAGGTACTCGGCCAAATATGCACCATCCTGTCCTGTAATTCCCGTAATTAAAGCAACTTTATCTGACATATATCCATTTTTAATTTTTATTCATATTTACCTTCTTATACGTATCTGTATAGTATTTTTTATAGGCTCCTCACTTATAAAAACCAAATAGCCACCTCCTCCTGCACCACATAACTTCCATTCTTTTATATTATGCCGATATGCTTCTATTTGGTCCATTACATCCGAATTCACCATATTAGGAAACATCTTCACTTGTGCATCAAAACTTTCTCTAACAGCTTCTCCAAATGCATCAATATTTTTCTCTAATATCGCGTTCCAACATTTTCGAGCCGAATTACTTAAATCTCGCGCTGAATCTTTATCAATACAAGTGTCAGCTATCGCATTATAATCGGCCGTTCGGGGATAAAGCGGAAGAAGCCATATTACCTTCTCAATCCAAGACAATATATCATCTTCCAAGACACTCTCTATTGACTCAGGCCAATATTCTCCATTATACTCATACTTATTCAAACCCGGCATAACGATTCCCAAAGAGTCTTGAGATCCACTTATATAAGGAGTTCCCGGTGGATTCTCATAACAGAACAGTGTTTTTGCCAATTTTTCCTTATCACCTTCAGGAATATCTGTCTGCCACAACTCTATCGCTTTTTTCCGAGAACTTGTAGACATTCCACTCCTATCATTAAACTCATAGTCTGGTTCTATACAAATAGTCAAAACCGGCCCCGGATAATATTTACTCACATATGGTTGGTCAAGCCACCCCCCAGCCAAATCTATACGATATGGTATACGACATTCTTGACGTAGCATCGTTGTAGAGCGGGCAGGCAGCGTTCCATGAGGTATTCGCTTACTCACAATATACTCAATACCCAAATCTCTACACAATTTTTCTTTCAAAGGTGTGTGCCCATCACTGTTAACAAAAAAAATATCCGGTTTTAGTTGCCTCAATTCTTTTTCAAAATCCAACAAACCGCTACCACTGTTTATCCAAGCATCCTTAACCATCCGTAAAGATTTCACCATATAAAGGCGCTCAGCATCAGTATTGATAGGCTTGCGGGCCTTCAATTCATACAAGGTTTTATCAGAACCAATGCCCACATACAAATCTCCATAACTTGCTGCCTCTTCAAAAAAAGCGACATGCCCGCTATGCAACATATCATAACACCCTGATACAAAAACTTTTTTCATTTTTCTATTTTGAAAATTCTTTTATACGTTGTTCATCTTCTAAACGGCAAATCAACAATGTATTATCTTTTTCAGCTACAATATAGCCATTAAGTCCCTGTATAACAACCTTTTTATTCTCAGGCATATGTATAATACATCCTTTAGACTCAATTAAAGAAAGATTACTTCCAACACAGGCATTATTATCCGAGTCTTGGCTTAACATATTATGTAGAGATCCCCAAGTTCCTAAATCCGACCATCCAAAATCAGCAGGAAAAACATAAATATCATCAGCCTTTTCCATAATAGCATAATCAATAGAAATAGAAGGACAGGAAGGAAATATCTTATCAACATCCATCTGTTCCGAAATTGTATCCATGCTTATTTCTATCTTATCAAATATTTCTGCAATTTTTGGCTGATAAAAACGAAAAGCCATTTCTATGGTCTTCACATTCCAGATAAATAACCCGGCATTCCAATAATAATTACCTGCTTGCAAATATTTTTTTGCAGTATCCAAATCAGGTTTCTCTTTAAACGCTTTTACACGTCTTATCTCCCCTTCTTCCGAAGCTGCAGCTATATAACCATATCCAGTTTCAGGGCGCAATACTTTCATCCCCAATGTGACAATAGCTTCAGACCGAGTAACAAAATCAAGGGAAGCTATAATTACTCGTTTAAATTCGGAAATATCTGTAACAATATGATCAGACGGGGTAACTACAACATTAGCATTAGGATAATTTTTTTTTATTTTCCAGCTCACATAAGCAATACAAGGTGCCGTATTTCTCATACAAGGTTCCAATAATATATGAGACTCAGAAATAGTTGGTAATTGAGCTTGGACAAGGCTTTTATACCTCTTTGAAGTTACAACCCATATATTCTCTGCTGGAACAATTCCCTCAAAACGTTCGGCCGTCAATTGCAGCAATGTCCGTCCACACCCTAAAACATCTATAAACTGCTTTGGATGCTCCGTTGTACTCATCGGCCAAAAACGGCTGCCAATACCGCCAGCCATAATAACGACATGATTGATATTCATAAAATAAACTTATTCTACTACTCTTTTACAATTTTTATCCAAAACTGTAAACGGAGAGCTAAGTTACAACTTTTTATTCAAATATAATACATAACAAACTATTCTGCAAAACGATTTATAGCTTCTGCAATTATTGTTAATTCTTCTTTCCCCATATATGAAGAGATTGGTAAACTTAAAATTTCCTGACTTAGCCGCTCTGTCAAAGGAAAAGAAAGATGATTATATTCAGGATAACACTCTTGCTGATGAGGAGGAAGTGGATAATGTATCTGCGTATCAACACCTTGCTTTTGAAGCCAGTTTTGTAATTGGTTCCTCTTACTTGACCGAACAATATACTGATGCCAAATATGCTCTTCTCCAGCTTGTTGTGGTAAAATTAATTCAGCATTTTGCAATAATATCGAATATGTCTCTGCATTCACCCTTCTTCTCTCATTCTCAATATCAAGGTATTTCAATTTTAATGATAAAAATGCAGCTTGTAACTCATCCATACGACTATTAAATCCTTGATAACGATTATAATATTTTTTTTCTGATCCATAATTCGCCAATGCCCTCACAACCATTGCTAATTCCTCATCGGAAGTCGTCACAGCTCCAGAATCGCCAAGAGCTCCCAAATTCTTAGTAGGATAAAAGCTATTCCCTGCAGCATCACCCAACGCCCCTGTCATATAACTGCCTGACAACCCACAAATATGACTTTTAGCCCCCATTGCCTGAGCATTATCTTCCACAATTTTAAGATTATACTTCCGAGCCACCATTTTTACCTGCTCACCCCAACAACAACGACCATATAGATGGACCAGCATAATCGCTTTAGTACGATTTGTTACATAATTTTCTATCAGAGAAAAATCTAAATTTAATGTCTGTTCATCCGGTTCTACAAAAACCGGGACTAATCGATTATCCGTGATTGCCAAAATTGTTGCAATATAAGTATTCGCAGGTACTATAACTTCATCTCCCTCCTGCATAACCCCCATCTCAATATATGCCCTTAGTATCAAACGCAATGCGTCTAATCCATTGCCAGTAGCAACAGCATATTTGCAATCTAAATAAGATGACAGCTGCTCCTCAAATAACTTTACATATTTTCCCAATAGATACCATCCC
>ERZ772867.3048-NODE-3048-length-14771-cov-2.556129_pt1 | contig 14771 bp, 14 predicted proteins | sample MGYA00511341_ERZ772867 | MGnify/ENA primary metagenome ERZ772867 (study PRJEB29015, sample SAMEA2737707) | human gut metagenome | biome: human gut; feature: human-associated habitat; material: faeces | place: China | collected 2012 ... | reverse complement strand
TTCTTCGAAGATCATCGAGCGCCCTGATTTCGGAACCGGAAATCCACACAACGATTACGGTCTTGGTTTTTATTGCACGGAAAGCATGGAACTCGCCAAAGAATGGGCCAGTTCCACAGAAACGGACGGCTTTGCCAATCAATACCAGCTCAATCTGACCGGGCTTTCCACACTCTCCCTGACCAGTGGAGGCTACCATATTTTAAACTGGCTGTCTGTTCTGCTCGAAAATCGCAGGTTTCGGATTGACGGAGCGATCGCGCAACAGGCGAAAGCATATATTTCTGAAAACTTCTCTGTAGACTACAAACAGTATGACATCATCCGGGGCTACCGCGCCGACGACTCTTATTTTTCCTTTGCGAACGCGTTTTTAAATAATACAATCTCCGTTACGCAGCTGGAAAAAGCGATGGTTCTCGGAAAGCTCGGAGAACAAATTGTTCTGATATCCCAAAAAGCCTTTGCCTCCATCGAATTTGTAAATGCCATTCCTGCTCCGAATGAAATCTATCTTCCCAAAAAGCTTGCCCGCGACACAGCTGCCCGAAAAGATTTCCAGCAGGAAAAGGCAAGGGGCTCTATTCTCACAGAAAAATATATTCTCGACATTATGAGGGAAGGATGGAAAAACGATGACGAACGCTTACAGCGAATTGTACTTGGATGATGCGATGCACAATCTCGGCGACATGGTCGAATATGCCGTATGCGATCTTGGCTTTGACCCGGACACTTTTTTCGGATGGTTTATTTTCTCCGGTATCGCTGAAAAGTTCGAAAACGGAAATCCCAAATATCTGACCGGGATGTCCGGCTATGAACTGGCAGCAGCAGTGCTCAAAAGTATCAATATTCCTTTCGAAAACAGAGAGCCTTCCTACTCCGACGACAAAGGCCGGGAATATTGGGCAGGCTGGATTCTTGCCTACTATCAGTGGCACACTGGCAGACGCTTTGAAGATATTGTAAAAGACGGGCTTACACTTTCCACTGTGATGTCCATGTATATCCTCCATGAAGCCGATGAAAACAAATTCGTCGAGGCAGCAAACGAAATTCTCTCCAGAAACAAAGCCCGCAGAAAAACCAGACTGTATGAAATCCGAAAAGCACGCGGCTTTACCCAACAGCAGTTAAGCGACGCATCCGGCGTCACACTTCGCATGATTCAGCTCTATGAGCAACGGCAGAACGATATCAGCAAAGCGCAGGTGAATGTTGTAATCAGTCTTGCCAATGCGCTGGGCTGCCGCGTGGAAGATCTGCTGGAATAGTTGAAGGATTAGAAGCTTCTTACGTGCTCGCCGACGTATAATCCTTCACTGCCTGATTCCACACCGCCCGTGCGATCAAAAAGAATACGATCGGTGCAGCGACGCCCCAGACCGCCATCGGAGCAGACAACTCGCCCATCAGAAACAGGCCCGGAAAGTTCGTGATGACAAACACCGGCAGCAGAAATGTTCCGATACGCTGCATCCACTTACCGTAAATGAGCTGCGGCATGTTGTTGAAATCCCACACCGCCGCCGTCAGATCCGCGATGCCGTTCGTCGCCGTCGTCCAGAACACCAGAAGATGCGGCAGCAAAAACAGGCTGTAGGTCAGGAGCGCACCGCAGATCAGGAAAAAGAGAAAGCCTGCGATCGAGCCGACCGTCACGGGAAGTCCTGCCCGATGCCAGCCGATCCCGATCATGACGATTCCCGCAGCCGCATCCGGCACAAGCAGCGACAGATCCAGTCGCTGCATTGTCACCAGAAACTGCGCCGCAACCGGTTTTACCAGATACATGTCGAGTTTTCCATCCCGAATCATCGTCGTCAATGACGTAAAGTTCGGGTAATATAGCATGTAAACGCCGGTCAGCAGAATGTACACCCCAATGAACAATAAAATATGATCCGGCGTCAGGACTCCGATTTTGATGCCTGCCCGGTAAACCACCGCCACATACAGCAGCTTGATCAACAACCAACCGGTTTCCACCAAAACGCCCGCTGCAAAGTTGATCCGGTATTCCAGCTGCGCCATCAGGGACATTTTCAGAAATACGAACAGCAGTTTTCCATACCTTATAAATGTATTCAAAATACCAGTTTTCTTCTCCATCCGTCAGCCTCCTACCGCAGCAAAGCGCTGCAGTCCTTTTTTCCACATCATCTGCCCCAATCCCCAGAAAAATACGATCCACACAAGCTGGCACAGCATTCCGGTGCCAATTGCTCCCATCGAAAGCTTTCCATTGATAATGTTGACCGGAAACTGCGTCGTATACCCGAACGGAAGCAGAGAGATCAGAAGCGCCGCCGTTTTTCCGAAAATATCCATGGGGAACACGCCGCCGCTGACAACAACCAGCACCACGCTGACTGTTCCGAACAGCAGATGCACGTCCGTCAGCCAGAAGCTCAACAATGCCACGCAGTAAAAGATAAAGAAATTCAGGATCACTGCCAGAACCAGCCCCACCAAAAACAGCACGATTCGAACCAAAGACAGCTTCAGTCCGAGAAATATGCTTGAAAATGCAACCAGTACAGACGTACAGATCAGCAGTAAAATCAGCTGCGGCATCTTTTCCCCGAGATAGCTGCAGAACCGGTAGCCGCAGTAGTTGACCGGGCGGATCAGATATTTATTCAGCCCGCCGTCCTTGATGTCCTCGTTGATCTGATATTCGAACCCGGTAATAACCAGCTTCGACACCAGCCCGGCAAGCAGCGTATACACGATAATTTCCGTATAGCTATAGCCCGTCATCGCTCCCGCATCCCCGTTGCCGTACAGATAATTCCACAAAAAGGTCTGAATGATGATTGGAAAAATCGTACTCAACAATGTCAGCACCATATTTGCCCGGTATTCCAGAGCGGTTTCCACTCCCATCTGATACACGCATCGATACAGCTTCATCCTGCCACCTCCCCGGTGAAAATTCTGGCAATGCTCTCTTCCAGCGGAACCTCCGTCACAGTAAAATCATCCACCGGAAACAGAGAAAGCATCTGCGATGCCGTTTCCTTGATCCGCTCCTTCGGGATTTCCAGAACTGCCGTCAGATCTTTATTTTCCCGTACCCGCCCGAATACGGACAGCTTCCCGTTTTCTACCGGGCTGGAAAAAGAAAGGGTCAGCAGGCGTTTATCCCCCATTCTGTGGTTGATATCAGAAAGCGCGCCGTCGTAGACCAGCGTACCGCTGTTAATAATGACTGCCCGGCTGCAAAGTGCTTCGATATCCCGCATATAATGGCTCGTTAAAATGACCGTTGTTTTCGTCTGTTCGTTGTAATAGTGTAAAAAGTCACGGATTTTCTGCTGGGACACGATATCCAGACCGATCGTCGGCTCATCTAAAAACAGAATGCCGGGGCGGTGAATCAGCGCCGCCAGGATTTCCATCTTCATCCGTTCTCCGAGAGAAAGTCTGCGTACCTGAATATTCATCAGCTCCCGCACGCCAAGAAGCTCCGACAGCTCGTCCACGGTCTTTTTGTATTCCCTGTCGTCCACATCGTAAATGCATTTATTCAGATACAGGCTGTCGCTGGCAGGCAGATCCCACCACAGCTGATTTTTCTGACCCATGACGATGGCAAAGCTTCGCTTGAACTCATTTTTCCGTTCCCAGGGCACAAAGCCATTCACCAGAACCTCTCCGGATGTCGGATACAAAATACCGGACAGAAGCTTTAATGTTGTCGTCTTTCCTGCGCCGTTTGGTCCCAGCAGCGCCATCATTTCCCCTTTTCCCACGGAAAAAGAAACGTCCTTTACCGCTTCCTTTGTCAGCATCTGCCGGTGGAACAGGTTATTTAACGATCCCTGCAGCCCTACGCCCTTTTTATAATAGGAAAATTCCTTCCGCAGATTATTGACCGAAATCATCTCTTCCATTGTTTTCCCTCTCTTCTCTATTTTGGTTCACTCGCTGTCTCACTCCAGAAATTCCGCATGCCGGATCCACGCCTCGTAGCGCGCCATGACTTCCGGATAGCGGTAGCGGCTAACCGGGAGCCTGCTGCCATCCTCCAGCTCTATCATTTCCCTTCCAATCCGGCTGATCTGCCCGGGATTGACCAGAAAACTTTTGTGGACGCGTAAAAACGACCTGACGCGCAGCTTTTCCTCCCAGTATCCGAGCGTTTCCGACGTCAGGAACACCTTCTTTTCGCAGTGCACCCAGATCTCGTGCCGCATACTTTCCAGATACAGGATTTCCTTTTCCCGCACCCGGATTCTGCCGTCGGACGAAGGGCTTTCCCGATACGGAAAGCTCCGGTAACCGCTGCCCGTGCGTCTCTGTTTTTTCAATTTCGCAAGCGCCGCCTTCAAATCCTGTTCCAGCGCATATCCCCGCACCACATGAAAAAAAGGCTTTGTCAGTGCATCAAACACCGCTTCCGGGCTGTCCGCCACAAAAATCACCGCAAGGCGGGGATATTCTTCCAACAGGCTGTCTACTTCCTCCGACAGGACATTTTCACAGCTGCCCGACCAGATCAGACAATCCAGAGCTTCCAACGCTTCCGCAGATTTTTCCGTGATCCGCACAAACTCTGTCTGTCTGTTTTTTTCCGCCCGGACTGGCTCTTCTTCCGAAAACTGCCCCTGCAGGGAAAGCGCCTGCATCATGTATTCAATTTTTTCCAGGGCTTCCTTCGGCTCTCCGCACAATCCAACAAGCGGCATTTTATCCTCCATCCCACAGATGTTCTGCTACTACCTTTTCATCTTAGCAGACCTCGTAAAAAAAACAATCCGCTATGCACCAATCGCAGTCCGTGCGCCCCAATGGTATGCGAAAGCACAACGGCAACACAGCGTAAAACCACTGTCGGTCGCCGCTCCTAACACACTGCACTGGATTTTCTCACAAAATTTTTTCTTGACAAATTTCAAATCCCCCTATTATTATCAGTGGTAATTATCAAAGATAATCATATAGAGGGATTTAGTGTGAACAATAAGCGTGATCGCTTATTGTTCACACAGCTATTTGTACCGCAAGCGTCACAAAGTAGCTATGATCGCAGAGCCGAACTGGACGTTCGCCTCGCGATTCCTTCGGCGCAAAGCGCCTGCGGAATGGAGGATTTTATGACAATCGAACTCATCAAACGGCTGCTGGACGCCTGCTATGAGGCAAAGCGCATCCGCGATATGCTCCCGCCGCTGCCGGACGGCGTGACATCATCCTATATCCATTTTCTGGATGTCATCGAACAGATGGAAAAAAACGGAACTTCCGTAAAAGTATCCGACATCAGCGATGCGCTGAACCTTCCGCGTCCCGGCGTGACGAGAACGGTAAAGGAGATGGAGAAAAAAGGCTATCTGACCAAAAAGCCGTCCGAAGAGGATGCACGCATCATGTACCTTTTCATTACAGACGAAGGCAAAAAGCTCTCTGCCAAGTACAACGAACAGGTTTTTAACGCCCTGCTGCCCGATCTGGAGACCATCTCCGGTGAAGATGCGGAATGTACCATTCGTACCATTGAAAGATTTTATCAGGTAATGTGCGAAAGGAGAAACGACCTTGACAAGTGATAAGACAGATTTTACACAGGGAAATATTTTAAAGAAACTGGTACCTTTTATGATTCCGATTCTGGGCGCGCTGGTACTCCAGGCCGCCTACGGCGCGGTCGATCTGCTCGTCGTCGGCAGATTTGGCTCCACCTCCGGGCTTTCTGCGGTTTCCACCGGCAGCCAGGTGTTAAACCTCGTCACCTTTGTTGTGACACAGCTCGCAATGGGCGTCACCGTCTGTCCTGATCGCCCGTTATCTCGGGGAAAAGAACCCGGAACAGATCGGCTCCGTCATCGGCGGCGCGGCGGTTGTATTCACACTGCTTTCTGTCTGCCTGTTCGCAGCGATGGTTTTCTTTGCCCGCCCCATCTCTGTACTCATGCAGGCTCCTGCTGAAGCAGTCACTCTGACGACAAGTTATGTTCGTATCTGCGGCAGCGGTATTTTCTTCATCGTCGCCTACAACCTTCTGTCGGCGATTTTCCGCGGACTTGGCGACAGCAAGTCTCCGCTCCTGTTCGTCCTCGTCGCATGTATCGTCAACATCGTCGGCGACCTCGTTTTGGTTGCCGGTCTGCACATGGACGCAGCGGGCGCAGCATTTGCAACCGTATTTGCACAGGCGGTCAGCGTTGTCTTTGCGGTGGTTATTCTTTTCAAAAAGCAGCTGCCCTTCCACATTTGCAAAAGTGATCTTGGCTTCAATTCCCAGTGCAGCAAATTTTTAAGCATCGGACTTCCTCTCGCCCTGCAGGAATTTCTGACCCAGGTTTCGTTCCTCGCCCTCTGCGCCTTTGTCAACCGCCTCGGCCTGGAAGCCTCCTCCGGCTATGGTGTCGCCTGCAAAATTGTCAACTTTGCAATGCTGATCCCCAGCTCCCTGATGCAGTCCATGGCGTCCTTCGTTTCCCAGAATGTCGGTGCAGGCAATCTGAAACGGGCCAAAAAATCCATGTTCACCGGAATCGGCATTGGTCTGATCTTCGGCTGCCTTGTCTTTACCCTCATCTGGTTTAAGGGTGACCTGCTCGCATCTTTCTTTTCCACAGACGCTGCCGTTATCCAAAACGGCTTCGCGTACTTAAAGGGCTTTGCGCCCGAAACCATCGTCACCGCTGTTTTGTTCAGCATGATCGGCTACTTCAACGGTAACAACAAAACCCTCTGGGTTATGCTCCAGGGTCTGATCCAGACCCTCTGCGTCCGTCTCCCCTTCGCTTACTTCATGAGTATACAGCCAAACGCCAGCCTGACAAGGATCGGACTTGCCGCACCGGTTTCCACAACTGTCGGCATCCTGTTGAACGTTGGATTTTATCTCTACCTGAACAAGAAAGAAAAACGCGCCTGACGGAGCGTTTTTTATCGTATAGGAAACTTCGTTTCCATACGATAAAAACGCTCCGCGAGGATCGCACTGCAGCGGAACGGAAGAATGTCGCTTGCGCGACCCGCTGCAGGCGGAGAATCCTGCTTCGCAGGATTCTTTTTCATGCATCCGATCTGGAATATGCGTTTTTCATCTGGCTGCTCAGCTCAAACAGCACCTTATCAAGCGTATCGTCTGTTTCCTTCTGCAGCATCGCAGCAATCTCCGCATTTGCCTGCTGCCGCAGCGCTTTTCTTACCGCCGGATCCTGTTCTGCTGCCAAACGTGCATCATAGCGGTTGATCAGCTCGTGTCCCTTTGCTGCAACTCTTTCCTGATAACGCTCCACATGGAACAGAGATTTATTATAGGAAGCGTCCGCCATCGCTGCGATCAGACGGCTCGACCAGTAAAAGTTCTCTGTCGAAACCCGCCCGGTCGTGTTGTTTAAATACTCCGGTGTTTCCTCCACATCTGCATAAAATGGAACAAGGGCGTTAAATGCATTGGACCCGTAGGCAATCCATTCCACCGGCCTGCAGTCCGCTTCCATATCCGGTCTGATCTGGATCAACGCCATGAAATCATTTCGGTTGATGCCGATGGAACGGTATGCACCACGCATGGATTTATCGCCATAGGATCCATAGGGATCATACGGCGTCCCCTGATAGTGACCGGACAGGACATATTTCACATCCTCGACTGTAATCTTTTTTTCGGGAACCATGCACCACGGCAGATCGTCGGAAACCGGTGTAAAATCAGCAAGCGCACCGTCCCAGCGATAGGTATTCGGATTCAGATACCGCTCCATAAACCATGCCCGGGGTGTGTTGTATACATGATCTGCATCGTCATGACTGCCGAAGACATCCCGCGGATTCAGCGAACCGTCCATCGAAAGGTTCAGATGGTAGGTTTCGATAAATTCTTTCAAATCTGCAGAGCAGAGGAAATTTTTCTGTTCTCCGTAAGCATCTTCCAGATCAAAGCTGTCGATTCCGAGCTGGTTTGGCATCACGACATAAACCTCATCCGGCACTCTTCTTGCCATCCAGTGATGTCCTCCGATGGTTTCCAGCCACCAGATCTCGTCTTTATCCTGAAAAGCGATTCCGTTCATCTCATATGTCCCGTATTGCTCCAACAGGCTGCCAAGACGTAAAACGCCCTCTCTGGCGCTTCTGATATAAGGAAGCACCAGACAAACCAGATCCTCTTCCCCGATTCCTCCGGCAATCTCTTCCTTTCCATCCGCTGCAGGCTGATAAACGACCAACGGATCCGCTCCCAGCACGCGCGGATTGGAGGTAATCGTCTCAGTAGCAGTCATCGCAACATGTGCCTCATTGACGCCGCTGGCAGCCCAGATACCTTTTCCCTCCACCGCATTCGGCATCGCTGTATAGCGCATCGGATTCTCCGGCAGTTCGATGGTCACATGAGAGAGCACGGAATGATAGGTTTTCGGCTGCTGCTTTGGAGAAACCACAGCAAACTTCTTCGCTGTAAAACGTCCGGCGCCGGAATCATCGTTTCTCGCAATCATCGTCGAGCCGTCATAGGTCGCTTTTTTCCCGACCAGTATTGTTGTACATCCCATATCTGACCTCCTACTTTTCTAATGCTTCTACGATTTTTGCATACCCCATGCCGTGGGAAGCCTTGATCAGTACCGAATCCCCAGGATGCAGAAGTCCAGGCAATGCTGCAAGCAGTGCGTCGGTATCTGCGAAATGTTCCGCCTGAGAAATTCCAGCCTCCTTCGCCGCCCGGTACATCTCTTCCGAAAGGCTTCCTGCACAATACAGGCAGTCTATGCCTTGTTCTGCGGCATATGCGCCAACCTGCCCGTGCATCTCCCTTTCCTTCTCTCCAAGCTCAAACATATCACCGAGCACCGCAACTTTACGCCCGTCTGCCAGACTTAAGAGATCCAGCGCAGCCTTGGTCGAAACCGGGTTTGCATTGTAGCAGTCGTCGATCAGCACCAGATCCCCCGCCTGCACAACACGGCTTCTGCCGCTTACTGCCTGCACAGCAGCGATTCCGGCTGCGATCTGCTCTGTCGTCAGTCCGAGCTGTAAACCAACTGCAGTCGCAGCCAGCGCATTTAACACCATATGCGCGCCCGGCAGCGGAATCTGTACGCCAAACGCAGCGTCCGGCGTGTGGATTGTCGCTGTACTGCCCAGCAGTCCACGGCTTACGATGGTGTCTGCGTAAATATCGTTTTCGGGAGAAAGTCCAAAGTGAACCGGCCTTTTGCCGTGTACTTCCTCAATCGTCATGAGCTTGTCATCGTCTCCGTTGACACAGACCGTCCCTTCAGGATTCATAAAGTCAAAAATCTCGGATTTTGCCTTCAAAATACCGTCCCGGCTTCCGAGGAATTCCAGATGGCACTGACCGATATTTGTCATCACGCAAATATCCGGCTTTACCATCTCGCTTAAACGGTGCATCTCCCCGAAATGATTGATGCCCATCTCCACAACGGCAGCCTCCGTATCCTCCGGCATGGCAAGCAGTGTCAACGGCACGCCGATTTCGTTGTTGAAATTGCCCTGCGTCTTGTGTGTCTTGTATTTCTGTGCAAGCACTGACGCAACAAATTCTTTCGTACTGGTCTTGCCGACGCTTCCGGTAATCCCGACGATCGGAATTGGCATCTGCTCTCTGTAAAACGCAGCGATCTGCCGAAGCGCAGCCAGACTGTCCTCCACACGGATGCAGGGACCCGGCAGTTCTTCCGGTTCTTCTTCACACACAACCGCAATCGCGCCCTTGTCAAAAACTTCCCGGATAAACTGATGCCCATCCACCCGTTCTCCGCGGATTGCCACAAAAATATCGCCCGGTTCCACTTTGCGGGAATCGATTACGATTCCTGCCGCTTCTTTGCCGGAATAGCCGCGGATTACAGCCATTCCCGCCGCCGGACAGGTTCCGGTATGCTTTCCCGCCGGCACAGCCAGATGCCCCTTACAGGCTCTTGCAATATTCCATATCGTCATGTTTTTCATATCACTTTTGGTCTCCATTTTGCAGTTGAAAAGCTGCATCCTTTTCAATCCTCAAACGCCATATCCAGAATCTTCTGACAAAGCTCGTCATAGCTGATGCCGACCGCCGCAGCTTCCTGGGGAATCAGGGAGGTAGGCGTCATGCCGGGGAGCGTATTCGCCTCCAGACAGTAGGCGTTTCCGGCCTCATCCATCATAAAATCCATCCGGGCATATTTATGCAGGCGCAGGGCATCGAATACACGCTCTGAAATCTTCTGGATCTTTCTGGTGCTCTCTTCGCCGATCGGCGCAGGGCAAATCTCAATGGTGCTGCCCGCCTGATATTTGTTTTTGTAATCGTAAAAGCCTTCCTTCGGCGCGATTTCCACGATCGGAAGTGCTTTGCCGTCCAGCACGCAGCAGGTTAACTCCCTGCCCTTGATATATTCTTCTACAACGACCTCGTCTCCATATAAAAATGCATCATCGAGTGCTGCCTGATAGTCCTCTTCTTTCTGCACGATGGAAACGCCGATGCTCGAACCACCGGAGCTTACCTTTACCACGCAGGGGAACTTCGGCTGCTGGCCTTCTCCCGGCTCCTGACCTTTTTTCAGGCGGAAGCCTGCAGGGGTCGGAATCCCGTTTTGCATAAACAGTTCTTTTGCAAGGCACTTATCCATCGCCAGCGCGCCGCTGACAAAGTCTGTGCCGGTGTAGCGGATTCCCAGCAGATCAAATGCCGCCTGCACCTTGCCCCCTTCTCCGTCTGCACCGTGCAGTCCTAAAAAGACAACGTCCGCCATCTGACAGATCTTGATCACGTTGGGGCCAAAGTAACATTTGCCGCCGTCCTTGCGCAGTGCCTTTACCGCACTGATATCGGGATTGATCTCATGAATCGCTTCGATTCCTGCAGAAAAATCCTCATCACTTTCAAAAATATGATCAATGTCGTCCCGTTCCATTCCAAGAAAAACGTCCAGCAGGACAGCCTGATGTCCCAGTCTCTTCATCGCCTGATAAATCATCTTGCCGGAAATCAGGGATACGTCACGTTCCGTGCTGATTCCGCCTGCTAATACTACAACCTTCATGTCTTTCTCCTCTTCTACTGTTTTCCAAAATTACTTCATGCCATAGTATACGCTCAATCCACTGCCCCGTAAAGGAAAATCCGCAGTCAGTTTGCCTAAAATACCGATACAATTTACCGTGTTATCCAGTTAAAGCGCTGAAATATTAATTTTTTGTAAAATTTATTTTGCACTAAAATTTTTACACACCTTCCTGCAAATAGGTGTATAATACAAGCACGTTACAAAGACAGATGTCTTTCCACAAAAGACATTTTTTCCAGGAAGGGCATTTTTCTTTTGAAAAGGAGGAACTATTATGAAAAGATCCATGAGTGTTTTACTGGCAGCCGCCATGTGCAGCGCTATGCTTGCAGGCTGTGGCTCTACAGCAGCTGACACTGCGGCAGACGCTTCCGCTGCTACCGAAGCAACCGCTTCTTCTGCTTCTGCAGAAGGCGTAAATGTATTTAAAATCGGCGGTACCGCTCCCCTGACCGGCGCGGCAGCAATCTACGGCAACGCTGTAAAGAACGGCGCACAGATCGCCGTTGACGAGATCAACGAAGCAGGCGGTTCCGTACAATTCGAACTGAAATATGAAGACGACGAGAACGACCCGGAAAAAGCAGTTTCCGCTTACAACGCATTAAAGGACTGGGGCATGCAGATTTCCCTGGCTTCCGTTACCACAAAGCCCTGTGAAGCAACCAGTACAGAGCACTTTGCTGACCGTATCTTTGGTCTGACTCCTTCCGCTTCCTCTACCGCCATCACAGAGGGCAAAGACAATGTATTCCAGATGTGTTTTGCTGACCCCAACCAGGGTCTTGCATCCGCTGATTATATTGCAGATCAGAAGCTCGGCACAAAAGTCGCTGTCATCTACAGAAATGACGATGTATACTCCAGCGGCGTCTACGAGAAATTCAAAACAGAAGCAGATGTAAAGGGTCTGGAAATCGTTTCCGCAACCACCTTTACCGATGCAAGCTCCAATGACTTCTCCGTACAGCTGACCGAAGCAAAGAACGCAGGTGCTGACCTGCTCTTCCTTCCTATCTATTATCAGCCCGCTTCCCTGATTTTAAAGCAGGCAAAGGATATGGGCTATGAACCCACCTTCTTTGGCGTAGACGGTATGGATGGTATCCTGACCCTGGAAGGTTTTGACACCTCTCTGGCAGAAGGCGTTATGCTGCTGACTCCCTTCAACGCTGATGCGACAGACGAAAAGACCCAGGGCTTTGTAACCAAATACAAAGAACTCTACGGCGATGTTCCGAACCAGTTCGCAGCAGATGCTTATGACTGTGTCTATGCTTATAAAGCAGCTCTGGAGGCATCCGGCGCTACCGCAGATATGTCTGCAGAGGAGCTTTGCGACAAGATGATCGAAGCCTTCCCGACTCTGACCTATGACGGTCTGACCGGTACAGGCATCACCTGGGATTCCACCGGTGCCGTATCCAAGACTCCTAAGGGTATGGTGATCAAAAACGGCGCTTACGTCGGCATGGAGTAATACTTACCCTTTAATTTTGATTTTATCAATACGCAGGGAGCACCGTTATCGTTTTTGATACGGCGCTCCCTTGCGTCATACAGAGAAATGAGGTAGCTTATGACCTTTTTATCACACCTGATCAACGGCATCAGTCTTGGAAGCGTATACGCGATCATCGCACTGGGATACACAATGGTATACGGTATCGCCAAGATGCTGAACTTTGCCCACGGCGACGTCATCATGGTGGGCGCATATATTTCCTTCTGTACCACCAGTTATCTCGGACTTTCTCCGCTGATATCTGTCCTTTTTTCCATCATCGTCTGCACGGTTCTCGGCATCGTTGTAGAACGTCTGGCATACAAGCCCCTGCGTCAGGCTCCTTCCCTCGCAGTTCTGATCACCGCCATCGGCGTTTCCTATTTTCTGCAGAATGCCGCCCTGCTGATCTGGGGCTCCAGCCCGAAAACCTTTTCTTCCGTAACCGGAAGCTGGACCTTAAAGCTTTTTGGCGGACAGCTGATCGTTTCCGGCGTCACGATCGTTACGATCCTTGCCTGCATCCTGATCATGATCTGTCTGACTCTTTTCACCAACAAGACAAAAATGGGAACGGCGATGCGCGCAGTTTCTGAAGACAAGGCTGCTGCAGGTCTGATGGGTATCAATGTCAATACAACCATTTCCCTGACCTTTGCCATCGGCTCCGGTCTGGCGGCCATCGCAGGTGTATTGCTCTGCTCCGCCTATCCGACCCTGATGCCCACCACAGGCTCCATGCCCGGCATCAAGGCATTTACTGCAGCTGTATTTGGCGGCATCGGCTCCATTCCCGGCGCAATGATCGGCGGTATCCTGCTCGGCATTATTGAGATCTTTTCCAAAGCGTACATTTCCACACAGCTGTCCGATGCGATCGTATTTGCGGTTCTGATCGTGGTCCTGATCGTAAAGCCGGATGGTCTGCTGGGCAAACACGTCAGCGAGAAAGTATGAGGTAGCAGCATGAACAAACTCAAACCTATTCTGTCAGCCAGAAAAGACTGCACAATTTCCTATACGATCGTCATTCTCGCCTTTATCCTGATCCAGACCATGATCGCAACCGGAAACATCACCTCTTCCTTAAAGGGACAGCTGGTTCCGATCTGTGCCTACATCGTCATGGCGATCTCCTTAAATCTTACCGTCGGCATTTTAGGCGAGCTTTCTTTAGGGCATGCCGGCTTTATGTCGGTCGGCGCTTTTACCGGCATCGTGGTTTCCACCTCCCTTGCCGCTGCAATTCCGAACGGCCCTCTGCGCCTTGCCATTTCCATGATCGTCGGCGGCCTTTTTGCCGGAATTGCAGGACTCATCGTCGGCATCCCCGTACTTCGTTTAAAGGGTGACTATCTTGCCATCGTTACCCTTGCATTCGGTGAAATTATCAAGAATATTATCAACGTGCTCTATATCGGTCTGGATGAAAAAGGACTGCACTTCAGCCTTCTGGAACAGCATTTTACCCTTGCAGAGGGCGGTTCCATGATCATCAACGGCCCCATGGGTGTCGGAGGTGTCCAGAAGCTTTCCACCTTTTCTTCCGGCGTTGTCCTGATCCTGATCACGCTGTTTTTAGTCCTGAACCTGATTCACAGCCGTACCGGCCGTGCCATCATGGCTGTCCGCGACAACAAGATTGCCGCAGAGAGCATCGGACTTTCTGTAACCCGCTATAAGCTGCTGGCATTCGTGATCTCCGCCGTTTTTGCAGGTATGGCAGGCACCCTTTACGCCATGAATTTCTCTACCGTCACCGCATCCAAATTCGACTTTAATACCTCGATCCTCATTCTGGTATTCGTCGTTCTGGGCGGTCTTGGAAATATCTGGGGCTCGATCATCGCCGCTGCACTTTTAACCGTGCTTCCTGAGCTTCTGCGCTCCATGAACGACTACCGGATGCTCATCTATTCCATCGTACTGGTGCTGATGATGATCCTCCGGCCCCAGGGCCTGCTGGGCAAGCGGGAATTCTCGCTCTCCCGGGCCGCTGACCGGCTGAAGGGCCGTCGCAACGCCAAACAGCAAGAGGGAGGGAACGCCTGATGACAAACACACTGCTGAAAGTGGAAAACCTGGGCATCAGCTTCAAGGGGCTCCGGGCGCTGGACAATGTGAGCTTTGAGATCCCATCCAGCGGCATCATCGGGCTGATCGGCCCCAACGGCGCCGGCAAGACGACGGTCTTCAATCTGCTCACCAAGGTCTACCACCCCACC
>ERZ772867.3043-NODE-3043-length-14783-cov-10.084261_pt1 | contig 14783 bp, 10 predicted proteins | sample MGYA00511341_ERZ772867 | MGnify/ENA primary metagenome ERZ772867 (study PRJEB29015, sample SAMEA2737707) | human gut metagenome | biome: human gut; feature: human-associated habitat; material: faeces | place: China | collected 2012 ... | reverse complement strand
ATCACGCCCTGCTGCAAGCCGTTTGGAACAAGGCTGAAACGGTCTATGCCTACCGTGCAGACGGCAAGAATGCGCTGAGCTTGGACTATCGCAGCGCGGAGCTGTTCAAGCAGCGAGCGACGCTTCTCTATCAACGGTGATGTTTTACAACACAGAAAAAAGAAAAGATGGGCAGCATCCGTAAGTGATTACAGATGCTGCCCGTTGAAATTATGCTTTTATCCCCTTTCTGACAGAAGGAAGGAATCAAATTTTCTGATCCTGTTTGTGGGATGTGCGCTGCTGCGCCTGTTCAAAATTCTTGCGGGCAGAGTCCACATAGAATTTAATTTTCCAAAGCTGCTGAGAATCCTCCCGGATGGATTTGAACTGGGCATAGGTTTCGGCATGCTCCTGTTCCAATCTGGCATCCGTAATTTTCGGAATGAAAAATCATGGATACCCGTCGCTTTATGATCTTCATATTAAAATTTCCATCCTCACGAATGAAAGTCAGTATGAAAATGCGGATATTTTTCCCATTTTTTGAGCTGCACAGCTGGGACTAAAGACTCGCTGTCCAGCCGAAACAGAACTGTTCAGAGGTTCCCCGATACACGGTATCAATCTGATAAAAGTGTTATAGCAACTGCGCCAGAAGCGCGTCCGGCATTACGCCGGAGAAGCCTGGGATGGTCAGCTCTGCCGACGGGAGCAGCCGGGCCGTTCCGATGCCGATGGCTTTCATTCCGCCCCGGTGGGCGGCCTCGATACCTGCGGCTGAGTCCTCGAAAACCAGGCACTGCTCAGGTGGGAGTCCCAGAGCCTCCGCTCCTTTGAGGAACACCTCCGGGTTGGGCTTGCCGTTTACAATTTTCCTGCCGTCGATGACGGCGTCAAAAAACGCCGTAATTTCCAGCTTTTTCAGGACAAACTCCGCATTTTTGCTGACACTGCCAAGAGCTGTCCGGTATCCCTCGGCCCGGGCAACGCGTAAGAATTCCGACACGCCCGGCAGCAGCGCCGCCGGGGTCAAAGTGCCGATCATCTCCCGGTAGCGGTCATTTTTCCGGGTGCACAGCCTCTCTTTTTCGGATTCCGAAAGGGAGAGGTTTCCCTTTTTCAGCAGAATTTCCAGGCACTGTGCCCGGCTGATGCCCAGAAAGGCCTCCTGGTCTGCCGGAGTGAAGGGAATCCCCAATTCTTCGGCAAGCTCCTGCCACGCCCGGGCGTGGAGGGGGTTGGTATTCACCAGAACGCCGTCCAGATCGAATAACAGTCCCCGGATCACAGCAGCTTCAGGGTGCCGGAGGTGATGCGCCGACCGCTTGACCGGTCAAAGAGCATCACGCTGCTGCCGGTGATATCCAGCAGGTGTTTGCTTCCGATGGTAAACAGGGTGCTGCCGAAGACCACGCCGGTGAGCAAATACTCTCCGATGCACACCTTGACGGTGGATTCCATGCCGGTGGGCATGGCACCGTAAATCTCGCACTCCACATTTCCACCGCCGGTGATGGACAGGAACTCCGGGCGGATGCCCAGCACCAGATCCTCGTTGGTGAGCATCGGCTCCTCGTGGATGCCGTCGTCCTCGTCGTTGACTCTGGCGATGTGGTAGCGGAAGGTCTCGTCCTTGTTGCTCTTTTCCACGTAGCCGCTCTCTCCCGCACGGGCCTTCAGAGCCTGCGCCTGGGCTTCCAGCTCCTCGTCCCGCCGGTGGAACCACTGGGGCAGCTGCAATGGCTGCTCGGGGGTGAAAACTGCCTTGTGTCCGTCCAGCAGCGTCAGCTCAATGCTGCCCTCAGGCCCCTGCCAGCCCTTGGCCTCCACAAAGTTGATGGAGGGGTTGCCCACGAAGTCTGCCGCAAAAAGATTGGCAGGGTGATTGTAAACTTCCAGCGGCGCGGCATACTGCTGAAGGACACCGTTGTTCATCAGGCAGATCTGCGTTGCCAGCGTCATGGCCTCCATTTGGTCGTGGGTGACGTATACGAAGGTGGAGCCGGTCTCCACATGGAGCCGCTGCAATTCATAGCGCATTTCCAGACGCAGTTTGGCATCCAGATTGGAAAGCGGCTCGTCCATGAACAGCACGCTGGGCTCGGGAGCCAGCGTCCGGGCGATGGCCACACGCTGCTGCTGACCGCCGGACAGCTCCGCGGGATAGCGGTCCATGAACATACTGATTTTGACGATGCGGGACACCCGGCGCACGGACAGGTCGATCTCTTCTTTGGTCAGCTTGCGCACAGCAGTTTCCACCTCGCCGTCCTTGAGAAGCTCAAAGTTCTCGTTGAAGGGCTGAGCCTTTCGAGCGGCCTCCACCTTTTCTTCCAGAGCCTTTACCTCGGCGGACACGTCCTTACCCTGCTCCAAATGATAGCCGAACAGCTTTTGGGCAGTGTACTGGGAGATGGTGTAGGTATCGATCAGCTTGATGATGGCCTTCGTTTCGTCCAGCTTGCCGTTTTTATCCCGGCATTCCTCAAGAGTCTTTACCACATCCTGAGGATTTTTGAGGATCTGTGCCAGACGGGCGGCGTTTTTCGCCTCAAAGCTGATCTTCGGCATTTCCTCCTTGATGTTTGACAGGCCGAAGGAAATATTCTGGTAGACGGTCATGTTGGGCCACAGGGCATAGTTCTGGAAGAGGAAGCCCACCTTCCGCTTGTTGGCGGGGATGTTGATGCCCAGCTCACTGTCGAATACCACCGTGTCGCCGATGGTGATGCGTCCGCTAGTGGGGGTCTCCAGTCCCGCGATCATCCGCAGGGTGGTGGTCTTGCCGCAGCCGGACGGGCCGAGCAGGGTGACAAACGCGTTATTTTCAATGACCAGATTCAGGTCGTCCACACCATAGAACTTGCCCCAGCGCTTGGTGATATGCTCTAATCTGATTTCAGGCATGATTTAACCTCCGATTCCTTTATCCAGGCTTGCGCCCGTGATTTTGTTGACGAGGGTGTTGCAGACCAGAATGGTCACGATCAGGATCAGGTTGATGCCGCTGGAGAACGCGTAGAGTCCCATCTCGTCGAAGTAGTCCAGCGTCGTCGAGAGGATGAAGCCCTGCACGCACAGCAGCATGAACAGCGACAGCTCACGCAGGCACGTCATGAACGGCAGCAGGAAACCGGAAATGATCGAGGATTTCTGGATGGGGATGATGATGCGGGTCATGCGCTTGATCCAGGGAATATCCTGAATGATGGCCGCTTCTTCGATCTCGCCCGACAGCTGGAGCATGGAATTGAGGCTGCTGCGGCTGGCAAACGGGATGTATTTGACCGTGCCGACGATAATGAGCAGCGTGTAGGTATTGAACAGGTTCAGCTTTTCCGTCGAGAACAGGATGAAGAATGCGACGCCCACAGCGATGGACGGCATGAGATACGGCAGGAAAGCGACGGAGTTCACATAGTTTGCCCAGCGGCTGCGGCGGTTTTTCGAGACGGCGTAGCCGATCATCGTGCCGATGGAGCCGGCCAGCAGCGCACAGGCCACGGAGACAAGGATCGTGCCCTTGAACGCACGCCAGATCGTCTCGTTATACAAAATGCCCTTCTGGCCGTACATGCCGTTTTCGGTGACGTTCTCCGCCGTGACCCACCACTTGGTCGTGAGGTTCGACGCGTCGCCCGTGTACAGGAACGAATAGTCGCCCGGATTCGGCAGGAACGTCTCGAACGCGAAGGAAATGATGGGGAAGATGCTCGTGAAGAACGTGAGAATCACAAGGATCAAGGCGATGACGACGCGGCCGGTTTTGCCGAGCGTGATCTTGGAGATCTGGCCGGACTTGCCGGTGACAGTCGTGTAATTCTTGCGGCTTCTGAGCGAGAGCTGGTTCAGAAGCATGATCGCCACGCCGAAGACCATCATGATGATGGCAAGAATGCTCGCTTCACCCGTATACTTGGAGTTCATCGAGACATACTTGGTCGACAGCGTGCTCAGGCCCAGATAATGCGGCACCGGGTAAGAGCCCATCGCGCTGCCGAAGACCAGCAGAATGGTGGACAAAATCGCGGGCTTGACCATCGGCAGCGTAATGCGGAACATAGTCTTCCACTTGGGCGTGTCGAGGATGGTTGCGGCCTCTTCAAGATTGGCGTCCATGTTGCGGAAAATGCCGCCGATGAGGATATAGGCGAACGGCGCGTAGTGAAGGCCCAGAACCATCAGGCTCGGGAACAGGCCCTTGCACCACCATATCGGCATGTTGACGCCGAACAGGGCGGCAAGCAAACCGTTGGACGTGCCGGTGACAGCGTTGGAGTTAAACAGGTTCTGCCACACGACGGCCAGCGTCCACTGCGGCATGATGTACGGGAAAATAAAGATGGAGCTCAGATATTTTCTCCACGCAAGGTCGGTGCGCGTAATCAAAAACGCAAACAGCCCGCCGTAGAGAATGGACACCACGCACGTGCCGACAGCGAGGAGCACCGTGTTGAGAAGCGGCGTCCACAGATTCGTCTTTGCCATGCGGCTGGTGAAAAGGTCGGTGTAGTTGACGGTCGTATAGCCGGACGCCTGCCCGGTCAGATGGGCATCGATGGTGCCGGCGTGAATTTTGAAGGTATCTTCCACGATGGCGACGATCGGCGCGACCGTGGTGAAGGTCAGGACAATGCCAAGCAGCAGCAGAATGACGTTGTGCGGCTTGGAAAAGAAGGTCTTGACCTTGTTGAGCACAATCGTGGATCTGCTTGCGCGGAGGGTAGTGGGTCGGCTCATGGCTTCCTCCTCTTTTCTCAGGTTTGAAGGGCGGATGATGGGGTATGTTTTTGCAAAGGCGCCCCTGGATGCGCATCCAGGGGCGCCGGTAAGGTGCTGGTTGACAGATCAGCCTGCGGAGTATTTGCTCAGCATTTCGATCCAGCTGCCGACGGTGAATGCAACGTCTGCGCAGTATTCCGGATCCTCAAGCACGAGCTTGCCGTTGGTCGTCCACCATTCATAGCCGCGGTCGTTCTTTGCTGCGAATTCAACAGTGGTGCCGTCCTCGGCCATGCCGCCGATGGAGTGATGGAAGTTGGCCTCAGTCTCCTCTGCCACGGTCGGGTTGGAGGAGTAGCCGCCCATGTCCTTGCCCCAGGCAGAGAAGCCGTCGGCGGTGCAGGTCATGTAGGCGATGAAGGCGCAGGCCGTCCAGGGCAGCGGGGAGTTGTCGGTGACGAACAGGTAATGGCAGTAGCCATAGCCGCCGATACCCTGATAGCCGTCCTCATACGCGGCGACCTTGATGTTGTTGACGGAGACGGAGCTGGACTCCTCGACGGAGCGGAGCTTCGAGTAAACGAGAAGGCCGAACTGATCCTTCGCGGAAGCGTCGACAAGGGTGTTGCAGATGGGGCCGTCGTCGGTCTGGGCGTTGTAGCTTTCGACCCACAGCTTGATCCATGCCAGCGCGTAAGCGCCGTCAGCGCCGAGGCCGAGGTCGGCAGCTTCGGATTCCATCTCTGCGATAGTGGGCTGGAAGTATGCCTGCTCGTCAGCGGACAGAGCCTCAAAGGACTCCTTCAGCCACGCTGCGTAGTCGTCGCGGGTCAGCATGTACAGGAAGTTCTTGCCGACGATCTCGGAGTCGATGTCCATGAACAGGCCATGCTCGCCCTCGGCGACGAAGTCCCAGCAGTTATCGTAGGTCTTGTCGCCCACGCAGTTGTACATAAAGACCTTGTTGAGCGTCTGCAGCGGCAGGAAGCCGGTGTAGGCGTCGGCGGTGGTGCCGTTGGCATCGGCCCAGTCCTTCGGGATGAAGGTGTCGAGGATGCCGGTCTGAACCATCTTGCTCTCGATCTGGTTGCCGTCCTGAATGAGGGTCATGGCGAACGTGCCGGTGCCCTTCAGGGAGTCAGCGGTCAGCTGATCGAAGATCTTGTTGTTCTTGGGCTGCTGCCACTCGAACTCCATGTTGTAGCTGGAATCGATGGACTGCAGATACTCAATGAACAGAGGCAGGGCGCTCTTGCCGCGGCTGGAGTTGCCGACGCCGTAGAACATCTTGCCGTTGGACTCTTCAATGGCCTTCTTCGCCAGCTCTTCAAGGGTCATGCCTTCGGCTTCCTTGATGATCTGCTGGGTCGCAGTCAGATTTTCGGGCTCGGCAGCGGGCGTTTCCTCTGCGGGAGCCTCGGTGGTTTCGTTGGTTTCAGTGGTTTCAGTGGTTTCGGTCGTCTGGGTATCTTCTGCGGGAGCGGGCGTGTCAGCCGGGGTCGTCGCCGGAGCGGCAGCGCAGGCAGCCATGGACAGAACCATCACAGCAGCCAGCAGAAGCGCAAGCATCTTCTTCATTCTGATATTCCTCCTGATAAAATTTGAATTCGTGCAGCAGCTAACGGGAGTTCTGCATCGTATGCTCTCATTTTACGGTGTTTCTGCACAAAAGAACAGTGGACAAATCTGCGATTATTTGTGATTCTCTGCGATAATTTTAAAAATCCAATGAAAACCGAGCCGGAGATGTGTTATAATCAGGGCAAAATAACAGAGAATTTTGTTCTCGCTGCTACAGGACACGGAAACTATGAAACACATACGCATTCTGATATTATGTATAGCATTCGCTCTTCTGACCGGCTGCGCGCCCGCCGCACAGGATACAGCCGCCTACGCGCCGGATGAATCGGAGCGTCTCGTTCTGTACACCTCGCACAAAAAAGAGGTCTGGTGGCCGATCGTCAAGGAATTTGAATCGCGCACCGGAATCTGGGTCGAGGTCGTACAGGGCGGCACAAACGAACTGCTTGAGCAGCTGCAAAAGGAGCAGGACGCACCACGGGCCGACGTGATGTTCGGCGGCGGCGTCGAGAGTCTCGAAGCCTGCCGGGCGTTGTTTGAGCCCTACGTCTGCCGCGGCGCGGAGCAGATTTTGCCGCAGTACCGCGCGCAGGACAGCAGCTGGACGCCGTTTTCCTCGCTTCCGGTCGTGCTGGTCTACAATCCGAAGCTGCTGTCCTCCGGGCAGATCAGCTGCTGGGCCGATCTTCTCGACCCTGCGCTGCGCGGGCAGATTGCCTTTGCCGATCCATCCGTCTCCGGCTCGAGCTATACCGCGCTCGTGACGATGCTCTGCGCGCTGGGCGGCGACGCGGATGAGGTGCTGCAAACATTTGCGGAAAACCTGGACGGAAAGCTCCTGTCCGGTTCAGGTGCGATCATTTCCGCCGTTGCAAACGGCGAAGCGCTCGTCGGCATCACGCTGGAGGAGACCGCGCGCAAGCGCATTGCTGCTGGGGACGGGATCGCCATGGTCTACCCCGCAGACGGCACAAGCTGCGTACCGGACGGCTGCGCCGCGCTGAAGGGCGCGCCGCACCCCGACAACGCAAAGCTGTTTCTCGATTTTGCCGTCAGCTACGACGTGCAGCAGCTGCTGCAGTCTGATTTTTACCGCCGCCCGGTGCGCAGCGACGTGAGTCCTGCCAGCAAACTGCCGGAACTATCCGCCATTCGTCAGGTCGCGTATGACGTAAGCTGGGCAAGCGAGCACCGCGAAGCAATTCTGATGAGTTGGGCCTTTTATCTCGGGACGGAGGCGGAACAATGAAGCGGCTTCACTTTTCCTCCTTCCGTCAGCGGCTGAACGCGGCGTTTCTGGCCGTGTCTCTGGTGCCGATGCTGTTGTGCTCCGGTCTGCTGCTGCAGATTTTCCGCCTGCGCATGACGTCGAACGCCCAGCAGACGGCCCAACAGCAGCTGTCCGCCTCCTGCGAGGCGCTTGATACGCTGCACAGCGGCTTTTTGCAGACAGCCGCATCTCTGCAGCACAATCCACTCGTTGCACAGGCGCTGTTTGACGCAGAAGCGGAGGACACGGCAGTCTACAGCCAGCTGTTCGACGCTACAGAGTCCGTGCGCAGCTTTGCACGCTTTGACCTTTACGATATCAGCGGCCGCTGGCGCTATTCGACACAGACAGCGCCCGAAATCCGGTCGCTGCCGACCAATTGGGGCCTTTTATACGAGGCGGCCTGCGCCGGAACCGGTGTTCTGGTGTGCAGCGCGGCAGAAGATCCGGCCGACACAGACGAGCCGCTTCTGCACGCTGCGATGCTCCTGACCGACCGCTACGGCGCGCCGGTCGGATATCTCACCATCGGCATGCTGGAAACGCAGCTGCGGACACTGCTCGGCGGCACAGCTGGTGCGCAGAACGAACTTCTTCTGCTCGACGCGCGCTGGCGTCCGGTCTACTGTACGCAGCCGGCACAGACCCAGAGCCTCGCCGACGCGCTGCGCGGGCAGCTTTTGTCCGGCAAGGCGCTCACCGGTCTGTCTGCCGACGTTTCCTATACCGTGCGGCAGCATACCGAAACTGGTCTGTATCTCGTCCTGCAGCAGCCGCAGCCGCTCAGCGCCGGAACACTCCGGCTTTTGTACTCGGTGAGCGTGCTGTGCGCGCTGGCCTGCATCATTTTAAGCGTCGTACTCAGCCTGCAGCTAAGCCGGCAGGTCTTCCAACCGATCGGCAGACTGCATCACGCCATCCGGCAGGTCGGGAAAAATAATCTGGACGTGCAGGTTCCCGTTCCCGCCGGCCGGCATGACGAATTGGGTGAATTGGCACAGCAGTTCAACACCATGGTCGTCGCCCTCCGGCACAACCAGCAGGCACTGTTGGAAAACCAGCGCGCACTTAACCGCGCGCAGATCCGCATGCTGCAGGCGCAGCTAAACCCGCATTTTCTGTGCAACACGCTCGACACCATGAAGTGGATCAGCAAAATCAATCAAGTGCCGCAGGTGGCGCTGATGTCAACGAATCTTGCCGATATCCTTCGCTTCTGCATCACGCCGGACGAATTTGTCCCCCTGCGGCGGGAGTTGGAGATTTTGAGCCGGTACGTCGAGATTCAGCGCATCCGCCTGTCGGAAAGCTTCTCATACACGGAAGCCGTGCCGGAGGCGCTTCTTTCGTGCATGGTTCCGAAAATGCTCCTGCAGCCGCTGGCAGAGAATGCCATTCTGCACGGCCTTTCCGGTGTAGAACACGGTGAACTCTCCGTCACGGCCGTGCTTGCGGAGCAGGACGTGCTCGAGATCCGCGTCCGGGACAACGGCTGCGGCTTCCCGCCGAACCTTCTGGGGCCTTACAAACCGCCGGAAACGCAGACGGGACATCTGGGACTATTAAATGTAGACACGATCCTGCGCAAGCATTACGGCGACGCGTTCGGTCTGCGTCTTGAAAATCCGGAGGGCGGCGGCGCCTGTATTCTTGCGCGCCTGCCCGCGAAGGGAGGGCCCGGCGTATGATGCGGGTAATGGTTGTAGAGGATGAGGAAATGATCCGCAAGGGTATCGTCATGGCAGTAGACTGGGCGGCGCTGGACTGCATCGTGGTCGGCGAAGCCGCCAACGGCGAACAGGCCCTTGCCGTCGCGGAGGACTGCCAGCCGACGCTTATCATCACGGATCTCAAAATGCCGAAGATGGACGGGCTGGAGATGGTGCGGCGGCTGCGCGAAGCAGGCAGCCGCGCGTATGTCATCATTCTGACCGCCTACGATTCGTTCGCCTACGCGCAGACGGCCATCCGTCTGGGCGCGGTGGACTTTCTGCTGAAGCCTTTTCATGACGGCGATCTGGAAAACGCCGTTCTGGCGCTGCAAAAGCGCATCGCCGCACAAACCGCACCGCAGCCAGAGCCGCTTCCCGGCGTGAAGCCCGGCCCCAAGAGCCGCTATGTGCGCGAGGCAATGGTGTACCTTGAGCAAAACTGCGGCAGCGGCGATCTGTCCGTCGGGCAGGCGGCAGCGCAGCTGGGACTGAGCGAAGGACATCTGAGCCACCTGTTCAAAAAGGAAACGGATATGACGCTCGGCGCGTATCTTACGCGCTGCCGCATCCAGAAGGCTATGGCGCTGCTGCGCGAGGGAAAGCTGAAAGTCTACGAGATTGCGGAGGCCTGCGGCTACCGCGATATTGCATATTTTTCCGGCACCTTCAAAAAAATCACCGGGAAAACACCCTCGGAGTATCAGGACAGTCTTTCATTTCGTTTTTAGGGTGTATCTGAAAACTCATGATGTGACCGGCAGCGAGGGATTTTTGCGTTGCGCAAGACATTTTTTCGCAGGAATACTGACGTATTTCAAGGAAAAATGACGCGGCGCACCGCAAAAAGGCCCGCTGTCCGGGTGCGTTGGGAGTTTTCAGATACACCCTAGAAATTACGAACAGGCTGTCCCATCTGTAGCGGGAAAATGGTGCAGAAAGGGTTCAATGATCTGGCGTCTTTTTATCCCGCACTTGCCAAGGAATGGGATGCGGAGAAAAACGGAGCGTTATCGCCGGAGGCCGTCACGCCTGCCAGCAACCGCAAGGCCTGGTGGAAATGTCCGTTGGGCCACAGCTACTCCGCCGTGATTTCTTCCAGAGCGCTCCGCGGAAGCGACTGCCCCTATTGTGCGGGAAGCAAAGCCCTTGCCGGGTTCAACGATCTTGCCGCAAAAGCGCCGGATGTGGCGGCGCAGTGGCACCCGACCCTCAACGGAAACCTGACGCCGGAGATGGTAACGCCCGGAAGCCACCGCCGCGTCTGGTGGCAGTGCCCCCTGGGGCATACGTGGAAAGCGTTTGTCTATTCCCGCACGGGGGCGCAGAGGTGCGGCTGTGCCGGGACTGCCGGCAAAAGCTGTACGGCAGATAAAATCTGTCCTGCCGCAAGGCGGGCTTTATATAGATACTTCAAACATAAAACATATGGAGGAAAGTCAATGAAAAAACGCATATTATCCCTGTTGCTGATTCTCTGCATGGCTGTGGCGCTTTTGCCCACGGCAGTGTTTGCTGAAGATGCTACGGGAAAACTGATCCCTGCGGGAGGGGCCAAAATTGGCGAAACAGTGTATCAGACGCTGAAACGGCTGTTACCGCAGCGGCAAGCGGAGATACCATCCAACTGGGCGCGGGTAAATACACGCTGTACAAGAAGGACGCTGTGACAACGGGGAAAAATCTGACTTTTGTGGGTCAGGGAGCCGATGAAACCACTTGGGGTATTGGCGCTACAATGCCCGATCCAGATAAGTTCGGTACAGAGTACAACGGCGATTACAGCTTTGACGGTGCAAAAACGATTACGTTCAAGGACATGACGCTTCAGTCTGCAGGCGCAGATTATCTGGGCTTTATCCGTGCGGATCAAACGGTTGTTGAAGATTGCACGATCAACGGCAAGACTTTCTACTGGGGCTATACTTCTGCATCGTTTAAGAATACCACGTTTAACTGCCCGAGCGGAGATTATGCAATCTGGACGTACAGTTCACCTACCATGACCTTTGACACCTGCACGTTTAACTCTTCCGGTAAGGTCATCAATGTCTATACCGACTATGGTGCAGGCAAGCAGGATATTACGGTCAACTTTAAGAACTGCACGGTTAATAATACCGGTAAAAGCTTGAAGCCCGTGCTGAACATCAACGACAGCAATATGGGCAAGTTCAAGTATATTCTGAATATTTCTGGCAATACCACCGTAACTGGGGTAGATGCGGATAAGGATACCTGCTCCCGACTTTTCGGTTTCGGTGGAAAGGCTGCCAAAAATAACACAGCCAAAACCGTTGTCAACTTTGGCGACACCACCGTCTGGGAGGACGGCAAAATGGTCGATGCCAAGGCATACCATAACGAGGGCGTCACGGTAGACGGCGTTACCTATGATAACGGCGTTGCCGGCGCAAACGACAGCCTGTATGCAGAGGGCTACAAGGACAACGAGGTCGAAACTACCGCCACCGACTGGGTCGAGCAGGAAGACGGCTCCTATACCAGAACCGTGACGCGTAAATGCAACTACTGCGACTATAAGGAAGAAACGACCGAAATCGACTGGAACGTTCCCAAGTCCATCATCGCCGCCGCATGTCTCAATACCAAGGATCACTATTCCTATCTGATTGGCTACTCCGACGGTACGGTCCGCCCGAACGGCAGGATCACCCGTGCGGAGGTCGCAACGATCTTCTTCCGCCTGCTGACCGACGATGCCCGCCAGCGGAACTGGTCTTCCGAGAATAACTTCTCCGACGTGAGCGCCGACAAGTGGTACAACAATGCCGTTTCCACGCTCTGTCATATGGGCGTCCTCGGCGGTTACTCCGACGGCACCTTCCGTCCGAACGCACCTATCACGCGCGCGGAATTCGCCAAGATCGCCGTGAGCTTCGCGCAGACAAACGGCTCCGCCGTCTACAGCTACTTCACTGATGTGAAGACGACCGACTGGTTCGCCCCGTACGTCACCGCAGCAAAGGACAGCGGCCTGATCGAGGGCTATTCCGACGGCTCGTTCAAACCTGAAAACAGGATCACACGCGCCGAGGCCTGCGCCATCGTCAACCGCGTGCTCGGCCGCAAGCCGTCGAAGAACCACATGAATATCTCCGGCCGCATCGATTGGCCGGACTGCACCACGGCAGACTGGTTCTATGAGGCGATCATGGAGGCCACCAACAGCCACACCTACCAGATGGGCAAGCGTGTCGAAACCTGGATCGGCAAGCTCCCGCAGCGCGACTGGGCGGCGCTGGAAAAGATCTGGAGCCGGGCCAACAGCAGATAACGAAACAAGACGCGGAAGACGCTCCCCCTGGGGGAACGCCTTCCGCGTCTCCCGGTTCCGGCAAATTGTAACGAACTGCCGGCCATGAACTGGGAAAAGGACGGCAGAACGAAGAAATTGCCGAAAATCATTGATAAGCCAGCGTGCGGTTTTCCGAACTTCAAAAAGTTCGGAAAACCTTTGGGCTGAACGCGAAGGGGACTTTTTGCCCCCTTCACACTTTCCCCGCTGCTCAATCGAGAAAGTCTTTTTTATGAATAGTGTATTTCCGCTGTCGCGGATACCACTATTATGAGGGATTTGTAGACTATATCAAGCTGCTGCTGCTGGCACCGCACTACTGCCGTTCAGCCCCGCGCCAGCTGCCGCTGGCTACCGCCGTATGCATACACAGAATAAATGACCAAGCCAACGGCGATCGACTGTAAAAGGTTGGTCGCTTTTGTTATTGTTTTGTACTGGCAATGCCGGGAATATCAAAATAATCTGCGGCTTCCTGCAGCTTTCCATCCGGATCGCCATCGCTTTGCAGCGCAAGCAAATACCAGTCAGAGAGATATGGGTCGATCCGAAAGGCCTCCAACAACGCCTCGCGCCGTTGAGAAGCGTCGGCTATATGCCCGATATTATTCAGAATCGCGGTTGCCTTTTGATCCATACCTGAGGTTTCGCGTCCCTCATAAGGCAGGTGATCAGCCCCGGTACGATCCAGGCAGTCGATCAGCGCGTAATGCAGATAAAAAACTGTATTCCAGACGCTTCTGGCCAGACTGGATCGTGTTTTGCTGTCATTGAAGATCTTCCGCATTTCGCTTGAAGCAGATAATGATGAGAAAATCTTTCCGACGCCGTTTACGACCCTGTGTGCAGCGCCGGATACCATGTTCATAGCCCCTGCGGTCGCAGCTCCTTTCAATGCACCGCCGACGCCGAAGCCTCCGCCGACCCAGTAGCCGCGATTCTCCCGGCGCGCAACACGATACTGATCCAGCTCCTCCTGCTCAGAAACAATGCTGTCATACTGGTCGCAGATCGCCTCATACGCTTTCTTCCACCGATCCAGATAAGACCGATATGTGCTGGAGAATTGTTCGCGGTCAATGGTATAAACACCGTGGTCGACCAGTATCTGAATACACAGCTCGACCGACGGCGCAATACACGCTGCAATTTGATCCGGTGTTTTTCTCACAACGTCTTCCAGCGACTGGTTTCTTTCATACGCATCAAAGAATTGATTGGCCGCGGTTTTGGCCTGTCCAATGAACAGTTTCCGATATGTGTTGTAGCTTTCTATCGCTTCGCTGATCGCTACGTCCTGACCGAGCAGCCGAAACTTCATCTAAAGACCTCCCTTTTCTTCCGTATCACTCTATATCACATATTTTACATGAATTCCTATCACATTTCAACCTCTTATAACACATATTAAACTTGTGATTAGAGGTGATTTCGTGGATAAAGAAACAAAAGCAGAAATTGGGAAGCGGCTTCGGGCAAAACGCGAAGCTGCCGGATACACCAGAGAACAGCTCAGCGAGCTTTGTTCTCTCAGTCCGCGTTTTTTGGCAAATGTCGAGTTGGGCGATTCTGCGTTCAGTCTGGACACGCTTATGACGGTTTGCAAGATTCTTTCCTGCAGCAGCGATGAACTGCTGTTCGGGAATACGGTCAATCAAAGCGCATGGTCTGATACAACATCAAAAATCAGTCAGCTTGACGTTGCTTATAAGGAAAGCATCGACAAAACCTTGCAGGGAATCCTTGAACTGATCACAAAAGCAAAGCAAGGCCCGAATCGTTCCTGATTCGGACCTTGCTTTGTGGATCATTCCAGCTTTGACTGCTCTACAACATATTTTCGCACAGCTTCCTTTGGGATCAGCCAGTTGCGGCCGTTTTTATAGGCACTGAGTTTTTTGCTGTTCAGCAATTCATAAATCGCATTCTCACCGATCCTGAGGGCTTCTGCGGCTTCCTCCGGTGAAAGGATATCCGGGTAATCTTCAAACATTACACGGCCTCCTTTGCTGCTTTTTGCAGCCGTCGGATGGTGCAGGCTTCCGGGTCTGCCGTGCATTCTTTGCACAGGCAGCCGCTTGGAAGCGCGGGGCGTACCCTGTGCCGACGGCGCTTACGCTCAAACAGGTCCATATGCTCTAGCTGTTGACAGATAGCAGGCTCTCCGCGCCGGAGCTCCAGCGCAATTTCGCTGATA
>ERZ772867.3041-NODE-3041-length-14797-cov-5.081807_pt1 | contig 14797 bp, 10 predicted proteins | sample MGYA00511341_ERZ772867 | MGnify/ENA primary metagenome ERZ772867 (study PRJEB29015, sample SAMEA2737707) | human gut metagenome | biome: human gut; feature: human-associated habitat; material: faeces | place: China | collected 2012 ... | reverse complement strand
GCCAGATTGACAACCATGATCACACCGAACTGGACCGGATCCATGTTGATCGCTGTCACGATCGGGAGCAGGATCGGGGTCAGAATCAGGATCGCCGGGGTTGTATCCATGACCATTCCCACGATAAGCAGGAACAGGTTGATGACAAGCAGGATCATGACCGGGCTGTTGAAATGCTCCAGGATAAAGCTGCTGACCACCTGCGGCACCTGCATCAGGGTCAGGACTCTGGAAAATGCCGTGGAAGCTGCCAGAATAAAGAGGATCGGTGTGAATGTGCGGATCGCTTCCACAAAAATCGGCGGGATATCCCGAAAGTTCATGGTCCGGTAGAGGAACAGGCTGACAAACAGGGCATAGAAAACGGAGATAACTGCTGCTTCCGTGGGGGAGGCGATGCCGCTGTAGATACAGCCAAGGATGATGACCGGGCTTAAGAGAGCGAAAAAGCTTTCGCGCAGCACCCGGAACAGTCCTTTTTCGTGCAGCAGATGGATTTCAGCGTGGATTTTTTCTCTATCTTCACCGTAACGTCGGCAGTGATAGATGGCATACAGCATCAGGAGCAGACCAATCATCAGACCCGGAATGACGCCGGCTAAGAACAGGCTGCTGACAGAGGCACCGGACGCCATGCCGTACATGATAAACGGGATACTCGGCGGAATGATAACGCCCAGACCGCCTGCGACTGCCACGATCGCGGTAGAGAAAGTCCGGTCATAGCCGAGGGCGCTTAAAATCGGGATCGTCATGCTTCCGACGGCTGCGACGGTTGCCGGGGCAGAGCCGGAGATAGCGCCGTAGAAGAGGCAGGTCACGATGACCGCGCATGGCATACCGGCGGTAAAATTGCCAAGAAAGAAGGCGAATACGTCAAACAGCTTCTTGGAAATACCGCCTTTTGCCATGATGATGCCGGATAAGACGAACATCGGCACGGCGAGCAGGGGAAAAGAATCCAGTCCGCCGAACATGGCGCGGATCAGATACTTAGCGCCGACCGTGAAGGACGGGTCAAAAACGGAAGGGAGAACCGAGGCGATACCGAGCGTGATCGATACCGGGATTGCGATGACAAGCAGCACGACAAAGATAACAAATAAGAGAGCAGCAGGCATCAGTGTTCCTCCTTTCCAGATGGTGTATTTGCCTCGATGAGAGATTCGATTTCATTGGATTCCTTTTCCGGCATATCTGCATTTGCATGGATAAAGGATTCCGGTGTATTGCGCTCCGGGTGGGCCGGATCGTAGACATCTTCGCCGCGGGCAACCTTAAATTCGATGATCCAGCGCTGCAGAATGCGGAATGTTACCAGAAGAAAGGAAACAAACGGCGCTGCCTGAATATAGTACATCGGAATCCCGCAGGCGGGGGATAACTGTCCGCTGTGAATGGCGGACATCATGTAAGAGTATGCAAATGGGATCATATAAAGGAAAAAAATCAGCTCAAAGGTGTGGTTGACAACCTTAAAAAGAGCCTTACCTCTGCGTGGAAAGGCAGCGACGAACTGTTCGATCTTGATAGACAGGCACTTTTTGCTGCAATAGCTGACGCTTAAAAAACCGCTCCAGATAAAGAGAAAACGGGTAACCTCCTCGGACCAGGACAGCGACTGCCCAAGCGCGTAGCGGGAAAATATCTGGATTCCCATAATGAGTGTCATCGCAGCCAGCATGACAACCAGCAGAAATTCTTCCAGGTTTTCATCCAGCCAGTGAAGTGTTTTTTTCATGAATAATCCCCTTGTAAATACGGATAATAGGTTGCTGTTTATGCAGGCACGTTTGAAAACGGATGTGCCGCTTGATAACAATAATAGACCTGCGATGGAGGTAGCAGGTCTTGAGTGTCTCGCGGAGAATTCCCACGTACCCGCAGACACAGGGATTTCCGGGAGTAAAAAAATAGGTGGCTAAAAGTATAATATAGGCACTTTTGGAACCGAAAGTGCCGTAAGATAGCGTGGTGGCAGCTGGAATTTGCCGTATTTAAATGCGAAGCCACGGCAAATTCAGTTACTGGGCACGTTAGCGTGAACAGTAACCGAATAACTGGATAAGCCAGATATTACATCGCACTGTGAAGCAGTCCCAGTACAGTCTCCAGATCCTTTACGCCCATCTGACCCGGTGCGGATGCTTTCTTGGCAGCGCCGAAGGTCATGGAAGAACCAAATACCTCGCCGCAGAGACGGCTGATAACGCCGGTGCCAGCCATCGACATGGTAATGATTGGACGGTCCGCATAGAGGGAAGTCATTTCCTCAGTGGCAGAGAGAAGTGTTAAAACATCTTTCTTGTTCTGCGGCATAACTGCGATCTTCGGGATATCTGCATTCATATCCTGCATCTTACGCAGGCGGTAGATGATGTCGGATTTCTCCGGCGTCTTGTGGAAGTCATGGTTGGAAGCGATGACTTTCACGCCAGCCGCATGTGCGCCGTCGATGATCTTGGTTACAATCGCGTCGCCGGTAAAGATCTCTACGTCAATGAAATCGACATAGCCGGTCTGAGCTGCCTTGATGTTCAGCTTTGCGTAATCTTCCGGCTCGATGGATTTCTCGCCGCCCTCTTTGGAGGTACGGAAGGTCATCAGAATCGGAGTCTCGCCGAGAACGGCACGCAGTTCCTTTAAGACGTCTTCTACCTTCTCAAAATCAAAGACACCTTCGAACCAGTCTACACGCCATTCTACCACATCAACCGGAATAGAATCAAACGTTTTGGCCTCGTCGATGATTTCCTGTTTGGTAACGCCTACGATCGGAACGATGATCTTCGGTGTGCCGGAGCCGATTTCGATATTTCTAACTTTGATAGTATTCATAATCAGAGAATCCTTTCATTTTATCAATAAATATTTATTCGTCGCTTTCTGCCAGAGACACCATTTTCGCGTAGCGGGCATTGACAAAGAGTCCCAAGAGAACGCCGATGGCAGTCAGTACGATATTCATTATCATAACATGGGATGGTGCCATTTTGGAAGCGGCAGTCAAAATTGTGTAATTACATAAGGAAGAAGCAATCATAACCAGTGCGGTTACGGTTCCCTTGATCTTCGGGAACAGCATGTTGCAGACGGAGGTTACAATCTGTAACAGACCGCCCGCGCCTGCCCAGCCGATGATGAAAGCGCCTGCAATCATAAGGGTCTGGCTGTGACCGATGAGTACGGCAACCAAAGTAACGAGGCAGATAACCGGGTAAACGAGGATGAAACGTACATCCTTGATTTTACGGGTCAGCAGGGAGGTGACAACGAGCGCCATCAGGGTACCTGCGGAATAGTAGGTCTGCATGATGGACGGGTTCGCCCAGCCTGCATTTTCTTTTGCGAAGTTCTGCGCGCAGTTTAACCATAACTGGAAGGTACCGGTGCAGGTGAAACCAATCACGATCATGGCGATGGACTCAAACGAAAAATTTGTGTGTTTTAAGCTGGCGATGAGTCCCTCGGATTTGCCCTCTGCCTTCTGCTCAGAATCTGGCAGCGGGAACAGGAAAATAAGTACAAATAAAACAGCGTAAATAATACCGCATCCGATAAATAACGGATTGTAAGATACCATGCCGGTGGCGGTGGTTGTCACAGCAACACCGAGTACGAACGGCAGAAGCATCTGCGCGATCGCAATGAAAAATTTGATTCCCATGGTAGCGACACCCGGAGCGCTGCTGATAATCTCGGCAACCGCCGGATAGATACCGGTATCAAGGAACGAATTGGAGATACCTCCGATGATTGCACATACATAAGCGATTTGATAGCCGCCGTTTTGTCCGGCGCTGAAAGCGAAAGCAAGTCCAATCAGGTAAACCGCGTAGGAGGCGCTGCCGATGGCGGTTGAGATGCGGCGTCCCAGTTTGTCGGAAAGTGGTCCGGCAAATGGAAGTGCAATCAGACGTCCGAGTCCTAAAGCAGCGGAAATCGCGGTGATCGCCATTGCCTCAACGCCCCAGGCTGCGGCAAGCGCTTCCTTGATGACTGCCTGTCCGAGAATCGAACAGCCGACGCCATGGATAAAGTAGTTTAAGTACATGATAAGTGCACTTGGCAGATATTTCTTGTTCATGATTTTCTCCTTAATTCAAGATCCGCCTGTCGTGCTGCCGTTTCGGAAACCGGGCGGATGATGGCTGATGTTCTGTCACAAACACAAAGGAGATGCCGATATAAAAAGTTCTGTTTTAGTGTTAGAAAAATAACACGTTTGATGCCTTTATTCTAATAATTATTATAGCCGAAGTCTAATACTTTTATAGCAAAAAAACAATGCATTTTAAGCATTAATGTGTTATAAATATGATTATGGGTTACTGTTCACGGGTAGGCACTTTTGGAACCGAAAGTGCCGTAAGAAAACGTGGTGGCAGCAGGAATTTGCCGTATTTAAATGCGAAGCCACGGCAAATTCCGTTACTGGGCACGTATGCGTGAACAGTAACGATTATGGAAGTTTGGTGTGATGCATTTACGGCTGATATTGCGAAGAGTTAATACGAAGATACATAAAGACGGGGGACGTTAGGAATGACATTGAATCAGATTTTATATTTTCAGAAGATAGCGAATCTGGAAAATTATCATCAGGCGGCGGAAGAATTATATATATCACAGCCATCCCTGAGCCGGTCGATGGCGTCACTGGAAAATGAGCTGGGCGTGACGCTCTTTGAAAAAGAAGGACGCGGGGTGACCCTGACGAAGGCGGGGAGGATGTTTTTGGAGTACGCGGACCGGATTCTCACAGACTGCCACATAGCGGTCGGGAAAATGCGGGAAATTTCGATGAATGGGGGAAAGATCGACATCGGTTACGTGTTTCCGCTGGCCGGTCACTATATCCCGCACCGGGTCAAGCTCTTTTTAGAACAGCCGGAAAATCAAAAGGTTGTGTTTAATTTCTGGCAGAATCACACACCGGCGATTGCAAAAAAGGTAAAAACGGGTGAATTAGATGTAGGCTTTGGCGGCTGTCTGGAAAAGGATGACATGGAATTTTTCCCGGTGGCGAACCAGAAGCTTGTCATCATCACGCCGAAGGATCATCCGCTGGCAGAGCGGGAGAGTATTCCATTTGCGGAGCTGAACCGGTATCCGGTAATTGGATACGATAAGGACTCCTGGATGGGGACGCGCACCCGCGCACTCTATGCGAAATACAACATCCAGCCGGACATCATTGTGGAGTGTCCGGACGAATATTCGATCGTCGCACTGGTGCGGGAGAGTTTTGGCATCGCACTGATGCCGCGCACGGACATTCTGGAGCTTTCTCAGGGAGTCTGCATTCACCCGATTGAAAATCTGGACATTTATCACCAGATTTTTATGTTCTGGATGAAAGAACGCTACCGGCTTCCGGCGGTGGAACGCTTTATTGAATATATGAAACAGCAGGCGCGTCAGGACGGTCTGCAGGCGGAACGGGAAACCGATAGCAAAAACGTATTGAAAATTTATTTGAAAGATATTGTTAATTTTTAAGCAAAACGGTTAAGATAAAAGTGTCACAAACACAGGGATGCCTCTCATGCAATGGAGAAGGAGAATTTCATCATGAAGAGCAAATACCCGAAAATTTTTGAACCGATTACCATTAAGCGCATGACGATCAAAAACCGTGTTGCCATGACGCCGATGGGTACTAACTATGGCGAGACGAGCGGTGAGATGAGCAACCGCCATATGAATTATTATTCCCTGCGTGCCAAGGGAGGAACTGGTCTGATTATTCTGGAGAATGCCAATATTGAATATCCGGTTGGTTCCAATGGCACAAGCCAGATCCGCATCGATCACGACAGCTTTATGCCGCGTTACTATCAGTTAGTCGAGAATCTTCACAAGAATGGCGCGATGGTAGCGATTCAGGTTAACCATGCGGGCGCTTCTGCATCCTCTGCCAGAACAGGTATGGAGACGGTGTCTTCCTCCAATATCCCGACCAAGGCAGGCGGCGAGATTCCGCGTCCGATGACAAGGGAAGAGATCCTGACGACCGTAAAAAAATACGGCGAGGCGGCGAAACGTGTACAGGCGATCGGATTTGATGCGATTGAGATCCACTGTGGTCATTCTTATCTGATGAGTCAGTTTATTTCCCCGTATTACAACAAAAGAACCGATGAATTCGGCGGCTCCGTCGAGAATCGTCTCCGTTTCCCGAAGATGGTTCTGGAAGAGGTGCGGAAAAATGTAGGTCCGTGGTTCCCGATCATCGTCCGTATCTCTGCGGAAGAGCGCGTGCCGGGCGGCAACACGCTGGAAGACACACTGGAATACCTCGAATATCTGGATGAGTACGTAGATATGTACGATGTATCCTGCGGTCTGAATCCGTCCTTACAGTATCAGATTGACTCGAACTTTCTGCCGGATGGCTGGCGTTCCTACATGGCAAGAGCCGTGAAGGATAAATTTGGTAAACCGGTTATCAATGCGGGCAACTACCGCGATCCGGAGGTCGTTGAGAAAGTATTGGAGAGCGGCGATGTCGATATTGTCGGCATGGGACGCGGACTCATTGCAGAGCCGAACTGGGTCAGCAAGGTGCAGAACGGCGAGGAAGAGATTCTCCGTAAATGTATCTCCTGTAACGTTGGCTGTGCGGGCAACCGAATCGGCGTCAACCGTCCAATTCGCTGTACCGTCAACCCGGCTGTTCCGGAGGGCGATATCTACAAGAAGCTGAAAGTCAATAAAAACTGCAACGTAGTTGTAGTCGGCGGCGGTACAGCCGGTCTGGAAGCAGCCTGCACGGCAGCCGAGGTTGGATGCAACGTATTCTTATTAGAAAAGAGTGGTAAATTAGGCGGACTTTCCACCTTTATCTCTGACCTGCCAAGCAAGAACCGTATGAAAGACTTCCCGAAATATCTGGAAGCACGTGCGAAGAGACTGAAAAATCTGTATGTATTTCTGAACTGCGAGGCAACCGTGGACAAGATCAAACAGTTCAAGCCGGATATCATTGTCAACGCAACCGGTTCCGTTCCAGTCGTTCCGCCGATCAAGGGACTCAAGGAAAACATCGCAACCGGTCATGTCGATACCATTTTCGAGATGATTCAGAAAGTAAAAGCCGGAGAATACCCGGATGATTTCTGCAAGGGCAAAAAAGTGGTTGTAGTCGGCGGCGGCTCCGTTGGTCTGGATGTTGTGGAGTATTTCGCACCGCGCGGCGCGGAGTGTACCATCGTGGATATGCTCCCGCAGATTGGGATGATGGCAGATCCGATCACGAAATGTTCCATGCGTGAGACACACGACAAATATGGTGTGAAAGAGTATGTGAATACTGCGCTGCAGGAAGTCAAAGAAAACGCATTTACCGTGAAGCTGCCGGATGGCACGATCGAGGATCTGAACTTTGACCTCGGCTTCAACTGTCTGGGAATGCGCGCCAACAATCCGATTCTGGCACAGCTTGAAGAGGCATTTGACAACACAGATACCTTCATTTACCCGATCGGAGACTCTGTCCGCGCCCGCCGTATCATGGAGGGAACGATGGAAGGACGTGCGATTCTGAACGTGCTGGAAGCGAGAGGATTTTTAGAGCTGGCACCGTTGGAGTAAGAAATTGAATATCGTATTTGAAAGATTCTGACTGTTCGCTGAACGAATAATATCGTTTTATTTGATTATAAAAAATAGAGAAGAAAAGAGGAAATTATCATGCCAAACATTACAGGACATACCGAATTAGTTGGATTAATGGCTTACCCGATCCGTCATACACAGTCTCCGACCACCCACAACCTTGCCTATGACAAGAATGGCGACGATGTTATCCAGCTTGCGTTCGAGGTAGACAACGATACCCTGGAAGCAGCGGTTGAGAGTATCCGTGCGCTGAAGATGCTGGGTTCCAACATCTCCATGCCGAACAAGACCGTCGTTCACAAATATCTGGATGAGGTAGACGAGGCTGCAAAGCTGTGCGGCGCGATCAACACTGTAGTCAACACCCGTGACAAAGACGGCAATGTAACCGGATACCTGAAGGGTTACAACACTGACGGTATGGGCTACTGGCAGGGAATCAAGGAAGAAGGCATTGATTTCAAGGGAATGAAGATGGTTCTCATCGGTACCGGCGGTGCAGCGACCGCTATCGCAGTACGCGGCGCACTGGACGGCATTGCAGAGCTGCATATCTTCAATATCAAAGATAAATTCTATGCACGCGGCGAGGAGATCGTTGATATCATCAACAAGAACTCTAACTGCAAGGCCGAGATGCATGACCTGGGCGATCTGGCACTCTTAAAAGAGAAAATGCACGAAGCAGACATTTTCTGTGATGCAACCGGCGTTGGTATGCACCCGCTGGAGGATCTGTCCAATATCCCGGATCCGTCCTATTTCCGCAAGGATCTGATCGTAACTGATACGGTATATGCACCGCGTGAGACCGTGATGATGAAGCAGGCCAAAGAAGCTGGCTGCACCCGCGTATACAACGGCATGAGCATGATGCTGTTCCAGGCGCTGATCGCGATTGAACTGTATACAGGAAAATCAACACCGGTGGATTACATGAAGGAGAAGCTGGGAATCTAATTAAACGATAGCCCCCACAGTTATACCTGCTATTCCGCATTAGCACTTGCGTTCATATCCTGATTCGGGTATAATAATAAAACACACTTTCAATGTAAAGTGCAAAAGTGATCTGAATGAATACAAGTGAAGAAGGATGAGACAGATGGATGAATTAAAGAAGCTGCGAAATGATTTGGACATGTGCGACGAGATTCTGATCGATGCCCTGCGGATGCGCTGCCAGATTATCCAGGAGATTACAAATTATAAACAGAAAAACGGACTTCCGATTTACCAGGCAGAGGAAGAAGAGCGCAAGAAGAGCAAGATGCTTGCGAAGCTGGATGATTATGAATACAAAAAGTCAATCATGGCAGTTTACGACAGCGTCCTCTACCGGAGCAAACGGATCCAGTCCCATGAGTTGTTTGGATTCAATATTTTCCTGATCGGATTTATGGGAGTCGGAAAGAGCACCGTTTCGAATGCACTGCAGAATACCTTTGCGATGGATGTGGTGGAAATGGATGAAATGATCGCGAAAAAGAACAACATGAGCATTTCTGAGATCTTCGATCTGCACGGCGAGGCATATTTCCGCAACGAGGAGACAAACCTGCTTAAAGAGGTAGGAAACGAGAAGAACAAGATTGTATCCTGCGGCGGCGGCGTAGCGATGCGCGAGGTCAATGTACAGGAGATGCGAAAGAGCGGCAAGGTTATACTTCTGACCGCGAAGCCGGAGACGATTCTGGAGCGTGTCAAAGAGAACCATGACCGTCCGCTTCTGGAAAATAATAAGACAGTGGAATATGTTTCCGAACTGATGGAGAAGCGCAGACCGGCGTATGAAGCGGCAGCGGATATTGTGATCGCGACCGATGGAAAATCAGCGAATGAGATCTGCGAGGAGATCATTGCACAGGTGAAGAAGTTTAAATAATGTGACTGCTCAGAAAGTTCTGACAGAGAAAACGAAAGGGGAAAAAAGATGTCGAATCATATCACAGGACACACAGGTTTACTTTGTTTACTGGGAAGCCCGGTCGCACACAGTGTTTCGCCGGAGATGCACAACGAGGCGTGCAGCCAGTTGGGTCTGGATTATACATATCTGGCGTTTGATGTGCCGGAAGAGAAGATGCCGCAGGCGGTTGAGGGACTGCGGACGATGGGCGCGCGCGGCTGGAATATCACGATGCCGGGCAAAAATATCATGTGCAAGCTGGCAGACAAGGTTTCACCGGCTTCCGAGATTTCCGGCGCCTGCAATACGATTGTCAACGACGACGGTGTTCTGACTGCTTATACGACCGATGGCGTCGGATTTATGCGTGCAGTTGCAGAAAATGGTGTAGACATCATTGGCAAGAAAATGACGCTTTTAGGCGCTGGCGGCGCCGCAACCGCGATTCTTGTACAGGCAGCTTTAGACGGCGTGGCAGAAATTAACGTATTTAACGTCAAGGACGCGTTCTATCCGAGAGCCGAGGAGATCGTAAAGAAACTGAACGAGCGCACAGGGTGCAAGGTAACCCTGCATGATTACTCCGATCCGGAGATCCTGCGCCAGTCCATTGCAGACAGCGCGATTCTGGTAAATGGTACTTCCGTCGGCATGGCTCCGAAGACAGACAACACGATCATTACTGATACAACGATGTTCCACAAAGACCTGTTCGTATTCGATGTCATCTACAACCCGCAGGAGACCCGTTTACTGCGCGAAGCAAGAGCGGCAGGCTGCAAGACCAGCAACGGTATGTACATGCTTCTCTATCAGGGAGCTGCATCCTTTGAACTCTGGACAGGACAGCAGATGCCGGTGGAGATCATTAAAGGGAAATATTTTACAAAATAGGATTTGAAGAACGGCACACCGCATTCTCGTTACTTAGTGATGAGAATGCGGTGTGCCGTTTTTCCTCATTTATAAACCTTTATGCCCACAAATCTGCTCCTCCAGCACACTCATCAGCACCTTCATATCAATCGGCTTCGCCACATGATCATTCATTCCGGATTCCAGCGCCCGCTCTTTATCCTCTGTAAATGCATTCGCTGTCATCGCAACGATCGGAATGCCAGCCTTCTTCTTATCCGAAAACCGCCGGATCGCCCGCGTTGCCTTGTAGCCGTCCATGATCGGCATCTGGATATCCATCAGAATCAAATCATAATAATCTTCCGGCGCTTTTTGCAGCATTTCCAGGCAGGCAACCCCGTCATTTGCCCGTTCGACCAAAAGCCCCTCGCGGGTCAAAAGTTCGATGGAAATTTCGGCGTTCAGATCATTATCCTCCGCAAGAAGAATCCGGCAGCCGGATAGAGTCTGGGCAGCTGTTTCATCGAATGCGGTAGGCTCTGTTTCCTCCCGCGAGGAAATCCGGCATGGGATCCGGACGGTAAACGTTGAACCTTCTCCGAGCTTGCTCTTTACCTCGATCGTTCCATGCATCAGATCCACCAGATTTTTCACGATTCCCATGCCAAGCCCGGTGCCTTCAATGCCGCTGACGGTGGAAGAACGCTCCCGTGAAAATGATTCAAAAATATGCGACTGGAATTCCTCGGAAATGCCGATGCCGGTATCGGTGATTGCGATTTCTGTGATACACCAGCCGTCCGTTTCACCAGGCTCCTGGCGGAGGGCACAGGAGATCGTCCCGCCCTTGGCGGTATATTTGATCGCATTGCTCAAAATATTCAATACAATTTCGGACATATACGTCGTGTCAATGTAGATATATGGGTACGAAATGTCCTTGGTCACATGAAAATGCTGCTGTTTTTCTTCCAGGGCAGTCTGGACCATGACGATACAGGAATCAAAATTTTTCTCAGTCTGGACGGAGGTTTCTTCAATGTGTATCTGGTTATTCTCAATCTGTGAAAACTGAAGAATATTGTTGATGATAGAGAGCATCTTTTCACCGGAAATATGGATCTTGTCCATATATTCGCCGATTTTTTCCGGTTCCTGCAGATGGTTTCTGGCAAGTTCTGCGTAACCGAGGATCGCATTCATCGGTGTCCGGATATCATGCGACATATTGAACAGGAAGGTCGATTTCGCCTTGTTGGCTGCCTCTGCTGCTTTTGCGGTCTGTTCCAGCAGCTGCTGCTGGGTGAGTTCTCTGGACTTCTGTTTTTTTGTATAAAAATAGGAAATAACAATTAGCAGAAGTGCTATCATGCTCGCGGCAGCGGCGATTCCAAAGGAGGAACGGTTGATCGCCTCAATCGATCGGTAAGTGTCTTCCATATCAATCTCGATACAGAGGGCACCGAGAATGTCATTGGTTCCGTCGGAGGCAATGACCGGATAGCAGGCGGTAAAAATATGCCCCCATGTGGTATCAATGATCTTTTGTGAGTGGATCGTTTTGCCGGAGAGGGCAGCTTCCAGATATGGAGCCATTTCCTCTTCCAGGTAGGTGCCCGGATAAGCAAAATCAGGTGCTTCCAGATCCAGGCCATCGATCAGGTAGATGGGTTTTCCGCCCGGTCCACGCTTGGCGGTGTATAAGTAGCGCGTCGAATTGAGGCTGCGAAGCTCATTTAAATAAGACTGCAGGCTTCGATACTGCGCAGAGTTCATATCGGATTTTGTGTTGATCTGTTCAAAATCTGCCCGCGTCAGCCGGCTCGATATCGCCCGGTGAACCGCGTCCGAACAGGAAATATTCCGTTCTACGGCGGCGCTCAGGGTGATGCGGCTGTTGCTTTTCAGCAGTGCAACGGTGTATAAGGAAATGAAAAATACTGCCAGAAGAAGCAAAAAGGTAAAGTTAAAGGCATGATAAGAAAAGCTTCTTGATGGGATATTTTCGTTGGATGGATGATTCATAAGTTAGATTCAACTTTCATGTAAATGCAGGGTTTATAGTTAAAAAACAGATCGAGTTGTTGATAATAAATGTAACATAAAACAGGTAAATCAGCAAGAAAGATATGCTTACATGAAAATTTAAAAAAAAAATTTTTCACAAATTCTTCATAAAAAAATTAGCACTCTACTCTTGACAGTGCTAACAACAAGTGTTATATTACTGCTAGAACAAAAGAAGACCAAAAAGTTTTCACAGATTGTTCGAAAGGAGGCAGGTTTATGAATATCAGTAAATTTACCCAGAAGTCTCTGGAAGCCGTTCAAAATACGGAAAAGCTGGCGTATGAATATGGAAACCAGCAGATTGATCAGGAACATTTGCTGTACAGTCTTTTGACTGTGGAAGACAGCTTGATTTTTAAATTAATAACAAAGATGGGAATCTCGGGCGACCAGTTCCGTGATGAGGTGCAGCAGGCGATTGGAAAGCTGCCGAAGGTATCCGGCGGTCAGGTGTATTTCTCCAACGATGCCAACAAGGTGCTGGTGAACGCGGAGGACGAAGCCAAGGCGATGGGGGACGAGTATGTTTCCGTCGAGCACTTATTTCTGGCGATGTTAAAACAGCCGAATAAGGCGGTCAAGGAACTGTTCCGTCTCTACGGCATTACGAAAGAGAGCTTTTTGCAGGCGCTTTCGACAGTGCGCGGCAACCAGCGTGTTGTCAGCGATAATCCGGAGGCAACGTATGACACTTTAAATAAATACGGTTACGATCTGGTGGAACGTGCGAGAGATCAGAAGCTCGATCCGGTCATCGGCCGTGACGGTGAGATCCGTAATGTGGTTATGATTCTCTCCAGAAAGACGAAAAACAACCCAGTTCTGATTGGTGAACCTGGCGTCGGTAAGACAGCCGTTGTCGAAGGACTGGCACAGCGTATCGTGCGCGGCGATGTCCCGGAGGGCTTGAAGGACAAGAAATTGTTTGCTCTGGATATGGGCGCTCTGATGGCGGGCGCGAAGTACCGCGGCGAGTTCGAAGAGAGACTGAAAGCGGTGCTTGACGAGGTCAAGAAGAGCGAGGGACAGATTATTCTGTTTATCGATGAGCTGCATACGATCGTCGGCGCGGGCAAATCCGAGGGCGCGATGGACGCCGGGAATATGCTGAAGCCTATGCTGGCGAGAGGTGAACTGCACTGTATCGGTGCGACGACCCTGGATGAGTACCGTAAATACATCGAAAAAGACGCAGCTCTGGAACGTCGTTTCCAGCCGGTTCACGTTGATGAGCCGACCGTGGAAGATACGATTTCCATTCTGCGTGGTCTGAAAGAGAGATATGAGGTTTACCACGGGGTCAAGATTACCGACTCTGCGCTTGTATCGGCGGCAATTCTCTCGGATCGTTATATCACGGATCGTTTCCTTCCGGATAAGGCGATCGATCTGGTTGATGAAGCGTGCGCGATGATCAAGACAGAGATGGATTCAATGCCGGCGGAGCTGGATGAACTGTCGAGACGTATCATGCAGCTGCAGATTGAAGAGGCTGCGCTTAAGAAAGAGACTGACCGCTTAAGTCAGGATCGCCTGGCAGAACTGCAGAAAGAACTGGCAGAGCTCAAGAGCAGCTTTTCGACCCAGAAAGCCCAGTGGGAGAATGAAAAATCTTCCGTTGATAAGCTGTCCAAACTGCGTGAAGAGATTGAGCATGTAAATGGCGAGATTCAGGCAGCGCAGCAGGCATATGACCTAAACAAAGCGGCTGAACTCCAGTACGGCAAGCTGCCGGAACTGCAGAAACAGTTGGCGGAAGAGGAAGAGAAAGTGAAAAATCAGGATCTCAGTCTGGTACATGAGAGTGTCACCGAGGATGAGATTGCCCGGATTATTTCGAAGTGGACCGGTATTCCGGTTGCCAAACTGACCGAGAGCGAGCGCAGCAAGACCCTGCATATGGACGAACTGCTGCATAAACGTGTCATCGGACAGGATGAGGGCGTTACCAAGGTAACGGAGGCGATTATCCGTTCCAAAGCGGGCATCAAGGATCCGACGAAACCAATCGGTTCGTTCCTGTTCCTAGGTCCGACCGGTGTCGGCAAGACAGAGCTTGCAAAAGCGCTGGCGGAGGCATTGTTTGATGATGAGAACAACATGGTTCGTATCGATATGAGTGAATACATGGAGAAACATTCCGTTTCCCGTCTGATCGGAGCGCCGCCAGGATATGTCGGATATGACGAGGGCGGTCAGCTGACCGAGGCAGTACGGCGCAAACCGTATTCTGTTGTCCTCTTCGATGAGGTTGAGAAAGCGCACCCGGATGTATTTAACGTCCTGCTGCAGGTTCTGGATGATGGACGTATCACGGATTCGACCGGCAAAACTGTC
>ERZ772867.3034-NODE-3034-length-14828-cov-5.609220_pt1 | contig 14828 bp, 13 predicted proteins | sample MGYA00511341_ERZ772867 | MGnify/ENA primary metagenome ERZ772867 (study PRJEB29015, sample SAMEA2737707) | human gut metagenome | biome: human gut; feature: human-associated habitat; material: faeces | place: China | collected 2012 ... | reverse complement strand
CAGGCCCAGAAGGCTCATGTTGTGGGCGATGTTCCGGCCCACGCCGCCCAGACTCATCCGCACCGCGCCGGGGTTGGAGTCCCGGTCCACCGGCACCTCCGACGGCCAGCCGCCGATGTCCATGTTGACGCCGCCCACCACCGTGACATAGGGCGCTGTATGGACGATGTAGCCTTTGCCGGTGATGTAGCCCTTCTTCATCAGGTTGGAGATGTGCACCGCCACGGAGGACCGGGTGATGCCGGCCTTTTCCGCCAGCTCCTGCTGGGAGATGAGAGGGTTTTCTTCGATCCAGTTCAGAATCTGCCGTTCCCGCTGGGTCATGGCGCCGCCTCCTTGTAAGCAAAAATTAAGATATATAATCTAATGCTTAGTTTATCTGTTTTTTTGAAAAAGTCAAGACCCAATTTTTAGCCGTCTGCCGTCTGTGGGACGGGGATGCCCGCTTCGCCTGCCGCAGGCACCGGACAGAGAGGTGCTGATGGGGCGGGAGCTTCATGTTCTCCCAGCGGAATGAAAATCGCGCCGGAAGTGGAACCAAACCGCCGCCTTTGCCGACTATACAGGCAGAGGAGGCGATGCTTCATGAAAAAATGGTGCCTGTTTTTGAGCCTGTATTTCTGTATCTGTCTGCTGGCAGCCTGCGCCGGAGGGGACGTCTCCGCCGGTGCGGGGGCCGATTCCGGCGGCACACCCGCGGAGGAGACCCGGACCGGAGGAGAGACGACGGAGCCCGGCCGGGTGACGGAGACCTTCCGGCTGGTGAAGGTAGGGGACGGCGATGATCCGGCTTCTGTGCTGGCCGGGACGGACGGCGGGGCCGGAGCTGTGTACACCCTGGACCTCTTCAGTGTGGAAGACCTGACTATCGAGGGATACACCCAGGAGGAGATGGACCTGCTGGACTGGTCTCCCATGCCTGGCGCTCTGGTGGAGGTCACCTGGGACGGCTCCGTCATGGAGTCCTACCCCATGCGGTTCGGCACGGTGGCCTCCGTTCGCATCCTGGAGGACGGCTTTGACGATCTGTGCCGGCTGCACCTGGACGTGCTGAACGATCTCTGGGAGGTGGACCCCAGCCTGAATGATGGCATCACGGAGCTGGGATGATGAGAGCTAAAAAGGGGGGAAGAGATATGCCGCTGGTCATTCCATACGACCGTCAGGCCGCGGTGGCCTATGCCTTCGGCTCCGCCCACGGGCTGATGGCTATGGAGGGCACATATCAGGACTTCGTGGACAGCGGGTATATCGACGGGGAAGCACTGTTCTGGAAGGACGGCTGCCTGTTCTCCGTCAAAGAGACCCAGGATGAAAACCCGGTGACCTTTAATCTGCCCAGTTTCGGTCCTGGGGACGAGATGCCGGACTACAGTGGCGTCCGCTTTGACGCGGAGAAGTGGCGCAGCGGCCTGGGGGCCTATTTCTTCACAGACTGCACCGCTGTCCGAAATGGCGGCGGCCAGTGGGGCGATTACACCGTGGGGGCGGAGGCGATCGCCTGAAAACCGGGAAAACGCCCGTTCCCTCTTGTAAAACTATTTGAAATGGAGTACAATATCCATGATTATGCAGCCATTTCCAGCAAAAACAAGAAAACGGGTGAAGTTTATGAGCTATACGAAAATCGCGGCCATCTACGCCGACAGCGAGGCGCTCTCCGGCCAGACGGTCACCGTGGGCGGCTGGGTCCGCACCATCCGGGACATGAAGACCTTCGGCTTCATCGAGCTCAACGATGGCTCCTGCTTCAAAAACCTCCAGGTGGTGATGGAGGCCGCCACCCTGTCCAACTATAAGGAGATCGCCGGGCAGAACGTGGGCGCCGCCCTGACGGTGGCCGGTACGGTGGTCCTGACGCCCGGGGCCAAGCAGCCCCTGGAGGTGAAGGCCGCCTCCATCACGGTAGAGGGTCCCTCCGCTCCGGAGTACCCTTTGCAGAAGAAGCGCCACAGCGTGGAGTACCTACGCACGATCCAGCATCTGCGGCCCCGGACCAACCTGTTTTCGGCTACCTTCCGGGTGCGGAGCGTGGCGGCCTACGCCATTCATCAGTTCTTCCAGGAGCGGGGCTTCGTCTACGTCCACACCCCCATCATCACCGCCTCCGACTGCGAGGGGGCGGGCGAGATGTTCCGGGTGACCACCCTGGATCTGGACAACGTGCCCAAGACCGGGGACGGGGCCGTGGACTACACCCAGGACTTCTTCGGCAAGCCGGCCAACCTGACGGTGTCCGGCCAGCTCAACGCGGAGAACTTTGCCATGGCCTTTGGGGACGTGTATACCTTCGGCCCCACCTTCCGGGCGGAGAACTCCAACACCCAGCGCCACGCCGCCGAGTTCTGGATGATCGAGCCGGAAATGGCGTTCTGCGATCTGGACGGCGATCTGGTCGTCATGGAGGAAATGGTGAAGTATATCATCTCCACCGTGCTCGAAAAGTGCCCGCAGGAGATGGATTTCTTCACGAAATTCGTCGATAAGGGCCTGCGCGAGCGGCTCGAGCATGTGCGCGACAGCGCCTTCGGCCGCGTCACCTATACCGAGGCCGTCGAGCTTCTGCAGAAGTCCGGCAAGGAATTTGACTACCCCGTTTCCTGGGGCGTCGATCTCCAGACCGAGCACGAGCGCTATCTCACCGAGGAAATTTTCAGGAAGCCCCTCTTCGTCACCGATTACCCGAAGGAGATCAAGGCGTTTTACATGCGCCTGAACGACGACGGGAAGACCGTCGCCGCGGCGGACTGCCTGGTACCCGGCATCGGCGAGATCATCGGCGGCTCGCAGCGCGAGGAGCGGCTTGACCTGCTCGCCGCGCGCATGGCCGAGCTCGGCCTCAACGAGGAGGATTACTGGTGGTATCTCGATCTGCGCCGCTACGGTTCCTGCCGTCACGCGGGCTTCGGTCTCGGCTTTGAGCGCATGGTCATGTACCTGACCGGCATTTCCAACATCCGCGACGTGGAGCTGCATCCGCGTACCGTCGGCAACGCCGATTTCTAATTCAAAGGATAAACCCCTCCGTCACGGCTATGCCGTGCCACCTCCCCTGTTAGGGGAGGCAAGTTAGTCATTTGCAAACTATCTTGGCCCCCCTAACAGGGGGGCTGGCAGCCGCAAGGCTGACGGAGGGGTTTCTTGTAAAAAAAACAAAAACCATAAGGGGGACACAACATGAAGTACAACATTCAAGGCGAGCCGATGCCCGTTGTCATCTGCCATCTGGAAGCGGGCGAGAGCATGATCACCGAGCGCGGCTCCATGGTGTGGATGAGCGCCAACATGCGCATGGAAACGAAAGCCGGCGGTCTCGGCAAGGCGCTCGGCCGGATGTTCGGCGGCGAGAGCCTTTTCCAGAACACCTATACCGCCGAGGGCGGCCCCGGAATGATCGCCTTTGCCTCAAGCTTCCCGGGCACGATCCGCGCCGTGGAGATCACGCCGAATATGCCCGTTATCGCGCAGAAGAGCGCGTTTCTTGCCGCGACGCCCGGCGTGGAGCTCTCCATCCACTTCCAGAAAAAAGTCGGCGCCGGTTTCTTCGGCGGCGAGGGCTTCATCATGCAGAAGCTCTCCGGCCACGGCATGGCGTTTCTGGAGATCGACGGCTCGGCGGTCGAGTATACGCTCGCGCCGGGACAGCAGATCATTGTGGACACCGGCAATCTCGCCATGGTGGACGCCACGTGCCAGATCGATATCCAGACCGTCCGCGGCGCGAAGAACGTCCTCTTCGGCGGCGAGGGCCTTTTCAACACCGTCGTCACCGGTCCGGGGCGCGTCGTATTGCAGACGATGGCGCTGCCCGCCTTTGCGAGCGCGCTCATCCCGTATCTGCCGGCGAAGTCGGACTGACGCTCACACAGCAAAATGGATAGAAAGCGGCGGGAGAAAACCGCCGCCGTCTATCCAGAATGGATATTTTTTCAAAGGTACTTGAATTTTTCACAAACTAAGAATAGTATAGGCGGACACGGAGAAAATTTACGGATTTTTTTCGTGTTCTTTCTTCTGTTATATACGTCGGATTTTATATGTTGTTTGTGCCGAGGTGGGTAAATGAAAAAAAGATATGAGATCAATATGACAAAAGGGCCGCTCCTGCCGGAGCTTCTGCAGTTTATCCTGCCGCTGATGCTCTCGTCCATGCTGCAGATCGCGTTCAACGCCGCCGACCTCATCGTCGTCGGCCGGTTCGGACGGCCGCACTCCATGGCGGCGGTCGGCGCGAACGGCGCGATGATCAATCTGATCATCAATGTGCTCATGGGTCTTGCCACGGGCGGCGGCGTGCTCTGCGCACGGTATTACGGCGCGAACCAGACCGACAAGCTGCACCGCACCGTGTCCACAACGCTCATCACCGGCGTGATCGGCGGCGTGATCACCGGCGCTCTCGGCCTTGCGCTTACGGTGCCGCTGCTGCGGCTCGTCGGCAGCCCGGACGAGGTGCTGCCGCTCGCCACGGTGTATCTTCGGATCTACTTCCTCGGCCTGCCGGTCATGGCGCTTTATAACTTTTCCGCCGCGGCGCTGCGCGCGCTCGGCAACACGCGCCAGCCGCTCATCTATCTCGCCATCGCCGGCGTGCTGAACGTTATTATGAATCTCTTTTTCGTTATCGTCGTCGGCATTGACGTTGCGGGCGTTGCCATTGCCACGGTGCTCAGCCAGTGCGTTTCCGGCTTCCTCACGGTACGCTGCCTGCTGACATCGCAGGAGCTGCACGTTAAAGAGCTGCATTTCTCCGGCCACATTTTCAAGAAAATGATGAACATCGGCATTCCCGCCGGTATCCAGGGCTCGCTCTTCTCGATCTCCAACTTTATTATTCAGGCTTCGGTCAACTCGTTCGGCGCGGCGGTCATCGCCGGCAACAGCGCGTGCGTGAGCGTCGAGGGGCTGCTCTACTGCCCGTCGGACGCCGTAATGCAGGCCGCCACCACCGCCGTGAGCCAGAACGTCGGCGCGCAGGAGTATGAGCGCTCACGCTCCGTCGCCCGGTGGTCGATGGTCCTTGTTGTGGTCCTGACCGGCATACTGACGGTGCCGGCGGTCGTATTCCGGCGGCAGGTGCTGGGGCTCTATACTTCGAGCGGGGCGGAGCTGCAGGCGGCGTTCACCCGTATGATGATCGTCTGCTTAACGTATTCGCTCGACGGCACGATGGCGGCCATGTCCGGCGTGAACCGCGGTCTCGGGTACAGCATGCTCTCCGCGGCGGTGACGTTCGTCGGCGCGTGCGTGTTCCGCATCATCTGGGTATATACGGTGTTTGCGAGCGTCGGCACGCTCGAGAGCCTGTATGTGTCCTATCCGATCTCCTGGATCCTCTCCACGGCCGCGCACATCGTGTGCTACTACATCATCCGCAAAAAGCCGTTCAAGGCGACGCTCGAAGCAAAAGCCGCCGCGGCTTGATCTCTCCGTTTCCTTAAAAAAAGCCGGCGCCTCCCGTTTTTCGGGAGGCGCCGGTTTTGCGTGTCTTGCGTTATCAGGCCGCGGGGAGGGGCATGGTGGTGATGCCGGGGACCTCGCCGGTGGCGGCGTCCACGTAGCAGTCGTACTGCAGCCAGTCGCTGGTGAAGCGGACTTCGTAGTAGCCGTTATCCAGCGTGATCTCTTCGTCGGTGATCTCGTTGGTGTTTACACCCGCGCTGCGGGCGGCCTCGCTCAGCGCGACGGCGGCGGTCAGATTCAGTTCATAAATGTTGTTCTTCATACGATAAAACTCCTTTGCAAATTCTCCCTTGTCGGCGGGACATGGGGTTTCTTTCATCTTGGCTGTAGTTTACAAAGGAATTCTAAGAAAAATATTAAAAGAACAAAAAGAAAAAATTTTTTCTACTTTTTGACCGGCGGCAGAACGATGCGGAAGTCGCAGCCCTTTCCCGGCTCGCTGACGACCTCGGCGCGGGCATGATGCACGAGCGCGATCTCCCGCACGAGCGAGAGACCCAGACCCGTGCCGCCCTCGGCACGGGATGCGTCGCACCGGTAAAACCGCTGCCAGATCTTTTCCTGCTCGGCCTTGGGGATGCCGGGGCCGTCGTCTTTCACGGAGATCACGGCGCTGCCGTTTTCCCAACAGAGCGAGACGCGGATTTGTCCGCCTTCGCGCCCGTATTTATACGCGTTCTGCATCAGATTGAACATCGCCCGCGAGAGGAGCGAGGGGTTGTACGCGGCCGCAACGCCGGGCTCGATATCGGTCTCGAGCGTCATGCCGCGCTCGTCCACGGGGACGAACTCGTCGCAGCAGGCGTCTACAAAGCCGGAGAGATCGCACACGCGCAGCGGGTATTTTTCCGTGCCCTGCTGGATGCGCGTGAGCGAGAGCAGCTGCTCGATGAGCGTATTCATCTTGTTGCCCTGCTGCTCGATGACGTTGATGGAGGCGAGAAAGTCCTCCTTCGTTTCCGCCTTGCGCCTGGCGCGGTCACACTCGGCGAGGATCACCGCCACGGGCGTGCGCAGCTCGTGCGACGCGTCGGCGGTGAACTGCTTTTTGGAGAGAAACGACGTTTCCAGCCGCGCGAACATACCGTCGAACGTGCGGGCGAGCCGCCGCATCTCGCGCGGGCCGCGCCGGAGATCAAGCCGGGCGGAGAGATCGTCGCCGTCGGAAATGCTGCCCGCGGCTTCGGTGATGCGCTCGAGCGGGAGGAATGAGTCCCGCGCGATGAGCCAGCCGCCGCCGATCGAGAGCAGAAGCAGCACCGGCAGCAGCGACCATGTGAGCGGCAGTATGACGCGCCCCGGCCCCGCCGCGGCGTCCGCGGAAATGACGCCGCGCACCCAAAGTCCCGTGATCGTCATATCAACATAGGAATCGTATACGAGCCAGTCCTTCCCGTCCGCGGAGTAGGGGCGCACCGCGCCCGTCTGGAGCGGCAGCGCGACCGCCTCCGCAAACGGCATGGCGCCGCGGAGATACGCCCCCCCGGCGTCATAGTAGGTGCAGTACACCCCGTGCTTGTATTCCTTCATATCGTCCCAGTCGAACGTGCCGTTATCGAATTCAATATCGTCGGCGCGCCTGGAGACTTCCTTGACGACCTGCGATGTCGGGTTCGCGATCACCGAGCCGTTCATTACCAGCACGAACGTGAGCGTAACGCCCGCAAGCAGAAGCATCATCAGCGTGAACCAGAGCACCATCCGCCACTTTGCCGACATATTCAATCCTCCCGCAGCACCCAGCCCGTGCCCCACACGGTATGAATGAGTTTTTTAGAAAACCCGGTGTCGATCTTTTTGCGCAGGTAGCCGACGTATACGTCCACGACGTTCGTGCCGCCCTCATAGTCGTAGTTCCAGAGATTGTTCTCGATGCGCTCGCGCGAGAGCACGACGCCCTTGTTCCGGATCATGTATTCGAGCAGGGCGTATTCGCGGCTCGTCAGCTCAATGACGCGCCCGGCGCGGACGACCGTGTGCGCGCTCACGTCCACGGAGAGATCGGCGATCGTATAAACGTTCGTGCGCGTGTCGGTATACTTGCGCGCCATCACGCGCACCACCGCGAGCAGCTCCTGCATGTGGAACGGCTTTACAAGATAGTAATCCGCGCCGGTCTCCAGCCCCTCGACCTTGTCCTCGACGCTGTCGCGGGACGTGAGGAACAGCACGGGCGTCGTGCTGCCGCTCTCGCGCAGCTTACGCACGAGCGTCAGCCCGTCCATGCGGGGCATCATAATGTCGAGCACGAGCACGTCATATTCCGCGCACGCGAGCGCGTCCCACGCCTCCTGCCCGTCAAAGCAGGGATCGACGCTGTACCCCTCGTCGGTCAGCGCCTCGGTAAGAATGCGGTTGAGATTTCTCTCATCCTCCGCCACAAGAATTCGCATGACAGTTCACCTCGGAGCATAGTGTACCGGAAAATAGTAAGAAAAGTCTTAAAAGACTAAGAAGAAAATGCCTCCCCAAGGGGAGGCGTAATGCAATTATTCCGCATGCTGGGCTTCGGCCAGGGTGACGATGTCGCCGACGCCGTCGAGCACCGCGCTGGGGCGGTAGGCGTATTCGTCGAGCGTCGCCTCCGTGGAGATGCCGGAGAGGACGAGCACCGTGGACATGCCGCACTCCATGCCGGAGATGACGTCCGTGTCCATTCGGTCGCCGACCATGACGGCCTCGGCGCTGTGACAGCCGAGACGCTTGAGCCCGGTGCGCATCATCAGCGGGTTCGGCTTGCCGCAGAAGTACGCCTGCTTGCCGGTGGCCATCTCGATGGGCGCGATGAGCGCGCGGCACGCCGGGGCGATGCCGTTTTCGATGGGGCCGGAGAGGTCGGAGTTCGCGCCGATGAGCTTTGCGCCCGCAAGCACGAGATTCGTCGCCTTCGTGAGCGAGTCGAGCGAGTAGTTCCGCCCCTCGCCGACGATCACATAGTCGGGGTTCACGTCGTTCATCGTGATGCCCGCGTCGTAGAGCGCGTTCAGAAGGCCCGCCTCGCCGATGACGTAGGCCGAGCAGCCCGGCGACTGGTCGCGGATGAACGCCGCCGTTGCGAGGGCGCTCGTATAAAACCGCGCCTCCGGCACGTCCAGCCCCATGCGGGCGAGCTTCTGCTTGAGCTCGAGCGGCGTGCAGCCGCTGTTGTTCGTGAGAAAGAGATATTCCTTACCGGTGCGCTGCAGCCAGTCGATAAACTCCGGCACGCCGGGGAGAATTTTGTTGCCGTGATAGATCACGCCGTCCATATCGCAGATAAAGCCTTTTTTGTCATTAAAATTCAGCATAGTATTCCTCCTTGTAATTCGATGTAAATACGCCGAAAACCCGCGGCGAGCGGGCTTCGGTCGGGGTATGTTATTTTTCCGGGAACGTCACGGTGAAGGTCGAGCCTTCGCCCGGTTCGCTCTCAACGCGCACGTCCGCCTTCTGGATGAGCGCGGCGTGCTTCACGATGGAGAGACCGAGCCCCGTGCCGCCGACGGCCTTGGAGCGGCTCTTGTCCACGCGGTAAAACCGCTCAAAAATGCGGCTCTGGCTGTCCTTCGGGATGCCGACGCCGGTGTCGCTCACGGTGAGGACGACCGCGCCGTCCTCCGGCGTGACGGTGATATCGACGCGCCCGCCGGGGCGATTGTACTTGATGGCGTTGTCGCAGAGATTGTAGACGATGCTGTGGAGAAGCTGCGGCACGCCCTGCATCGGCGCGCTCACGCCCTTGAGAGAGAGCGTAACATCGGCGCCGGAGGCCTCCGTTTCAAGACTGTCCACGGCGTTTTCCGCGATGCGGAGAAGATCGCAGGACTCGAATACGTAGTCCTCGCCGCCCGCGTCGAGCCGGGTGAGATCGATGATGTCCTCGACGAGCTTCGTCATGCGGCCGGACTCCGTGCGGATCTTTCCGGCGAAGGGCTTCACGTCCTCCGGCCTTGCAAGCCCGCTTTCGAGCAGCTCCGCGTACCCGGAGATGGCGTGCAGCGGCGTTTTCAGCTCGTGGGAGACGTTCGCGGTGAACTCCTGCCGGATGAGCGAGGCGCGCTCGATCTCGGCACGGTCACGCCGGAGCTGCGCCTGCTGCGCGGCGATGCGCCGCAGAAGCGGCTCGACCTCGCGGTACTCGTCCTTTTCATAATACTGCATCGGGTTGTCCGGGTCAATGGCATTGATGGGCGCGACGATTTTTTTTGTGAGCCGCGAGGCGAGCAGGAACGAGAGCCCAAGCGCGAGCAGCGCCACAAGGCAGATCGGCTGCGCAAACCCGAGCACAAGCGACCAGAGCGCGAGCTGCACGACCGAGAGACGGAGCACCGTCCCGTCCGGCAGACGCTGCGCGGCGTAAAGCTGGCGGTCGGCAAGCGTGGGGGAGTAGCGGCGCGCCTCGCCCGTGCCGTTCTGGAGCGCCTGGCGGATCTCCTCGCGCTCAAGATGGTTTTCCATGCGCGAGGCGTCCGCCCCGGTGTCGAAGAGCACCGTGCCGTCTGCGTCGATCCAGGTGACGCGGTAGTCGCCGGTCGAAAGGCCGGTGAAGTAGTCCTTGCCGCAGAGCGACACGCCCTGCGCGGCGAGCGCCGTTTCCGCGTGGAGCTGCTTCATCTGCACGCCGGTAAAATAGTTATACGATACGCCCATGATAAAGACGAGCGACGCGGCGAACACCGCGAGCGCCGCGCCCCAGATGGCGGTGAATATTTTCCGGCTCATTTCACGCCCTCCATTTTATAGCCGACGCCGCGCACCGTTTCAATGAGGCCGCCGCATTCGGCGAGCTTCGTGCGCAGTGTGCCGACGTGCACGTCCACCGTGCGCGTCTCCCCGGCGTAATCGGCGTCCCACACGCGCGAGAGCAGCGCTTCGCGTGAGAACACCTGCCCGATGTTTTCGAGAAACAGCTTCAAAAGCTCGTATTCCTTGAGCGTGAGAGAAACGGGACGGTCGTTCACCGTGACGGCATGGCGGCCCTCGTCGAGCGTGACGCCGCCGCAGGAGAGCACACCGGACGGCTGGCGCGCCGTGCGGCGCAGCACCGCGCGGATGCGCGATACCATTTCCATCATGCCGAAGGGCTTGGCGAGATAGTCGTCCGCGCCGGTGTCCAGCCCGACGACCTTGTCGTACTCGCTGCCGCGGGCCGTGGCGAGAATGACGGGAAGCTGCTCCGTGAGCGGGGAGGAGCGCAGCTTTTTCAGAATTTCCAGCCCGTCCTCGCCGGGGAGCATGATGTCGAGCAGCACAAGATCTGGCACATGCTCGCACATGGCCTCCCAGAACGCGCCGCTCTCGGCAAAGCCCCGCGCCTCAAAGCCGGACGCGCGCAGCGTATACAGTACCAGCTCGCGGATGCTGGCGTCGTCTTCCACACAATATATCATAAGGACGCCCCCTCTTATTTTCGAGCATATCATACTATATGAAATGTAAAGAGGGAAACCCCGTTCGTGTAAAATCAAAGTAAAATGTAAAAAGGGCGAAGAAAACCCCTCCGTCAGCCTTCGGCTGCCAGCGCCCCTGACAGGGGAGGCGGATTTTGCCGCAGGCAAAAGACGGAGGGGTTTCCCCGTCGGTACGTTTAAATTTTCTTTCGCAGCAGCCCGACGACGAACGCCAGCACGAGCACCCCGGCGGCGGAGGCGCTGGCAACGGGCACGAGCGTGCGCGACAGCTCCCGCAGGGAAAACGACGTCGATGCGCACAGCGCCCCGGATAGGAGCGCGAGCGCAAGACATGTGAGAGCAACGGCGCCGCGCCGCGCCCCGAGCTTTGGGAAGCACAGCGTGAGCTCGCCTGTTGCCGCCTGCAAAAGCGCGCCGAGCAGGAGAAAGTCGGTCGTGACCCACTGCGCCACGACGAGCGCCTCCACGCGCTCGAGCAGGCGGAAGATGCGGATGCACCGGATCATAACGAAAAACGGAAAATGCATCTCGGCGGTGAGCTTCGCGCCGAACGTGGCGACGACCGTGACGCATAAAAGCGCCGCGAGCAGACCGAGCGCGAGAAACGCGCGGTTGAACGGCGCGGCGAGCGGCCCCGGCTCCGTCCGGTCGGAGAGGAACGCGAGCAGAAGCAGCACGCTCATCGTGCTCAAAAGCCACGGCGCGCCGCGCGCAGCATCGGTGAGAGAATCGCTCGATATCGGCGCGAGGTTTGCCGCGTCCAGCCCCGGCAGGCAGAAGAGGAACACAAACAGAAACACGAGCGCGAGCAGCGGCAGCGCGATCTCCGCGCAGCGTCCGAGCGTTTTGAGCCGCCCGAGACACGCCGGAACGCACAGCGCCGCCATCACCGCCATGAAAAGCCACGGCCGGCTCCCCGGATAGACCGCGGTCACGAACCGGTCCGCCCCGGCGCGCAGCACGAACCCGGCGTAAAATACCGTCCACGCCGTATAGAGCAGCACCGCCGCCGTGCCGCCAAAGCGCCCGAGCACGCGCAGCAGCACGCCGCCGAGCCCCTCGCCGGGGACGCGCTTTCGCGTCAGCCGCCCGAGCAGGAGCCCCGCGAGCGGCAGCGGAACGAGCGCCAGAAGCGCCGAGAGCCAGACCGCGCTCCCGGCGCTCTGCACCGCCATGCCCGGCGCCTGCCGGATGAGCGGAGAGAGCGCCGAAACGAAAAGCAGCATGGAAAGCTGGCGGCGGGATATGCCGTCGGTGCGCTCATCCATGCTCACCCTCCTCCTTCCCGTGTGCACTGCCGTAAATATCATAAGAGCGCTCGACCACGCTCTCCGTCTGCACAAGAGTGCGCAGCGAGGCGAGGGCGCCCTCGTCCTTCACCTCCGGCAGAACGCGCCACAGCTCCAGAAAATCGGCGTCCAGCGCCTTGGACGCCTCCGCTGCCGCTTCGATCTGCGCGGCGACGGCGCGGGAGAGCCCGTCCTCCAGCCGGGCGAGCATTTCCGCGTCCGCGGTGTCCGCGCCGGAGGATTCCGTCACCCCGGCACGGACGCGCACCGCGATCCGGACGGCGGTCTCGCCGCCGTTTCGGACGGGGGAGAGGGAAGCCTTTGCCGTGTGCAGCTGCACCGTTACCGTGCCGCCGCTCCCGTCGGGGAGGACGTAGCTTGCCTGCGGCGCAAAGCCGAGAAGAAGATCCGCGCCGAGCGCAGCGTCGGTATCGAGAAAGCCGCAGAGCGTTTCGCCGCGAAAAACGGCGTACCCGGCCTCGAGCGCGAGCGTTGCGCCGTCCTCCGCTTCGGGAACGCTCCTCTCCGGCGCGGTAGGGGCGATCGCGCAGGCAAGCGCCGCGCCGCTGCGGTTGAGCCGCGAGGCGATCTCGAGCACCGTGAAGCAGTGCGCGCTGCCCTGCCGCTCGGTGTCGGCCTCGAGCGAGGAGAGCGCCGCGGTGATCTCGTTCTCGCCGCCGTTTGCAGCGATGAGAGTATAGGCGCTATCACCCTTCACGACAAACAGCGGCACGCTCAGCTGCGTCTGCATGCCGCGCTCAAAGTAATCGAGAATGGGCGTAATGCCGCCGCGCGCGCAGTCCTCGCCCACGGCGGCGTACCGGATGTGCGCAAAGAACAGCTCTTCCCGCGGCGAAAAGTCCTGCAGACGCTGCACGGCGGTCTGGATGCTTGCGCCGCGCGCGGCGAGCTGCGCCGATACCGCGTCCTCGCTCGCCTCGCCCGAGGAGACGGACACCGTCATGTCCCCGATGCCGCCGTCAAACCCGATCGTCTGGATGAGCTGAAGGTCCTCGACCTGCCGCGGGTGCAGCAGAGACGCGCAGCCCGAAAGCAGCGCGAGCGCGGCGAGCGCCGCGCTGAGCCGGAAAAAGCGCTTCATTTCCGATCCTCCTTTCGCAGCGGCGGCCGGAGAAAGGCGCGCCGCAGAGAGCCGGGGCGCGAATCCGTGAGCGGCGAAAGATAGCTCACGCCGAGATTTTCCGTGTCGCACAGCCGCCACAAAAGCAGCATCAGCCCCGCCATCACGCCGTAAAGCCCGAGCACCACCGCGCCGAGCACGAGCGCGACGCGCCAGAGCCGGATTGCCGCGCCGAGCTCCTGACTCGGCTGGGCGTACCCCGCGATGCCCGCCATGGCGACGACGATAATAACGATCGGGCTCAAAACCTTCGCCTCTACCGCGCTCTGCCCGACGATCAGCGCCCCGATGACCGAGACCGTCTGCCCGACCGGGTCAGGGAGACGGATGCCGGCCTCCTGCAGCAGCTCAAACGAGAGCAGCATCCCGAGCGTTTCCGCCGCCGTGGAGAAGGGCACGGACTGCTTGGAATCGATGACGTTCTGCAATAATTTATATGGTATCATCTCCTGGTGGTACATCGCGATGGCGACGTACAGCGCCGGAAGCGCGAGCGAGAGGAAGAGCGCCAGATACCGCAGCAGCACGAGCGCCGTGGCGACGGCGGCGTGGCGCGCCCGGTCCTCCTGCACGCGCAGCATGTCCGGCAGCGACGCGGGGAGAAGAAAGCCGATCGGCAGCCCGTCGCAGAGCACGCCGATCTTCCCGCGCGCGAGACCGAGCACGAACCGGTCGGGCCGCTCGGTGTGGATCACCTGCGGAAAGATGCCGCGGGGCGTTCCGGCAAGGTATTGTTCCACGTCTCCGGCGGCGAGCACCGCCGGGATATCGGGGAGGGAAAGGCGCGCCTTGATGCGCTCGACCTGCTCGGGCGGGGCTTCGCCTTCTATATATAATATATCCACTCTCGTTTTCGTCTCCGAGCCGAGCATCGTCTCCCAGAGCTTGAGCGACGGCTTCCCGACGCGGCGGCGTAGGAGCGCGGTGTTCACGCGCACGGATTCGACGAAGGCGTCCTTCGCGCCGAGCACGCTCTTTTCCACCGTCGGCGCGTTCACGCCGCGCTTGTCGACGGTCTTGACCTCAAAGGTGAGCGCGGTGTGCTCGCCGTCGAAAACGAGCGCGGCGTACCCCGCGGCGATATCCGAGACCGCTTCCTCCGGGGAGAAGCGCTGCCGGACGGTGCAGGCCCACACGCCGCCCTCCAGCGCGCGCGTGAGAAGATCGTGTTCGGACCGGGCGCGAAGCAGCGAGAGCGGACGGACGATCTCGCTGCTGATCTGCGCGGCGCTGACGCATCCGTCCAGATAAAAAAGCGTGAGCGAAACGCCGCCCGCCGAGAGCGCGCGGCTTTCAAAATCGGCGCAGCCGGAAAATTCTTTTTCGATGGATTTTGAGAAATCCCGCCGCGCCGGTGCGGGATCGGAAGAGAGAAAATCAAACATATGGGAAGTATGCCCAGCGAAAAGCACTATATGTAGCGGCCGGAAAAAAAGATGAAAATTCTTCAAAAAAATCTTTAAAAAAGTGTTGACAAAAGGAGTAAGGGATGTTATATTAGCTAAGCTGTCGCCGAGAGACAGGGCGAAAGAACCGAAAAAGTCT